>OLFT01000792.1_pt1 | contig 37766 bp, 29 predicted proteins | sample 1604921 | NCBI WGS metagenome assembly OLFT01 (sample SAMEA3888897, study PRJEB22519) | human gut metagenome | biome: human gut; feature: human-associated habitat; material: faeces | place: Denmark | collected 2013 | reverse complement strand
AATACATGGTACGGCGGAGAGATGAAGAAAGGTATGTTCTCTATGATGAACTACTTCCTCCCACTTAAGGGAATGGCTTCTATGCACTGCTCAGCCAATACAGATTTGAACGGAGAGAATACAGCAATCTTCTTCGGACTTTCAGGAACAGGAAAGACAACACTTTCTACAGATCCTAAGCGTCTTCTGATCGGTGATGACGAGCACGGATGGGATGACAACGGAGTATTTAACTTTGAAGGCGGATGTTATGCTAAGGTTATTAACCTTGACAAAGAGTCTGAGCCGGATATCTACAATGCAATCAAGCGTAACGCACTTCTTGAGAACGTAACACTTGATGAAAATGGAAAGATTGATTTCGCAGATAAGACTGTAACAGAGAATACACGTGTATCTTACCCAATCAATCATATTGAAAATATCGTGCGTCCTGTATCTTCAGCACCTGCTGCTAAAAATGTAATCTTCCTGTCAGCTGATGCATTCGGAGTACTTCCACCGGTATCTGTACTGACACCAGAGCAGACACAGTACTACTTCCTGTCAGGATTTACAGCAAAACTTGCAGGTACAGAGCGTGGAATCACAGAGCCTACACCTACATTCTCAGCTTGCTTCGGACAGGCATTCCTGGAACTGCATCCTACAAAATATGCAGAGGAACTTGTTAAGAAGATGGAGAAGAGCGGTGCAAAAGCATACCTGGTTAACACAGGATGGAACGGAACAGGAAAACGTATCTCTATCAAGGATACACGTGGAATCATTGATGCCATCCTGAACGGAGACATCAAGAATGCTCCAACAAAGACAATTCCATACTTCAACTTCGAAGTACCTACAGAACTTACCGGTGTTGACACAGGAATCCTTGATCCTCGTGACACATATGCCGATGCAGCTGAGTGGGATGAAAAAGCAAAAGATCTTGCTGCAAGATTCATCAAGAACTTTGCTAAATATGAAGGAAATGAAGCTGGTAAAGCTTTAGTTTCAGCAGGACCACAGTTATAAGAGACACTTATCTATCTGATTAAAATCAGAGAATTGTAAAGGGTTGTAAAATCCATGTAAATGGGTTATAATAAGTGCAGTGGAAACCTGAAATGTTCGATACTCTTGTAGTTTTGAACCTACAATACTTTAAACGGGAGTCTTACATCTCTGTAATATGTCAGGCCATCGACTTTGCAGTGGAAGGCAGAAAAGCAGATGCGGATACCCACCTAGCGGGTGCTAGGAGTCAGAATACAGGAACCGGCATTTTGGGGAATATACAAAAGATAAAAGACAGTCGTTTTAACGGCTGTCTTTTTTTGAAATCGCCATCAGGTTCAGGTAAGCGGATCTGAGAAAGACAGTCAAAGAAAGGAAAATAAAGTGCGGAAACGGAACAACAGGCATTATAGCATCTACATTGCATGGATTTTATTGCTGCTGTGTCTGATTACAGGGCTGAAATCCGGGTTAGAAAAAAATGCAGCCGGAAAGAAGGAGTCCTATCCGGGAATATCGATTCAGAGCCGGTGGGAAGAATTGTGGAAAACAGTATCATCGAAAGACAGAGAGGAAGAAAGTGAAAGTAAAGACAAGACCCCGGAAAAGGATGCGGATTCTCAGAGAAATATCCGGGTATTGATCATGACAGATGGATATCAGCAGATCGTACATAGAGAGGTAGAAATCAGTGCAGCGGGAGGCTTAAGAATTGAAAAGAAGGATGGCCTGGAAGAAACTGCAGGAAATGAAAAAATTAAGATCACAAAAGAAGATACGGGATTTCAAAATGGAAAGATCCGTATACAGGCAATTGATGGCGGAGAGATAACCGTTAGCAGTATCAGGCGGGGCTATGGGAATCCGTCTTATGCAGGTACGTTGGATCTGTATGCCACATCAGAAGGGGTTGTGATGGTAAATGAACTTCCACTGGAGAATTATCTGTGTAAAGTGGTTCCGAGTGAGATGCCCGCATCATATCAGAAGGAAGCATTAAAGGCCCAGGCGATATGCGCAAGAAGTTATGCATACCGGCAGATTATGGATTATGCATATCCGGAATATCAGGCTCATGTGAATGACAGTACGGATTACCAGGTGTATAATAATTCGGCATCGCAACAAGCTGCAACAGAGGCTGTACAGGAGACGGCAGGAAAAGTATTGAAATATAATGGAAATATTATAACCGCCTATTACTATTCGACTTCCTGCGGAAAGACAACAACGATGGCTGCGTGGGGAACGAAAGAGAAGGCAGAAAATGCATATCTTCAGTCTGTAGAAGTGAAAGATCAGACAGGTGATTATGAGAGAAATCTTCCATGGTACCGGTGGGAAGCAGATATAGATCAGAATACATTGTCCAAAATGATCGCAGAGAATACAAAAAAGAATATAGGAACTGTGCAGTCACTGGAGGTGACGAAAAGCGGACCGGGCGGTGCAGCGTTACAGATAAAAGTATCAGGAGATCTGGGAACAGTTGTTGTTGCTACGGAAAATAAGATTCGTAGAGCACTGGGGGGAAGCGGATATGAGATAAAGAAACAGGACGGGACAGATGTAAAGGGAAGCAGACTTCTTCCGAGTGCTTTTTTTAAAGTAGAAAAAAAAGGAAACACCTTCAAGATTAAGGGTGGTGGATATGGACACGGTATTGGCATGAGTCAGAACGGAGCAAATGAAATGGCAAAAAAAGGAAAGAATTATCAGCAAATACTGCAAATGTTCTATCCCGGAACGACAATTGAATGATAAGTATAATCAATGAAAAAGTATTTGAAAAAACATAACAAGAAACAGAATAATTTCTAATAGACAAATAAATGAAAATCGGGTAGAATATAGAGACGAATATTTTGGGAGATAAGAATGAAAAAAGTTAAGTTTCTATATGATAAAGTAATGGAAATAACCGGACAGGTCGGAAAAGATCATGTAGGTGCCTATGCTGCACAGGCAGCGTATTTCTTTATGCTCAGTATGATTCCGATCATTTTACTGCTGATCACATTGGTACAGTATACACCGGTTACGAAGGCAGATGTTATGACAGCGGTTCTTCAGGTGTTTCCAAAATCCGTAGACAGTCTGATCACATCGATCGTTAATCAGGTTTATAATCAGTCCGGCGGAATCATCTCGCTGACTATTATTGTTGCACTCTGGTCAGCCGGGAAAGGGGTGCTGGCACTGACGACAGGTTTGAACTGTGTCTATGACTGTAAAGAGACACGTAATTATATTATTTTGCGAATACGTGCAACCTTTTATACAGTGGCATTTATAATTGTGATCATTTTTCTACTGGTATTATCGGTGTTCGGTAATACGTTGAATCTGTTTGTAACGGAACACTATCCAGTGATGGAACGCTTGGTGGATCAGATCATGCGGATTCGCGGAATCATCACGCCGGTATTACTGTTTGTATTTACGATGATGATCTATAAATTCCTGCCGAACCACATTGTACAGTTGAGAATCCAGCTGATGGGAGCTGCATTTTCAGCCGTCGGATGGATGATCGTATCCTGGATTTTCTCGGTCTATCTGGATATTTTCAAAGGATTTTCATCAATGTATGGGAGTCTGACAACGATTGTATTGATCATGTTGTGGCTGTATTTTTGTATGTATATTTTACTGCTGGGCGGAGAAGTAAATATGATTTTGCGGGATATGGAGCAGGGGTAGAATTTCTGACTTGACAACTCTGATCCATATGATACAATAATTAAGTATTATGAGATAAAGGCAATGACCGTGTAAGTAGTGAGCCATTTTCCGATAGAGAGAGGGAATCAACAGGCTGAAAGTTCCCTTGGGTTCAGATGGTAAATGAATTTCCCGCGTGAGCTGTGTTCTTGAAATAACAGTAGAGAACGCCGTATGATGCACGTTACGCAATAATGAGTGTCCGTAAAAGTTTTTACGGGAATCAGGGTGGTACCACGGGTTATATGTCTCGTCCCTTTTGGGGCGGGGCTTTTTTAATACCAAAAAGCATACGCTGATATAAAGATATGCGGAGAAAGGAAGAAAATGATGAAAGAAAGACTGCAGAACATCAAAGATGAAGCATTGAAGGCAATTGAAGCTGCCGATATGCCGGAAAAACTGAATGATGTGCGTGTAAAGTTCCTTGGTAAAAAGGGAGAACTTACCGCTGTATTAAAAGGTATGAAAGACGTTGCACCGGAGGACAGACCGAAGGTCGGACAGATGGTAAACGAGACAAGGGCGGCAATTGAAGCTGTTCTGGAAGAAAATAAAGAAAAGATGGAAAAGGCAATCCGTGCAGAAAAGCTGAAAAAAGAAGTGATCGATGTTACACTTCCGGCTAAAAAAAATTGTGTCGGACACCGTCATCCGAATACAATTGCACTGGAAGAAGTAGAGCGTGTATTCACCGGTATGGGATATGAAGTCGTAGAAGGGCCGGAGATTGAGTATGACGAGTATAACTTCCGTAAACTGAACATTCCGGACGGACATCCGGCAAAGGATGAGCAGGATACATTCTATATCAATAAAGATATCGTGCTTCGAACACAGACATCTCCTGTACAGGCTCGTATTATGGAACAGGGCAAGCTCCCAATCTGTATTCTGTCACCGGGACGTGTATTCCGTTCAGATGAAGTTGATGCGACACATTCTCCATCCTTCCATCAGATTGAAGGATTGATCATTGATAAGAATATCTCGTTTGCCGACTTAAAGGGAACACTGGAAGTATTTGCAAAAGAATTATTCGGGGAAGATACAAAGACAAAATTCAGACCACATCATTTCCCATTCACAGAGCCAAGTGCAGAGATGGATGTAAGCTGCTTCAAATGCGGTGGAAAAGGATGCCGTTTCTGTAAAGGATCCGGATGGATTGAGATTCTTGGATGCGGAATGGTACATCCACATGTGCTGGAAATGTGCGGAATCGACCCGGAAGAATATACAGGATTCGCGTTTGGTGTAGGACTGGAACGTATCGCACTTCTGAAGTACGAGATTGATGACATGAGACTGTTATACGAAAATGATATCAGATTCTTAAAACAGTTCTAGCGAGCACAAGTAATAATACGAAAAGGAGATTTATAAATGAATACTTCATTATCATGGATAAAAGCGTATGTTCCGGATCTTGATGTAACAGCTCAGGAATATACAGATGCAATGACTTTGTCTGGTACAAAAGTCGAAGGTTTTGAAAAATTAGATGCGGATCTTGATAAGATCGTGATCGGACAGATCGACAAGATTGAGAAACACCCGGATGCAGATAAACTGATCATCTGCCAGGTAAATGTCGGAACAGAGACGATTCAGATCGTAACAGGTGCTCCGAATGTGAAAGAAGGAGACAAAGTACCGGTTGTATTAGCAGGCGGACGTGTAGCAGGCGGACATGAACCTGGACAGCGTGTAGAAGGCGGGATCAAGATTAAAAAAGGAAAGCTCCGCGGCGTAGAAAGCGATGGTATGATGTGTTCCATCGAAGAACTTGGCTCTAACAGAGAGATGTATCCGGAGGCTCCGGAATACGGAATCTATATCTTCGACGATGATGCCGTTGTAGGCGAGAGTGCGATTAAATCACTTGGCCTCGATGATGTCGTTGTAGAATATGAGATCACATCTAACCGTGTAGATTGCTTCAGTGTTGTAGGTATTGCAAGAGAGGCAGCAGCTACATTTAATAAAGCGTTCTATCCACCTGTTGTCACACCAACAGGAAATGATGAGAATGCAGCAGATTATATCAAAGTAACCGTTAAGAATCCGGAACTTTGCCCAAGATATTGTGCAAGAATCGTAAAGAACATTAAGATCGGGCCATCTCCAAAATGGATGCAGAGACGTCTGGCTTCTGTAGGAATCCGCCCGATCAACAACCTGGTTGATATTACAAACTATGTAATGGAAGAATACGGACAGCCAATGCATGCATATGACCTTGATACGATCGAAGGAAAAGAAATTGTAGTGCGTACTGCAGAAAAAGGTGAGAAATTCACAACTCTTGACGGACAGGAAAGAGAGATGGATGAATCTGTACTGATGATCTGTGACGGTAAGAAATCCATCGGTATCGCAGGTATCATGGGTGGAGAAAACTCTATGATCACAGACGATGTTCAGACAATGTTATTCGAAGCAGCTTGCTTTGATGGAACCAACATCCGTAAATCAAGCAAGAAGATCGGACTTCGTACCGATGCATCCGGTAAATTTGAGAAGGGTCTGGATCCAAATAATGCAGAGGCAGCCATTGACCGTGCATGCCAGCTGATCGAAGAGATGGGAGCCGGTGAAGTTGTCGGAGGAATGGTTGATGTATACAGCAAGAAGAAAGAGCCTGTAAGAGTACCATTTGATGCGGAAAAGATCAACAAGCTGCTTGGAACAGACATTTCTAAAGAAGAAATGATCGGATACTTCAAGAAGATCGATCTGGAATTCGATGAAGAGACAAGCGAAGTCATCGCACCTACTTTCCGTCATGACTTATTCCGCATCGCCGACCTTGCGGAAGAGGTTGCAAGATTCTACGGATATGATAACATTCCGACCACACTTCCAAGTGGAGAAGCTACAACAGGAAAATTATCATTCAAGTTAAGAGTAGAGCAGGTTGCACGTGATATCGCTGAGTTCTGCGGATTCAGCCAGGGAATGACATATTCATTCGAAAGCCCGAAGGTATTTGACAAGCTTCTAATTCCGGAAGATTCTGATCTTCGTAAGGCTATTCCGATCATGAACCCACTGGGAGAAGATTATAGTATCATGCGTACATCTTCTTTGAATGGTATGCTGACATCACTTGCAACAAACTATAACAGAAGAAATAAAGACGTAAAATTATACGAACTGGCTAACATTTATCTCCCAAAGGCACTTCCACTTACAGAACTGCCGGATGAAAGAGTACAGTTCACACTCGGTATGTATGGCGAAGGCGACTTCTTCACTATGAAGGGTGTCGTAGAAGAGTTCTTCGATAAAGTAGGACTTCATAAGAAAGAAAAATACGATCCGAATGCAGGAAAATCATTCCTTCACCCGGGACGTCAGGCAAACATCATTTATGATGGTGTAGTAGTCGGATATCTTGGAGAAGTACATCCGGAAGTTGCAGATAACTATGGAATCGGAACAAGAGCCTACATTGCAGTAATCGATATGCCAGAGATCGTAGCAAGAGCAACATTTGATCGTAAATATACAGGAATTGCAAAATTCCCTGCAGTGACACGTGACATCAGTATGGTAATGCCAAAAGAGATTCTGGTAGGACAGATTGAAGATGTGATCGAAAGCAAGGGCGGTGAATATCTGGAAAGCTATTCACTGTTCGATATTTACGAAGGTGCTCAGATTAAAACAGGATTCAAATCTGTTGCATATTCTATCGTATTCCGTGCAAAGGATAAGACTCTGGAAGATGCAGATGTATCTGCAGCTATGGACCGTATCTTAAAGGCACTCGAGGGTATGGGAATCGAACTTCGTAAATAAAAAAACATTCATTCATATCAGATAAAAGCTCGGTAAAAAGAGCAAGAGGATTACGTATGAAGAAAAAACAGATCATAGGTCTGGTAGTAGCGGCAGCACTGTTCGTTGGAGTCAGTGCTGCCAGCGTATTTACCAATACAATTTCAAAAAATCTGCTTCAGAACAGTGCAGATGATATAATTAATCTCGGAGGTTCGTATCAGTTTAATCCACCGTCTGAAGATTATATTGCAATCGTAAGAGTAGAAGGTACGATCCAGGAACAGAGTGGAAGCAGTACACTGGAGGCATCCAGTGGATATCAGCATGATTCAACGATGAATTATATCGATGAATTGATGGATGATTCTAACAATAAAGGAATTCTTCTGTATGTAGATTCTCCGGGAGGAACTGTCTATGAATCCGAAGAACTGTATCAGAAACTGAAAGAATATAAAGAGACAACAAAACGTCCGATCTGGGATTATATGGCACATTATGCGGCATCCGGTGGATATATGGTGTCTATGGCATCGGATAAAATCTATGCAAATTCGAATACAACGACCGGTTCCATCGGTGTGATCATGTCAGGATATGATATGTCCGGGCTGTATAAAAAGCTTGGAATCCGTTATGTAAGTATCACGAGCGGAAAGAATAAGGACAGCAGCAAATTTACGGACGAGCAGATTGCTATTTATCAGGATCAGATCAATGAAGCTTATGAGAAATTCGTGAATATCGTGGCAGACGGCCGTGATATGTCAGTGGAGGATGTAAAGAAACTGGCAGACGGAAGAACTTATACTGCAAAGCAGGCGAAGAACAACGGTCTGATCGATGAGATCAGTCTGTATCCGGATATGAAAGATGCAATGAGCAAAAAACTTGGAACATCTACATTTTATGAGATGGAATCAGATGAAGGACTTTTGCAGTCGCTGTTTTCCAAAGCAGAATCATTAGTTCCGAAGTCAGAAGCGCAGGTTCTGACGGAAACCGCCAAAAGTGTAGAAAGCGGGGTGCCGATGTACTATGCAGAACAGTTACGATAATCAGGAGAAGTTAGCCAGACAGAACAGTTGCTGTGCCAGTGGGAATCTGGAGTATGCAGGGTTCTGGGTGCGGATGGCGGCTTATATGATCGACAGTGTGGTAGTATTTGCAGGCCTCCTGATCGTGCGGCTGATATTTGCAGGTATCTCACTGGCTGGCGGTGGTGCGATAACGGGAACGGATATCCTGTTCCATTATTCGTTGAAAGATATCATACTGTATGCTCTGAAAGTGTTATATTTTATTGCATTTACCTATCTGACAGGAACGACACTTGGAAAGAAAGCGATGAATCTCCGGGTAGTTTCAAAAAATCCGGAAGAGAAGCTGACACTGTTCAATGTGGTGTATCGCGAGACGGTTGGAAGATTCTTATGTAGCCTTCCGGTGAATATCGGTTATATTGTTGCAGGAATTGATTCGGAAAAACGTGGATTTCATGACCTGCTTTGTGATACCAGAGTGGTCTATCAGAAGAAGATAAAAGCATGGATGGCGCAACCGGGAACAGTTGTACCAGAATGTGAAAAGCCAAATGTAGAAGAGCAGAAACAGCAGACATCAGAGGGTGAGCTGTCAAAAACGCAGGAAAATGTCCAAATGAAAGAGTCTGGGATACGGGAATTGAAAAAAACAGAAAATACACAGAGTTCTGTAGTTGAGAAACTGGGAAAACCAGTGTATAATGGCTATCGTCTGGTAGAAAATAAATCAGAAAAAGAAATAGCTTCAAATGCAACTGTAAATGAAAACATATCAGAAAAAGATACGTAAAGAATAAAAGGGAAAGGAATTCATAATTATGAAACGTCAGGATTTTTATTATGAATTGCCGGAAGAACTGATTGCACAGGATCCGCTTGAGGATCGTTCGAGCTCCAGACTTCTTGTCCTTGACAAGGAGACCGGGGCTTTTTCCCATCATGTATTTAAAGAAATCACAGAGTATCTGCATGAGGGAGACTGTCTGGTAATCAATGATACAAAGGTTATTCCGGCAAGACTGATTGGTTCCAAAGTAGAGACCAATGCCAAAATTGAAGTATTATTATTGAAGAGAAAAGAAAACAACGTATGGGAGACGCTGGTAAAACCAGGTAAGAAAGCAAAAGTCGGAGCAAAGATTAGTTTCGGTGATGGCCTTCTGATGGGAGAAGTCATTGATGTGGTAGAAGAAGGAAACCGTCTGATCAAATTCGATTTCGACGGAATTTTTGAAGAAATCTTAGACCAGCTTGGCCAGATGCCGCTGCCTCCATATATCACACACCAGCTGGAGGATAAGAACCGTTACCAGACGGTATATGCAACTCACACAGGTTCGGCAGCAGCACCGACGGCAGGACTGCATTTTACACCGGAACTTCTGGAAGAGATTAAGGCAAAAGGTGTGGATATTGCGAGAGTTACACTTCATGTGGGGCTTGGAACATTCCGTCCGGTAAAAGTGGATGAGATTACCGAGCATCATATGCATTCGGAATTCTTCATGATCGATGAAGAAGCGGCTGAGAAGATCAATCGTGCAAAAGAGACGGGACACCGTGTTATCTGCGTCGGAACGACAAGCTGCAGAACGGTAGAATCGGCAGCAGATGAGAATGGACATCTGGAAGCGAAGAGTGGATGGACACAGATATTCATCTATCCGGGCTATAAATTCAAAGTACTGGATTGTCTGATCACGAACTTCCATCTTCCAGAATCTACATTAATCATGCTGGTATCTGCGCTTGCAGGACGGGAGCACGTGCTTGCGGCTTATGAAGAGGCTGTGAAGGAGAGGTATCGGTTCTTTTCATTTGGGGATGCGATGTTTATTCAGTAGAGTTGCTATTTAATGCATTAAGCGGTTGATACCCGGCCGGACGATCGTACTTCATGAGATGCTGGATGACTTCAAGACCCAGCCGTCCGGAGATTCGGGAATGAAGATTGCATGCGGTGAAATCAAAGCATGGGAACAAGAATGTAAGAACAAAAATGGTAACGAATAAGTGGAGAACCGTCATACAGATAATTTGACATGTAAGTATGAAAACGCTAAAATTGGTGGAGGAATGTAGAAAACTGCAGTCCTCCATTTTTGCGTCAGGGGATATTAAAAAAGCCAAAACCTCGCTCCCTGATGGAAAGGAGTCCATATGCCGAAAAAAGAATTAGCAAAAGGGTATACAACCGGAACCTGTGCACAGGCTGCAACGAGGGCAGCAATGCAGATGCTTTTTACAGGTGAAAAAGTAGAGCAGGTGTCGGTAGAACTGCCGCAGGGAGAAAAGCTGCAGTTGGATATCACGGATATACAGAGAAAATATACAGACAGGGAATTGCCGGATATGGTATCCTGTGCGGTCAAAAAAAACAGCGGAGATGATCCGGATATCACGAATGGAGTACTGGTTTACAGTCAGGTAAGACTTTCTGAAACAGGACAGATTCATATTGATGGCGGGATCGGGGTAGGAAGAGTGACCAGGCCCGGACTGAATCAGCCGGTGGGAGAAGCCGCAATTAACCGTGTGCCAAGGCAGATGATAAGAAAAGAAGTAGAAGAAGCCTGTGAAGAGGTTGGCTATACCGGTGGAATTGATGTAGAGATTTCGATTCCGGAAGGGGCAAGACTGGCAAAAGAAACATTTAATCCAAGACTTGGAATAGAAGGAGGACTTTCAATACTTGGGACAACCGGTATTGTGAATCCGATGAGTGAACAGGCGCTGATCGATACCATTGAAGTAGAGATGAAGGTATGCCTTGCGGAAAAGTACAGGTATCTGATCATTGCACCGGGTAATTACGGATTGGATTTTCTGAAAGAACAGTATAGTATAGAAGAAAATGATGTGGTAAAATGTAGTAACTATATTGGTCAGGCCATAGATATGGCGGTAGAACAGGATTGTAAAGGTGTCCTGCTGGTCGGACATATCGGGAAACTGATCAAGGTATCCGGCGGAATCATGAATACCCATTCCAGATGGGCAGACTGTCGGATGGATTTATTCGCCACGGCCGCATTGAGAGCGGGAATTGCCGGAGAGAAGGCAGTCGAATTTCTCGACTGTGTGACGACGGATGATGCATTGGAGAAATGCAGCGAGGAAGAACGAACATGCATTATGGAAAAAATCATGATGCGTATGGAGGAATATCTGAACTACCGGGGGAAAGGAGAGATACAGGTGGGAGCGGTCACGTTTTCCAATGTATACGGAATCCTTGGAAAGACAGAAAAAGCAGAAGAACTGATAGAAAGATTCAGAAAAGAACGACATATACAATAGATACCAGAGTATGCAGGAGAAGTTGCTGGTGGCAGGTTCTTTGCAGGACAGGAAGGAGTCGGAAAATGATACATTTTGTGGGAGCAGGTCCGGGAGCCGAAGATCTGATCACGGTCCGTGGACAGCGTTATCTGGAGCAGGCTGATGTGGTGATCTATGCGGGATCACTGGTGAATCCGGGGCTGTTAAAGAGTACAAAGGAGACATGCGAGATATATAACAGTGCGAAGATGACACTGGAAGAAGTTCTGGAAGTGATGGAACAGGCAGAACGGGAACAGAAGATGACGGTTCGGCTGCATACAGGTGATCCGTGTCTGTACGGTGCAATCCGGGAACAGATGGATCATCTGGATGAACTGGGAATTGCGTATGATTCCTGCCCGGGTGTCAGTTCCTTCTGCGGGGCAGCAGCGGCACTGAATCTGGAATATACACTTCCGGAGGTGTCACAGAGTGTTGTCATCACACGTATGGAAGGAAGAACACCGGTTCCGGCGAAGGAAAAGGTTGCAGCGTTTGCAAGTCATAATGCGACGATGGTACTTTTCTTAAGTACAGGACTTCTGGAAAAGCTGGAAGGCCAGTTGATAGAAGGCGGTTATAAAGAAGATACGCCGGCAGCAATTGTATACAAGGCAACATGGCCGGAGGAAGAAAGTTACATCTGTACTGTCAGTACACTGGCAGAGACTGCGAAAGCACATGGAATTACAAAGACAGCATTGATTATCGTTGGGGATGTGGTGACACATCATGCGTATGAACGTTCGAAACTGTATGATCCGGAATTCACCACCGAGTTCCGTCAGGGAGTAAAATAAGATGAAGATTGCAATGATCAGTTTTACCGGAAATGGAAGAAGACTGGAGAGATCTTTAGCACATGAACTGGAAAAAGAAGGACACCAGGTGCTGCAGGCGGTAAAATGCAAAGAACTGGAATCGGACAAGGATGCGGTAAAATGCAGTGCCAGAGAATGGACAGGTGAACAGTTCCGGACGCGGGATGTACTGATCTTTATTGGAGCAGTACAGATTGCCGTGCGCTTGATCGCATCTTTTATAGGATCAAAGACAACAGATCCGGCGGTACTGGTACTGGATGAGAAAGGACAATATTGTATCCCGATCCTGTCCGGGCACATTGGCGGAGCAAATGAGATGGCTGAAAGAATTGCAGAGATGGCAGGAGCACTGCCTGTGATCACAACAGCTACAGATATCCGGGGAAAATGGGCAATAGATGTATTTGCCAGAAAGAATCATCTTTATATAGAAGATATGCAGAAGGCAAAGCAAATTTCGGCAAAGATTCTGGAAGGAAAGACAGTCGTGGCCGCGATTGAGAGCGGAAGAGATTCGATAGAGGGTACTGTGCCGGAAGAAGTGAAGATCGTACCGGAAACCTATGAGAATCCAGATATCTATATCGGGATATATGAACGAAAATTAAGCAGTCATGTATTAAGGCTGATACCACAACGGATCACGGTGGGAATCGGCTGCAGACGGGGGACATCCGCAGAGCAGATAGAACAGCTGGTGGATAAGATACTGAAAGAATCACATATTAATAAGAAAAGTATTGGCAGGATCGCAAGCATTGATCTAAAAAAAGACGAAGAGGGATTGCTTACATTTTGCAACAAATATAACATAGAGCCGGAATTTTATCCGGCAGAAGAATTAAAAAAAGTAGAAGGAGAATTCAGTGTTTCTACATTTGTAAAAAAGGTTACCGGAGTGGATAATGTATGTGAAAGAAGTGCTGTATATACAGGTGGTACACTGCGGATCAGAAAACAGGCAGAAAATGGTGTGACAGCAGCATTTGCCTGGGATAATTGGAGGGTGAAGTTTGAATAAGGTATATGTGATAGGAATGGGACCGGGGGCATATGAACAGATGACGGTGAAAGCAGTCCGGACGCTGGAAAAATGTGATGTGATCGTCGGATATACCGTATATATCGAATTATTAAAAGAATATTTTCCGGATAAGAGATATCTGACAACGTCCATGAGACAGGAGGCAGCACGGTGCAGGATGGCATTCGAAGAGGCAGCAAAAGGAGCTGTAACGGCAATGGTATGCAGCGGAGATGCCGGGATATACGGAATGGCAGGACTGATGTATGAAATCGGTGAGGAATATCCGGAAGTCGCGATCGAAGTAATCCCGGGAGTGACAGCGGCACTGGGAGGTTCTGCGGTACTTGGAGCAGCAGTCGGACATGATGTCAGTCTGATCAGTTTAAGTGATCTTCTGACACCGTGGGAATTGATCGAAGAAAGGCTTCGCTGTGCGGCAAAAGCTGATTTTGTGATCTGCCTTTATAATCCGTCCAGCAGGAAACGCAGTACCTATCTTGCAAAAGCATGTGAGATCATGCTGGAATATAAGGCGGAAGATACCGTCTGCGGAATAGTGAAAAACATTGCCCGCGAGGGAGAAACAATGCAGACACTGACACTGAAAGAATTAAAAGAGACAACAGTAGATATGTTCTCTACTGTATTTATCGGAAATAAACAGACAAAAGTAATTCGGGAAAAAATGGTTACACCAAGGGGATATCGTATATGAAAGACAAAAAGATTCTATTATATGCAGGGACAACAGAAGGAAGAAAATTAGCATCTTATCTCGGAAGAAGAGGCGTAAGACTGCACGTCTGTGTGGCAACCGCTTATGGGGAGAGTCTGCTTCCGGAAGAGAAGAATATAACGGTGACACACGACCGGATGGACAGTGGGCAGATGGGCGAGTTTATGAGGGTGTTTGAGCCGGATTATGTGATCGATGCAACACATCCATATGCCAAAGAAGTGACCAAAAACTTGAAAAGTGCCTGTGAGGTTATGCAGGTTCCGTATTTAAGACTGGTCAGGGGAAGTGAAGAGACCAAAGAAAGCATCTGTGTGGAAAATATGGATGAAGCGATAAAGTATCTGGAAAAAACAGAAGGAAATATTCTGGTAACAACAGGAAGCAAGGAGCTGGAATCCTATACAAGACTGACGGATTACGAAAGCCGGGTATATGCGCGCGTTCTGTCTATTGGCCAGGTGGCAGTTAATTGTGAAGAACTTGGATTCTCCGGACGTCATCTCATCTGTATGCAGGGACCGTTTTCTACGGAAATGAATCGTGCCATGTTAAAGGAATATGATATTGCTTATATGGTAACGAAAGAATCAGGACTTGCAGGCGGATACCCGCAGAAATGTCAGGCTGCACTAGAAGCCGGTGTGAAAATGGTTGTGATCGGAAGGCCGGAAGAAGAAGAGGGAATGAATTTTGAAGAAATGTCCAAATTCCTTCAGAAAGAACTGGAACTGGATAATCACTGGAAAGTTACACTGGTGGGAATCGGTGCAGGTGCCAGAGACCAGGTTACACTGGAAGCAAAAAGATGCTGTCAGGAAGCAGAACTTCTGATCGGAGCAGGTAGGATGATCGAGGCAGTGGCAGAAGTCGGACAGACCATATATGAAGCATACCGCCCAGATGAGATCATTTCTTATATCAAAGAAAATCCGGAATATGAAAATGTAACGATTGCGTTGTCCGGTGATACAGGATTTTACAGCGGTGCGAAGAAGATTCTGGAATTGACGAAAGATGACCCACAGATTGAGACAAAAGTGGTGCCTGGAGTATCATCCATCATATATTTTGCATCAAAGCTTGGCGTAACATGGGAGGATGCGGCACTAGTAAGCCTGCATGGAAGAAAAGAAAATCTGATGGCGGTCATTAAGGAGAATAAAAAGGTATTCGCCCTTGTAAGTAATGCAGAAGAGATTCGTCAGATCCTGACAAAAATGACGGAATATGGAATGGGCGAAGTAACAGTCAGGATCGGGACAGAACTTTCTTATAAGAATGAAGAGATTCAGACAGGAACAGCAAGATCACTGCTTCATTACAAAGGAGAGAATCTGGCGGTCCTTTATATTGAAAATGAATCCGGCGGCGAAAGCCCGGTGATTCCGGCAATTCCGGATGATACATTTGTACGTGGCGATGTACCGATGACCAAGGAAGAAGTAAGAAGCATTTCGATTGCTAAACTTAAGATTAAGAAGGATGCAGTTGTATATGATGTCGGAGCAGGAACAGGCTCTATTTCCGTAGAGGCCGCCATGGTTGCAACGCAAGGTAACGTCTATGCAATCGAACAGAAAGTGGAGGCGCAGGAACTGATCCGTGAAAATGCAAGGCGGATGCACGTGGATAATCTGCATGTGATAGAAGGTATGGCGCCGGAGGCACTGGAAGAACTGCCGGCACCTGATTGCGTATTTATCGGGGGCAGTAAAGGAAAGTTGTATGAAATCCTGGATGCTATCCGGAAGAAGAACCCATTTGTACGGGTGGTGCTCAATGCAATCTCACTCGAGACGATGATGCAGGTGTTAAAATATACGGAAGAGAATGAGATAGAAGAGGCAGAAGTCATTCAGGTAGCGGTAAGCCGTGCGAAAAAAGTGGGCAGTTATCATATGATGAATGGACAGAATCCGATCTATGTGATCAGCTTTACGAGCAGACCGGCAAAAAAGGAAGCAGATCCGGAAAATGAAGACGATTTCGTTCTGGAAGAAATCAATCTGGACGAGGTGGAACCGGAAGATATGACCGGAGATATTGTGGAGGATATTACGAAAGTGATCTCTGTAGGGGATCTGACACCGGAGAAAATCCGGGAAGAAATGGAGGAATCTGAGTAATGAAACTTCCTAGAATTCTGATTACTGCGATGAGAAGTGGCGCAGGTAAAACCATGCTGACCTGCGGAATATTGAAAGCAATGAAGATGCAGGAGATAAATCCTGCGTCTTTTAAGTGCGGGCCGGATTACATTGATCCAATGTTCCACAAGACTGTGATCGGCATCAGCAGCTATAATCTGGATTCCTTTTTGTGTGGAGAAAATGGAGTCAGAGAGATCCTGAAAAAAAATGGTGCCGGAGCAGATATTTCCGTAATGGAAGGTGTTATGGGATACTATGATGGGATCGCAGGGATCTCTTCAGAGGCGAGTGCTTATGACATTGCCAGAATTACCGATACCCCGGCTGTGATGATCCTGGACTGTAAAGGACTAAGCGTGTCTGCAGTGCCGTGTATCCAGGGGTTTTTGCATTATAAAGAAGACAGCCGTATCAAAGGCGTAATTCTGAACCGTTTGTCTCCGATGATGTATGGAAGAATGAAAGAGATGATCGAGGTGCAGACAGGAATCAAAGTCTACGGCTATGTTCCGGTTATGAAAGATTGTGCACTGGAGAGCCGTTATCTGGGACTGAAGCTTCCAAAAGAACGAAAAGATACGGAAGACAAACTCACAAGACTGGGAGAACAGATTCTGAAAAGTGTAGATATCGCAGGCCTTCTGGAACTGGCAGAAAATGCACCGGAGCTGCAGGAAAAGAAAACGCAAGGATATACATCAGAAATGGTAGAAAATTTGGCAGAAAATGCACAGTATAGTACAGAATCGGTTAGAACAAAAGATACGGTACGGATCGGGCTTGCAAGTGACGATGCATTCTGTTTTTTCTATCAGGATAATCTGGAACTGCTGCAGGAGATGGGAGCGGAACTGATTCCTTTTTCTCCTCTTTACGATAAGCAGATTCCGGAAAATCTGTCGGGACTTTTGTTCTATGGCGGTTATCCGGAACTATATGCAGAAGAACTAAGTAAAAATGAGTCAATGAAGACGAGTATTAAAAAAGCATTGAACGGCGGAATGCCATGTATCGCGGAGTGTGGAGGATTCATGTACCTGCAGGAATATATCAGAGATGAAAGCGGCACAGAATTTCCAATGGTTGGATTTTTAGAAGGGAAAAGTTATCCGACAGGTTCCTTAAAGCGATTCGGCTATGTTACCCTGACAGGGGGAAGAATATTCGGTAAAGAAGCAGGAGGTATCCCGGCACATGAATTTCATTATTATGATTCAGAAGTATGCGGGGAAGCATTTCTGGCGGAAAAACCAATGTCAAACCGTTCGTGGAAATGCATGATCAGTACCGATACGGTACTGGCAGGATATCCGCATATTCATTATTATGGAAATGAAAAGATTCCGGAGAACTTTCTGGAACAATGCAGAAGATGCAGGGAACAAGAGAAAAGAGCCGGGGAAAGAGATAGAACATAGAGAACAGAGAGGATAAAAAGCATGGCAGAGCAAAGTTTAGAACAACTGGAACAGGAATTCCATCAGATCGTATCTGGCATTCATCCGGCAGATGTAGTAACGAAAGGAAATGCGCAGAAAAAGTGGAACTCCATTGCGAAACCGTTACACAGTCTGGGAAAACTAGAAGATCATATTATGCAGATTGCGGCACTGACCGGCGATACAGACGTGAATCTGAACCGGAAGGCGCTGATCGTGATGTGTGCGGATAACGGAGTGGTAGAAGAAGGTGTAACGCAGACAGGACAGGAAGTAACTGCAATTGTTGCAGAGAATTTTTTGACATGTAATACCAGTGCGGCGATCATGTGTAAAAAAGCCGGTGTAGACATCTTTCCCATCGATATCGGTATGGCAGCGGATACAAAAGTCCCAAGATATAAAACGGCAAATGGAACCGCAAATATGACCAAAGGTCCGGCTATGACAAGAATGCAGGCGTTACAGGCAATCTTAACCGGGATTCATCAGGTGAAGGAAAAGAAGGAAGCCGGATATAAGATCATTGCTAGCGGAGAGATGGGAATCGGAAATACGACGACCAGCAGTGCCGTGGCTTCCGTACTTCTGGGAGACGAACCGGCAGAGATAACGGGACGGGGAGCAGGACTGACGAACGAAGGATTGGAAAGAAAAATACACGCGATCGAGAAGGCGATAGCGGTCAATCGTCCGAAATGGGATGATCCGGTGGATGTACTGGCAAAAGTAGGCGGATTCGATCTGGCGGGAATCACCGGACTCTATCTGGGAGGTGCTGTATATCGAATCCCGATTGTAGTTGATGGATTTATCTCAGCGGTTGCGGCACTTGCGGCCGTCAGAATCTGTGAGTGGGTCAAAGATGCGATGATTGTGTCACATGTCTCGAAAGAACCTGGAATGCAGAAGATCCTGAAAGAGTTACACATGGATGCACCATTGCATGCAGATATGTGCCTGGGTGAGGGAACCGGAGCTGTGGCATATCTTCCGGTGCTGGATCTTGCGGCAGAAGTGTATGGACGGATGAGTACATTTTCAGAAAATGACATCGAAGATTATAAAGAATTAGGTGAGAAAGAATGATACATCTGGTGACAGGCGGAAGCGGAAGCGGTAAATCTGAGTATGCGGAGAACTGGCTGACAGGCAGAAATAAGAAGGATGGTACTTACATATATATTGCAACCATGCAGCCATACACAGAAGAAACGATGAAAAAGATTGAAAGACATCACAGGCTGAGAGCCGGAAAAGGATTCCGGACATTGGAAAAATATACAGATCTATCAGAACTTGAGATACCAAAGAATCAGGGAATCCTTCTGGAGTGCATATCGAATCTGGTGGCCAATGAGCTTTACAGAGAAGATGGTACATTGAATGATTTAAAAGAAACAAAAGAAAAAGTATTGGCAGGAGTACGCAGACTGAGCAATTCTACGACACGTCTTGTAATTGTTACAAATGAAGTGAACGCAGATATAAACGGCTATAGCGAAGAGACGGAAAAATATCGGGAATGCATCGGAATGGTGAATCAAAGTCTTGCAGAGCTTGCAGATATAGTAACGGAAGTTGTGTATGGAATTCCGGTATGCATTCGTAAGGAGCAAAAGAAGTATGAAGAGTATAAAAAGAATATGGAATAGTTTCAAAATTGCGTTTTCCATGTACAGCAGGATTCCGATGCCGCGCAGCGAATGGACAGATGAAAATAAATCGTATGCAATGTGTTTTTTTCCATGGATCGGTGCGGTGATCGGACTTTTGTCTTATGGAGTGTTTCGGTTTTCAAAATGGTTTGATGGGAATGGAGGAGGAAATTATTCCTTATTTTTTGTAATATTTCTGATCCTGATCCCGGTATTTATTACGGGAGGAATTCATCTGGACGGATTTCTGGATACACAGGATGCGCTGAGTTCCTGGCAGACGAAAGAGCGGCGTCTGGAAATACTGAAAGATTCCCACGCAGGAGCATTTGCTATCATTTCATGTACCATCTATTTTCTGATGTATATTGGCGTGTATTCTTGTCTGAGTGTACGGAGTATGGAAGTGATCGCATATAGCTTCATGCTATCGAGAACATTGAGTGGACTGTCTGTAGTTACATTTCCACAGGCAAGGAAGAAAGGTATGGTGGCAGATTTTTCGGAAAGTGCATCGACCAGAATTACAAGAATGGTATTGGGCATTTATCTGATTGTACTGTGTTTCCTGATTCCACTGACCGGAGGGATCTGCGGAATCGGATGTGTGATCTCGGCAGGCGTGGTATTTGGATATTATTACCGGATGGCGATGAAGAATTTCGGTGGTGTGACCGGGGATCTGTGTGGATATTTCCTGCAGGTATGTGAACTTGTGATGGCGCTTGTCGTGGTAGTAGTGGATATCGTAGTAAAAAGCGGAATCATCAAATGATGAACAGGCTGGATAAAAGTGTGAAAAGAATGAAGAAAACAAGTGGCAGAAAGAAAACAGCAGAGAAATAGTAGAAAATAACAGAAAGATGAAAATACAGGATTGGAGGAAGGAAAAGAAGTCATGATCATGATAATAGGCGGCGCATATCAGGGAAAACTTGCATTCGCAAAGAAAATTTACCCAGATGTCACATGGGCAGACGGTGCGGTATGTACGGAAGAAGAACTATATAGCTGCGAAGGGATATATCATTTCCATCAGTATATCGAAAGAAAGATAAAGGAAGGAGAACCGATAGATGATCTTGCAGAAGAACTGATTCGGAAGAATCCGGAACTGATCCTGATCACAGATGAGATCGGATACGGGATCGTGCCGGTTGACTGGATGGAACGGGAATACAGAGAGCAGACCGGAAGAGTGTGCACGCACCTTGCGGCATATTCGGAGAAAGTATACCGTGTGATGTGCGGAATCGGACAGGTGATAAAGGAAGTATGAGGATTTATCTGATACGTCATTCGATGACGAAAGGAAATAAAGAAAAACGCTATATCGGAACGACGGATGAATCTTTATGTCTGGAAGGAATACAGCTTTTGGAAGAGAGAAAAGGAATGTATCCTGAGGTTACATATGTCTATGTAAGTCCGATGAAGCGGTGCGTGCAGACGGCAGAGATCATTTATCCGGAGATGATGAAAGCAGGAGCATATAGCTGTAATGAAAAGTTACGGGAGTGTGATTTTGGCCTGTTTGAAAATCATAATTATATCGAACTTTCCGGCTGCCCGGAGTATCAGGCATGGATAGATAGTGGTGGGAAGCTGCCATTTCCGGAAGGGGAAAGCAGGGAAGCGTTCATCCGGCGGACACTGGAAGGGTTCCGGGAAGTCGTACGGGATGCGCAGGCACATGACCGGGAGAAGATTGCGGTTGTGGCACATGGCGGAACGATCATGAGTATCATGGAACGGTATGCAGTAAAGGAAGACGGGACATCAGCAGGAAGTTATTATGATTATCAGATAAAGAATGGAGAAGGATATGAACTTAGAATTTCAGAGAATGACATATATGACGATCGCGATCGTGGCGGGCTTTGTTCTGGATCTGATCTTCGGGGATCCAAGATGGCTGTATCATCCGGTGAGGCTGATCGGGCATCTGATATCGGGAACCGAAAGAATTATCAGAAACTGTCTGCCGGCGAATAAGACAGGGGAACGCATCGGTGGAGGGATTCTGGTGCTGGTGGTTGTGACGGTCAGTACAGGAGTTCCGGCGGTGATCTTATCGGTTGCATATAAGTATTTCTGGCAGCTTGGACTTGCACTGGAAAGCTTCTGGTGTTATCAGATCCTTGCAACGAAATCCCTGAAAGTAGAAAGTGACAGGGTCTACATAGCACTGAAAGACAAGGGCCTGGAGGCCGGGAGAAAGGCCGTGTCCATGATCGTCGGAAGAGATACACAGAATCTGACAGAAGAAGGTGTGACCAAGGCGGCCGTAGAGACGGTGGCAGAGAATACATCGGATGGTGTGATCGCACCGTTATTTTATATGTTGATCGGCGGAGCTGTTTTGGGATTTGCTTATAAGGCAATTAATACGATGGATTCGATGGTCGGTTATAAGAACGACCGGTATCAGTGGTTTGGAACGGCTGCCGCGAAGCTGGATGATGTGGTGAATTTTATTCCGGCGAGGGTATCGGCAGTACTGATGATCGTGGCGTCATATCTGACCGGAATGGATGGAAAGAATGCAGCACGTATCTTCCGAAGAGACCGCTTTAATCATAAAAGTCCGAACTCGGCACAGACAGAAGCAGTCATGGCGGGGGCGCTGGATGTGCAGCTTGCAGGAGATGCGTGGTATTTTGGAAAGCTGCATAAGAAGCCGACGATCGGAGATCCGGTCCGGGAGATGGAACTACTGGATATCCGGAGATCGCATAAGCTGTTATATGGGACGGCAATGCTTGGTCTGATACTTGGAATCATCCTCCGGATTCTGGTTCTGTAGATGATATTGATAATAAAAATCAAAAAACAAATAATATTATCTGCAAATTATGAATAAAAAGTTAGAATTGTGCAAACAATGTTCCTGTTGACTAACATAGTCAGTGCAACTTACAATATAAAAAAGAGGTAAAGAAGGTGTTAGTTATGCAGGCATTGTCAAAGGCGGCGGCTGGAAAAAGCTACACCATCAAGTGGATGTTCGGCATCCCGGAAGTTCTGGATAAGATCCGAAAATGCAAGATTGATGAAGGCAGTGAGATCACAGTCATTCAGAATTCCGGAAGAGACCTGATCATCAGGAGTGGTGAGAAGCGGATCGCAATGAGCAGCGATGCGGCAACAAGAATTCAGGTATAAGATTCCGGTTGACTATTTTCTGCAAAGTGAGTAAGATGGTTGTAGCAAAATAGCAGAGAGAGCGGTTTATCCGCACAGGTGAAGGAACGTTGGCAGAATCAAAAGAGACAGTTCACGGTGGAGACATTTACCGGAATCCATCTGTTACAGATTATTCTGTAAACAGTAACCCGCTGGGAGTTCCCGAAGCGGTACGAAAGAGCGTACAGGAAAGTGCAGACAGGATCATGTATTATCCGGATGTCAGATGCGACAGACTTCGGGAGTCGATCAGTGATTTTGAGAGAATAGAAAAAGAAAAGATACTCTGCGGCAATGGTGCAGCAGAGCTTTTTTTTGCTGTTGTAATGGCAGTGAGACCGAAAAAAGCACTGGTGACGGCACCAGCTTTTTCCGAGTATGAGCGGGCACTTGGCACAGTTGGAGCAGAGGTACAATATTACAGATTAAAAGAAGAACAGGATTTCCGGATACAGGAGGATATACTGGAACAGATTACGGAAGATACAGATATGATATTTCTGTGCAATCCCAATAATCCGACCGGACAGACAACGGAAAAAGAACTGCTGATCCGTGTGATGAACAGATGTAATAAATGCGGTACGATACTGGTCCTGGATGAGTGTTTTATAGAGTTTCTGGAAGAACCAGAAAGATATGAATGCCGGGGGTATCTGACACAGTATCCGAATGTGGTCATTATCAAAGCATTTACGAAAATATTCTGTATGCCGGGTGTAAGACTTGGATATGCATTGTGTGAGAATGCGGCTCTTAGGAAACGAATGAGGGCAATGCTCCAGCCGTGGAATGTGTCGGTAACGGCACAGGAAGCAGGTGTGGCAGCACTTGTTGATTGCGAAGCATATTTAAAGAGAACGAGAGAATATATAAAAAAAGAAAAGTTCTGGATGACAGAGCGGATGAGAAAGCTTGGTCTGAATGTATGGGGATCGGAAGCAAACTATATATTTTTTAAAGGAAAAGCAGGGCTGTATGAGAAGGCACTGAAAAGCGGACTGTTGATCCGGGACTGCAGTAACTATGAAGGACTGACAGAAGGGCATTACCGGATTGCAATAAGATCTGAAGAAGAGAATGAAAGGTTGATAACATGGCTGGAAAAATTATGATACAGGGGACAATGTCCAACGCAGGAAAGAGTCTTCTGTGTGCGGGACTTTGCAGAATATTCAAACAGGACGGATACCGGGTGGCTCCGTTCAAATCCCAGAATATGGCACTGAATTCCTTTATTACAGAGGATGGACTGGAGATGGGACGTGCACAGGTTGTGCAGGCAGAGGCAGCAGGCGTGGCGCCGCAGGTAGAGATGAATCCGATCCTGTTAAAGCCGACCAACGATGTAGGATCACAGGTGATCGTAAATGGTGAAGTCTTGAAGAATATGAGTGCAAGAGAATATTTTGCTTATAAAAAGCAGCTCATACCGGACATTATGAAAGCATTTCACAAATTAGAAGAAGAGAATGACATCATTGTGATCGAAGGAGCGGGAAGTCCGGCAGAGATCAACCTGAAGAAAGATGATATTGTAAATATGGGGCTGGCGAAGATGGTAGATGCGCCGGTGCTTCTGGTCGGAGATATTGACCGCGGAGGAGTATTTGCCCAGCTTCTGGGGACGCTTATGCTCCTGGAAGATGATGAGAAAGAACGTGTAAAGGGACTGGTCATCAACAAATTCCGCGGGGATAAGACAATCCTGGATCCCGGTATTGTTATGTTGGAAGAAAGAGGCGGCATTCCGGTAGTCGGAGTTACACCGTATATGCAGGTCGAGATTGAAGATGAAGATAGTCTGACAGAGCGTTTTAACATGACAAAGGGTGGAAAAGGTGCAGAAGAAAGGATCGGTCTGGTGGATATCGCAGTCATCCGGACACCGAGAATTTCGAACTTTACGGATTTCATGCTGTTGGAAAATGCTCCGGGAGTGAATCTGCGTTATGTAAAGAATCCAAGAGAACTGGAAAATCCTGATATGATCATCCTTCCGGGAACAAAAAATACGATGGGAGATCTGAAATGGTTAAGACAGAGCGGAATGGAAGCGAAGATTCTAAAGGCGCATGCCGGCGGCTGTGTGGTCTGGGGAATCTGCGGCGGCTATCAGATGCTGGGGCAGTCGCTCAGTGATCCGGAAGGCGTGGAAGATGGCGGCAGTATGAAAGGACTCGGCCTTTTGCCGGTAACGACTACATTTACCACAGAAAAGACCAGAACAAGGGTGAATGGAACACTCCTTCATGTGGAGGGGAATCTGAAAGCACTTGAGAATCTGAAGTTTGAAGGATACGAGATCCATATGGGAAAGACCGAACTTCTGGAAGGATGTCCGATGAATCAGATTCACGATACGGTGAAGAAAAAGGACAGACAGATTCCGGATATGGAGCCGGAAAACAGAATAGAGAACAGTACAGACGGAATCTCGCATGGAAATGTATACGGAACATACATCCACGGCATTTTTGATAAGGAGAAAATTGTATCGGAGATCGTAAAATCCATGGCAGAAAAGAAAGGACTTTCAATGGAAGAAGTGGAAGGTGTAGACCTGAAAGCATTCAAAGAAAGCCAGTATGATTTTCTGGCAGATACACTCAGAAAACATCTGGACATGAAGGCAATCTATCAGATCATGGGAATGCAGAAATAATTTTTCGGAATTACTATGTATTCGTAAGGAGCTGTAGATACCAAAGTATGCAAGAGAAGTTGCCGATGGCAAGTTTTGTAGTTAGAAAAGATGAGATGTGGGCTATGACGGACTATGAAGAGAAAGGAAGAAAACGTTGAATATACAGAAAAATAATCACGCAGCACATACTAAAATAGAGATAGAAAATGTCCTTCCGACAGAGATCGAAAAGCGCAGCTTTGAGATCATTACGGAAGAACTGGAGCAGGAAGGCATCGTGCTTCCTGAGATTCAGGCACCAATTACAAAGCGCTGCATACACACCAGCGCAGATTTCGATTATGCAAAGAATCTGGTCTACTCCGAGCATGCGGTGGAGAAAGCACTTGAAGCGATCAGAAGCGGTGCTTCCATTGTAACCGATACACAGATGGGACGTTCCGGAATTAACAAAAAGAGACTGGAACAGTATGGCGGTCAGGTATACTGCTTTATGTCGGATGAAGATGTGGCGCAGGCGGCGAAGAAGAATGGAACAACAAGAGCCGTTGCCAGTATGGAAAAAGCGTGTGAACGGAATGAAAAGCTAATCTTTGCCATTGGGAATGCTCCGACAGCACTGATCCATCTGTATGAACTGATCAAAGACGGAAGAATCCGTCCGGAGCTTGTAATCGGTGTGCCGGTTGGTTTTGTAAATGTGGTACAGTCCAAAGAGCTGATCCTGACTCTGGAAGATACCCCGTATATTGTAGCGAGGGGGAGAAAAGGCGGAAGTAATATTGCGGCATGTATCTGTAACGCACTGATCTATATGCTGTAGGGAGGAAGAATTTATGACATTACAGCAGTTAAGGTATATTACCATGGTTGCGGAGAAGGGGACGATAAGTGAGGCGGCAAAAGAGCTGTTCATTTCCCAGCCGAGTCTTACCAATGCGATTCGGGAACTGGAGCAGGAGATGCAGGTGACGATTTTTCACCGGACGAATAAAGGGGTGACGATCACCGCAGAGGGAGATGAATTTCTCGCCTATGCAAGACAGATTCTGGATCAGGTCGGCCTCATGCAGGAGAGGTATCTGAATGTAAATGAACGGAACCCGAGATTTTCCGTATCCTGCCAGCATTATTCTTTTGCGGTCAATGCATTTGTAGATGTGATCCGTAAATTTGATGCGAGAAAATATGATTTTACTTTAAGAGAAACGCAGACTTACGAGATTATAGAGGATGTGGCAAAGTTAAAAAGTGAGATCGGTATCCTGTATACTTCTTCACAGAATGAGACGATCATCATGAAACTGATCCGTCAGAATGATCTGAAATTCGAAGAGTTATTCGTAGCAAAGCCACATGTATTTATCAGTTCAAAGCATCCGTTGGCAGATAAGGAAGCACTGACACTGGAAGATCTGGAGGAGTATCCGTATTTGTCATTTGAGCAGGGGGATTATAATTCCTTTTATTTTTCCGAAGAGATATTAAGTACACTGGACCGGAATAAGAACATCAAAGTCAGAGACCGGGCAACACTTTTCAATCTGGCGGTTGGTTTGGATGGGTATACGGTAAGCTCCGGCGTGATCAGTAAAGAGCTGAATGGAGAGAATATTATCGGAAAACCACTTCTGGTAGACGAATATATGCGGATCGGAACGATTGTGCGGAAAGATGTGGCACTGAGCCGGTATGGAAAGGTGTATATGGAAGCGTTGAAAAAATACACAGGCGAGATGTAAGAATAATTCAGAATAATGGTGAAAAGCAGTGGAGTGCTATAGTTTAAAACTATGGAGAACCGCTGCTTTTTTGTGTTATACATAAAAAAACAGATAGGTTATACTTTTCAACAGAGAAAACGAGCAAAGTACAGGAGGATATAAAATATGAGTAATCAGGCACCATTCCGTTATGATGTGGTAGGAAGTTTCTTACGTCCAGAGTATCTGAAGGACGCAAGAGCAAAATTTGCAGAAGGAAAGATCACAGAGGAACAGTTAAAAGAGACAGAAGATAAAGCAATTAAAGAACTGGTAGAAAAAGAAAAAGAAGTCGGACTTCAGGCTGTGACAGATGGGGAATTCAGAAGAAGATACTGGCATCTGGATTTCCTTGCAGATCTGGATGGTGTAGAGGAGATTAAGTCGGATCACTGGTCTGTACACTTTAAGGGGCATCAGCCGAAAGCGGCAACACTTAAGATAGCAGATAAAGTTGATTTCGGAGAACATCCATTTCTGGAGCATTTTAAATATCTGAAAAGTGTTGCAGGAGATACTCTCTGCAAAATGACAATTCCTTCACCATCTATGCTGCATCTGATCTGTTGTGTACGTGCAGAAGAGTATATATCGATCGAACGTTATCAGGACATGAAGGATTTATATTATGATATTGCAATCGCTTATCAGAAGGTCATCCGTGCATTTTATGATGCGGGATGCAGATACCTGCAGTTAGACGATACATCATGGGGAGAATTCTGTGATGCGGAAAAGAGAAAGACATATAAAGAAAGAGGCTTTGATCTGGATGAGATCGCGAGATCTTATGTAGACATGATCAATCTTGCACTCGAAGCAAAACCAGAAGATATGACGGTCACAATGCATATCTGCAGGGGGAATTTCAGATCTACATGGTTCTCATCAGGCGGGTACGAACCGATTGCAGAGATATTATTCGGTCATTGTAACGTAGACGGATTCTTCCTCGAATATGATTCCGAAAGATCGGGAGACTTCTCGCCGCTTCGCTATATTAAGGATCAGAAGGTGGTATTGGGACTGATCACTTCTAAGTTTCCGGAACTGGAAGACAAAGAGGATGTAAAGAAAAGAATTGAAGAGGCAGAAAAGTATGTGGCGAAAGATCAGCTTTGCTTAAGTCCACAGTGCGGATTTTCATCTACAGAAGAGGGGAATATCATGACAGAAGCAGAGCAGTGGAGAAAGGTTTCATTTGTAAAAGAAGTTGCGGAAGAAGTCTGGGATGTTTAATATAAAATTGAATATATAAAAAAGATATGGAAGATATATCAAATATACGTTTCACATTTTTGATATTCTTCCGTATAATAGTCTGCTGAGGGGGATGGATCGGAAAACGTAAGAACGTATGAGAATCATCCTCCGTTTTTATTCTAAGGAGATGAAAACATGGGAGTAATGAAAAGTTTATTTTCCGGGAAGCAGATGTCGGAGGCATTCATCTGTAGTGCATTTCTGGCCTTGTCGGGTGGATTTCAGGATGCGTATACCTATAATACGAGGAATGAAGTATTCTCGAATGCACAGACAGGTAATGTGGTGCTGATGAGCCAGAATTTCATGACGGGAAAATGGGAGGCTGGACTGAAATATTTATTTCCGCTTTTTGCATTTGCTTTAGGTGTTCTGATTGCGGAGCAGATCCAGAATAAGTACAAATATGCCAGGCGCCTGCACTGGAGACAGGGAATACTGGGAGCAGAGATCCTCATTTTGTTTGTTGTAGGATTTATTCCGCAGCGGGGAAATATGATCGCGACTGTTCTGGTATCCTTTGCCTGTGCGATGCAGGTGCAGAGTTTCCGGAAGGTAAATGGATTTTCATATGCAAGTACTATGTGTATTGGAAACTTACGGAGTGGAACGGCGGCATTATCCTTCTATCTGAGAGAGAAAAAGCCGGAACAATTGCGGCAGGCAATGTATTATTTTGGAATTATAGTTCTTTTTGCGGTAGGAGCCGGAATCGGAGGCAATCTTTCAGCCAATTATGGAATCCATATGATCTGGGTATCCTGCGGACTTTTGATCGTCAGCTTTCTGCTGATGTTCCTGGATATAGAATCTCGGAGAAACAGGGGATAAAAAAGAGAAAAAAAGAGGCATTGATCCGTTATCAGATACGGATCAGTGTCTCGATTAGTTTTTGCGCTGCAATGCTCTGTGGTCTGGAAGCATTCTGTACAAGACAGATTTGTCTCGCAGGAAGGGATTCTTTCAGATGGATCTGAAGAATTTCTCCACGCTTGAGCGGTTCTTCTGCAAGCTTCTCCGGATAGAAGCCGATACCAAGATTGTGCTGGATCAAAGCCAGGCACTGGTCGGTGGATGTAACTTCAAGATCTGGACGGAACGGAAGCCCGTGAGAAGAAAAGTATTGAATATGAAGATCTCTGGTGCTGGTGTTATTTTCCAGCGAGACGAAAGGGTAGTCCGTAAGTTCTTCCAGTGAGCAGATGCGGGAAGCCGGTTCTTTGTATTTCGGGCCGGCGATCAGAATTTCCCGGAAAGAACCCAGGGAGATTTTCTGAAACTGTTTTTGAGCAGAAAGTGGAGTTGTTACAATTGCAAAATCCACCAGTCCGCTTTCCAGGGAAGCAATCGCCTGCGGAGTGGAATGGTTGGATATCTTAAGCCTTACATGTGGATAATGATTGTGAAATGCTTCTAATTTGGACAGAAGCATAATACGAAGTGCATTTTCACTGACTCCGATGGAGATGAGTCCGCTTGTAAGACTCTGGTCACGCTTGAGTTCGGCTTCTCCGAGTTCAAGCTGTTCGAAAGCAATCGCAACGTGGTTAAAAAGCTTCTGGCCTTCAGGCGTCAGTGAGACTCCGCGGTTCGAACGGACAAAAAGGTGACAGCCAAGTTCTGTCTCAAGATTATTCATACAACGGGTAATGTTCGGCTGGTTATTGTGTAATACCTCTGCCGCTTTTGTAAAACTGTGATGTTGTGCAACATGGTAAAAAATACGGTAATAATCGTATGTACTCATAATATCCTCCAAAATAATATATAAAATTGATATATATATATAGTTAATTATCTTTAATACGGATGATGCCAGATAAGTATAATATATTCTAGGTGAAAAGACAATGTTAAGAAATAAAAAAATATATTACATAGTAGAAAAAAACGTAGTATACTGATTTATATTTTTCTTATAAACAGATTTGTTTGTAATGAAAATGATGGATACACCTGAGAGGAGAGACTTAATTATGATAAAAATGAATGTAAAATTTGAAACACCGGAACAGCTTGTAGAATTTTCAAGAATGTGTCAGAAAGTAGAGGCTGATACCTTGATTGAAGATACAGCACATAAACTTATCATTGATGGAAAATCAGTTATGGGAATGATGACAGTTACGCTGAATCAGAAGATGATTTTTGTAGTAGATGGTTCTGATGCGGAAGAGGTAGTTCATACATTTGAAAAATTCCGCACCGAAGAGGCAGTACAGAAGCAGAATCTGGGTTAACAATTGCATTTTACAGGTACTTATGGTATCGTAGTCAAGATGAGAAAAATAGAATGAAAACTGCAGGTGCCGGCTGGATAAGATTGATAGAGCCGGTGAAAAGGGAAACAGGTGCAAGTCCTGTGCGAACTCGTCACTGTGAGCAGGGAATATCAGAAAAGAAAAAAGTCACTGGATAACGGGAAGACAAGATTCTGATGTATGGATCTGTGAGTCAGGAGACCTGCCTGTAGTGTACATGGAAGTAAATCCGGACCACGAGTAATTGGTTGTACAAAAATGGAAGAAAATTATAATAAATTAACAAGGCCATTTTGTACCCTTTTACGGATGATTTCGTGGAAGGGTATTTCGGTTGACAGAAAAGTAGTAGGGAGAGAGTATAAGATGAAACATAATTCCAAGCAATTTTTGGCCTTATTTATGGCTGTGTCTATGGCAGTTGCACCGGTATCGGGAGTGTATGCGGAAGATCAGAATGTAGCCGTAGAAGATACATTGAGTGAGAATAAACAGGATAGTGATGAAGTTGGACAGACAGAGCCGGAAGCCACTGCCGGACAGACAGAGTCGGAAGCCGCTGCCGGACAGACAGAAAGCAGTGTGACGACAGATACAAGTCAGGAAGTCACAAAAGAAGCCGGGAAAAATCAGGTAACTGTCGAAAAGGTACAGAATACGCAGGAAGACGGAACCGCCCCGCAGACGGAACCAATCGGCGAAGACGAAATATTTGAGAACATTACTGATATCAGCGGTATGGCAGGTGCTTTGAAAGACGGAGAATATGGTGTTGATGCGGATCATTTTTCGGCAAAACTGACTTCGGGTGGTTCAAGCAAGGTAAAGATTGAGTGTCAAAAAGTAATCGTAAAGAATGGAAAAGCAACAGCCTGGATAAATTTTAGCAGTTCTAAGTATGATAAAGTATGGGTGAAAGTGAATGGAACCCAGAACATATATCATGCAAAACCGAGAGAAGGCGAGGCCGGAGTTACATTTGAGATTCCTGTTAATTTAAATAGTTCAATGACTTTTATGGCACATACCAGTTCCATGAGTGGAAAAAATATTGCATATACGATCAATATTGCAATCCCGGAAGATACAGTCCCGTCGACACCATCCACACCGGATCAGACCGTTATTACGGAATTAAGTTTCAAAGAGGGATCTGAACTCAGCATGAAAGAGGGAGAAGTTCAGGAACTGACACCTCAGTTCACACCGGCATTATCAGCATCTGAGACAGCACCGGATATGACATGGACTTCTTCTGATCCAAAGATTGTAACCGTTGCAAAATCCGGAACACAGGCTGAGCTGACCGCAGTGAAAGCAGGAACTGCTGAGGTGACTGTGTCTATTAAGAATGCGGAAGGAACAGAGCTTAAAGCTACATGCAAGGTAACGGTAACAGCATCGGAAACAGAAAATAAAACCCTGACAGATGGAAATTATCAGGTAGATGTGGATACTGGAAATAAGATGTTCAAAGTTACGAATTGTATCCTGACATCTGAAAAAGGTAAGATGTATGCTGTAATCACATTAAGCGGAACCGGATATGATTATCTTTATATAGGATCAGCAGCCGATGCGGCAGGAGCTGCAGCAAAAGACTACATTTCATATGTGGCTGATGAGGCAGGAAAATATACATACAAAGTTCCGGTAGAAAGTCTGGATAAAGGAATTGCAGTTGCGGCACATTCCATTAAAAAAGATAAATGGTATGACCGTACACTTATATTTTCATCTGCCTCTGCAAAACGTATCATAGCAGACGGAACCTATCAGGTGAATGCTGAAGCCGGCGGAAAGATGTTCCGTGTTACGGATTGTGTTATGACTGTAAAGAATGGACAGATGACGGCGGCGGTTACATTAAGCGGTCAGGGATATAACAGAATCTATCTGGGTGATGTAAATAACGCACCGGATGATAAAAAGAACTGGATCCTTCCGGATTCACTTCTGGCAGAACAGTATACATTCCAGATTCCGGTAGAGAAACTGGATGAAGTGATGAATATTGCAGTACATACCACAAAGAGCAACAAATGGGATACCAGAACACTGACATTCCATTCAGAAGGCATGACTAAGATTGCGGACAGCAATAATGGAAATGCTTCGAATGGTAATAACGGAAGCAACGGCTCATTGAAACCGGGCGGAAATAATAACAATCCGGGAAATGGTTCCAACGGAAATAACCAGGGAAATGCAGAAAACAATAATGGAAACAGTGGAACTACAGGAAATAATACGACAAACAATGGAAAACCGGATCAGGAATCAAAATACGAGTCTGATCTGAATAAGTCAACAGCCAGAGTCAATAGTACCACAGGATTAAAAGACGGTGTATACACACCGGACAGCTTCTCATGGTCAGGCGGAACTGGAAAGGTAAACATCACTTGCAGCAAGGTAACGGTTACAGGCGGTCAGGCATATGCAACGATCACATTCAGCAGTCCGCATTACCAGTATGTAAAAGCGAATGGAAATGTATATTATCCGAGTGCGAAAACAGGAAGTTTTACATCCTTTGTAATTCCGGTAGAACTGAATAAGAATAACTCGGTTGTGGGTATGACAACGGCGATGTCTACGGCACATGAGATTAAATATACGATTTTTGTATACATTGCCGAAGCAGCAAAAGCCAATGTATCAGCGAGAGCCAACGGAAAAGAAGTAACGGTAATCGGTGCAAACGGAAGTGACAGCAGCAAGACGGCAGCAGCAAACAAAAAAATGGACGAGGTAGCACCGGAGATCATCGGTCTGGAGTATCAGTCTGAAACAAAAGCCGAGTATGCGAAATATTTCAAGATATATCATTATGATCAGGGAATCACACTGCTGGAGATCGATATGAATAAAAAGACCGGAAGAAAAGCAGCCGGTAAGAAATGGAAAGAGGTATCAGAAACAAGCGGACTGAATCCTGCAGAACAGGAGCAGGCAGCACTGTATCTGAACAAAGTGGTCAAATATCTGATCGTTCCGGAAAATGCAGAGATTCCGGCGGGGCTGGATAAGGAAGTCATTGTGGTAAGACAGCCGGCAGATCATGTTTATGCAGGATCGAATAAGACGATTTCCCTGATGGAAGAACTGGGACAGCTTGATAAAGTGACAACAGTTGGTGTGAAGAAAAATAAATGCAAGAATGAAACTATCAAAGAAAAAATGGCTGAGAAAGAAGTCATTTATGCGGGAACGTCCGGCAAATTAAATTATAAGAAACTTGTAAAAAACAAATGTAATCTCGCACTCCTTTCATCCAGCGTGCTGCCGGAAAAAAGAAGCAGCAAAAAAGCGGCAAAGAAAAAGATGACAGCTTATCGAAAGATGACAGAGAAGATGACGCTTCTTCAGATTCCGGTGATCGTTGACCGTGCAAAAGATGAAAAAGGAAAAGATGCACAGAAAGAATGGGAAAAGGTCTACCAGGTGATTTTGGGATGTGACGGCCAAAGTGCAGAATAGAGATTGCGTAAGATAGCAGAGTGTGGACAATGCTCTTGTGATCAGAAAAAGTGGAGAAAAGGATGAAAAAGAGAACATATCGGCTGTTGTGTGTACTTGCAGGTACAGTGCTTCTGGTAACAGGAGCACTGACCGGGTGCAGCACCTCAGGAAAATCGGGTGTATCGAAAGGTGACGGAATACAGCAGACGGAAGAAGCAGGGGCGACAGAAAAACATGCTCCGAAGATAGACGGTCTTGAGTATGAGAAAACAATGAAGCTGAAATATGCTACGGGTTTTGATGTCTATTATTATAAAGAAGGATATAAATTACTGGACGTACACGAAGACAGGCAGTATCTGATCGTGCCGGAAGGTAAGAAGAAACCGGCAGATCTGGATAAAGAAATTGTGGTATTAAAACAGCCATTGGAGCACATTTATCTCGCAGCAACATCGGCAATGTCATTGTTTGATGCGATGGATGGGCTGGACAGTATCCGGATGTCGGGAGCACAGGCTTCGGACTGGTATATTGATCATGCGAAGAAAGCAATGGAAGACGGCAAGATCCTGTTTGCAGGAAAATACAGCGAACCGGATTATGAAATGCTGATAGATGAGGACTGTGATCTTGCAATTGAATCCACGATGATCCTGCATACACCAAAGGTTCAGGAGATGATCGAAGATCTGGATATTCCGGTGTTTATTGACCGTTCCAGTTATGAAAGTCATCCGCTTGGAAGGACGGAGTGGATCAAAGCATATGCAGCAATGCTGAACAAAGAAAATGCAGCAGATACATTTTTTGATACACAGACAGAAGTGATCGGCAGTCTGAAAGATTTTAAGAATACAGGAAAAACAGTTGCTTATTTCTTTGTGAATACAGATGGAACAGTGGTCGTAAGAAGCAGTAGTGATTATATTCCGAAGATGATCGATATTGCCGGAGGAAAATACATTTTTCAGGATCTTAAGAACACAAAAAGCAAGAGTGCTTCTGTGGAACTGTCGATGGAAGAGTTTTATGCAAAAGCAAAGAATGCAGATTATCTGATCTATAATGCATCGATTGACAGTCCGATCAATAGCATTGCAGATCTGACAGCGAAGAGTGAATTGTTCGCAGATTTTAAGGCAGTGAAGAACGGAAATGTGTGGTGCACCGGAAAATCACTGTATCAGGCAACGGACATTGTGGGAAATCTGATTACGGATATCAATCTGATGCTGACAGATGGAGATGAGAGTGGTATGACATTCTTGTATCGGGTAAAATAATACAGTATAATAATCAGGTGGGCGTTTGGATGTGTTCACCTGATTTTTTTAAAGGAGAAATGATGGAGAAAGAGAATTTCAGGCGGCGTTCCAGATACATCCTGGTATTCGGGGTTCTGGCAGCGGCGTTCTGTGTTGTAACAGTTTTAAATATTAATAAGGGAAATGTCCATATTTCAATAGCAGAAATATGCAAGATACTGATTCGAAGAGGCGGAGAAGGAACAGAGGCAAACATTATATGGAAGATACGACTTCCGAGAGTACTGATGGCGGCAATCCTGGGAGGCGCATTGTCATTATCCGGGTTCCTGCTTCAGACATTTTTCTCAAATCCGATTGCAGGTCCGTTTGTTCTGGGAATTTCTTCCGGGGCGAAGATGATGGTAGCGCTGGTAATGATATTTTTCCTGGAGAGATATGCTTTTGTATCTTCTTATACGTTGATCATTGCTGCATTTGCGGGTGCACTTATTTCCACTGGATTTATCCTGTTGTTGTCCAGAAAAATGACACATATGGCAACCCTTCTTGTGGGTGGGATCATGATTGGATATATCTGCTCGGCAATTACTGATTTTGTTGTAACCTTTGCGGAAGATTCCGATATTGTCAATCTGCATGGATGGTCACAGGGAAGCTTTTCGGGAATGAACTGGAGTAATGTAGAGGTTGCCACTACTGTAATCGGTGTGACGGTGGTACTTACATTTTTTCTGTCAAAACCAATCGGGGCATATCAGCTGGGGGAAGCATACGCACAGAGCATGGGAGTAAATATCAGATTTTTCAGGGTAGCATTGATCCTTTTGTCCAGTGTGCTTTCCGCCAGTGTGACAGCTTTCGCAGGTCCGATTTCATTCGTGGGAATTGCTGTTCCATACCTGATAAAGCATGCGCTGCAGACATCGAAACCGTTGGTTGTGATACCGGGAACATTTATCGGAGGTGCAGTATTTTGTATGATCTGTGATCTGATTGCAAGGATGGCATTTGCACCGATGGAACTGAATATCAGTACGGTGACATCGATATTCGGTGCACCGATAGTCATATTTATGATGGTACACGGACAGAAAGGCAGGTAGGAAATGAAAGATTATTATATAAAGACGAAAGACCTTTCTGTAGGATATCAGGGAAAGGTGTTGATCCGTGATATCAATCTGGATATAAAAAAGGGGGAGATCGTTACCCTGATCGGACCAAATGGTGCGGGAAAATCCACCATATTAAAGAGCGTTACCAGACAGTTGAAACTGATCGGAGGCGAAGTCTATCTAGATTCAGATGAGATACGACAGCTTTCTTATAAGAGTATGGCCAGGAAGGTGGCAGTAATGCTGACGGAACGGATGAAACCGGAACTGATGACCTGTCACGATGTAGTGGCGACAGGGCGCTACCCGTATACCGGAAGATTGGGAGTCCTTTCCAGGGAAGACGAAAACAAGGTGGATGAAGCATTGATGGCTGTGCATGCTCAGGAATTAGGAATCCGGAATTTTCTGGAAATCAGTGATGGACAGAGACAGCGTATATTACTAGCAAGAGCCATCTGTCAGGAACCGGAAGTCATGATCTTAGATGAGCCAACATCCTATCTGGACATCCGGCATAAATTGGAACTGCTGGAAATCTTAAGAAAGATGGCAAAAGAAAAAGAAATAACAGTGATCATGTCCTTGCATGAGATTGATCTGGCACAGAAAATTTCAGATAAAGTAGTCTGCGTAAAAGGAGACAGGATTGCAGGCTTTGGAAATCCGGAAGAAATATTTACGGAAGAAAAAATGAGGGAGCTGTATGGGATTGATAATGGTTATTATGATCCATGCTTTGGAAGTGTGGAACTTCCAAGGGTAGTGGGAAAACCGGAAGTTTTTGTCCTTTCATCCTGTGGAACCGGAATTCCGGTTTACCGGAAACTTCAGAAAGCAGGAATCCCATTTGCTGCCGGAATCCTATATCCGGGCGAGTGCGACTATCAGCTCGCAAGACTGCTCGCATCCGAGATCATCAGTGAAGAACCATACGAGCCAATATCCTGCGAGACCTACCGAAAAGCATTAGAAATGATGGAACAATGCAAAAAAGTGATCAATGCCGGAGTCAAAACCGGAAAGATGAATCAGAAAGCAGGGGAACTGCTTAAGATTGCGGAAGAGAGAGGGATGTT
>OLFT01000786.1_pt1 | contig 37981 bp, 28 predicted proteins | sample 1604921 | NCBI WGS metagenome assembly OLFT01 (sample SAMEA3888897, study PRJEB22519) | human gut metagenome | biome: human gut; feature: human-associated habitat; material: faeces | place: Denmark | collected 2013 | reverse complement strand
GTTTCTTCTTCGCTGTTGTCATTATTAAATGATAGTGTAAGTTGCTGCACCTGCCTGGAAAATATAAAGTCACTTGACCCATTATTATAAAAGTCACCTGACCCACCTTTATAACCGAAACTGATCCACTTGGATTATAACCAAAACTGACCCTACAGAATTACCATATTTCAGTCTTGTTTTTGTACTTTAAAAAGCATTTTAACCCGGTATTATTAACCGAATAAAAATTTTAAAGAATGAAAATAAGAATCAAGCACATACTGCGGTGTTTCCAGTCAGGAATGAGTATCCGTAGTATCAGTTCTTCCCTTCTGATTTCACGTAATACAGTAAAACGGTATGTCCGTATATACGAAGATATGGGTATAGAGCTGGAACGCCTATTGAAAATGGACGAGCATCATTTGTATGAACTTTTCAGTGCTGAGACAGACAACGAATCAGCAGGATCTGCAGAGTATATGTATCTTCAAGAACATATACCAGAGTACATTAAACGACTTAAATCCCGTGGAACAACAAGAAGGTCCTTGTATGAGGAATATCTGAAAAACCGTCCTCAAGGTTACAGTTACTGTTCATTTTGCTTATATATCAGACGTGAGAAGGAAGTAAAAATACCTGTTGGACGCATAGATCATATAGCGGGTGATCAGATGTATGTGGATTTTGCCGGTGACAAACTCTATATTTCAGACAGTAATACAGGGAATAAGATTCCCGTAGAAGTCTTTGCTGCGATACTTCCTTGCAGCCAGATTACTTATTACGAGGCTGTACCATCGCAAAAGAAAGAATATCTTATCCAGGCATGTGAAAATGCTTTCCATTATTTTGGAGGTGTTCCCAATGCCATAGTTCCCGACAACCTCAAATCTGCAGTAACAAAGCCCGGTGGAATAGAGCCTGTAATAAATGATGACTTTGCTGCATTTGCAGACCATTACGGATGTGTTGTCTTTCCGGCAAGAGTTCGCAAACCCAAAGACAAGGCTTTGGTTGAAAATGCCGTAAGACTGCTTTACAGGGAGGTCTACTCAAAGATGACAGGATTGAAATTCAATGATCTTGAAGCCTTGAACATAGAAATAATGAAACATACGGATGCATTGAACAGTCGAAAAATGTACAACCGCAGCTACAGCCGTAAGGAGCGTTTCCTGGAGGTAGAGAAAGACAGGCTGCATACATTACCGACTACAAGATTTATATCAAAAAGCCGAAAAACGGCAACTGTCATGAGAAACAGTTATGTATCGCTTAACAATCACTATTACAGTGTCCCTAAAGAGTATATCGGCGATACTGTAGAATTACTGTATGATGAGGACACAGTGGAGATATATCATAAATTCAGACATATAACGACACACCGCAGAGATGATACTCCTTTCACATATTCAGAAAAACCTTCCCATAAACTTCCCGGAGTACTACATGAATACAGAATCAGAATGGATGATGTATACCGAAAGGCACGTGAAATCGATCCGGTAATGGAAGAGTATATAAAGCTAGTGGCTGTTGCCAAAAAATATCCCGTTCAGGCCGCACGTTCAGCTGATGGTATATTATGTCTTGTCGAACGTTTCGGACACGACAGAGTGGTTCTTGCATGCCAGATAGCAATGGAATCATGCATGTTCGGATTCAACGAACTTGAAAGTCTTCTGGTAAACAGGGAAGATGAAAAGTTTCATGTACAAATGGAAGGGCTGGCTCCCGAACTTACCACTAAACACAGAAATCTCAGAGGTAAGGATTATTTTAACTCTAAAAACATAGAAAAAAATGACAAGTAATAATAAAACAAACAGAACTGTCGAAAAAAATATGGACAGAATAATGGAGTTACTCTCTAAATTACGTTTTTACGGTATGCTTGAAACATACAGAAATGACTGCAGGACAACATCCTCTGATGGTATGACAAACGATGAGTTCCTGAAATGGCTTCTTGAAAGCGAGTATGATTACAGACGTAATGTAAGCATTGAACGACTGATAAGGTCTGCAAACTTCAGATATAAGGCATATATGGAGAAAATAGACTATACAATAAAACGGAACCTTGACAGAAACCAGCTCGAGAGACTTGCTTCTCTTGATTTTATAAGAGACGGACAGAATATTTTTATCACAGGAAGCTCTGGAACAGGCAAAAGCTATATAGCTTCAGCAATAGGATATGAAGCATGCAAAAATGGAGTCAGGACCTTATACTCTAATGCGTCAAAGCTTATGGGACAGCTTAAACTTGCCAAAAACAAGGGGACTATTGACGCAGAGATGAAAAAAATTGAAAAGTGTTCACTTCTTATTCTTGACGATCTGTTTCTTATAGGACTGGATGCCAAGGAAAGGTCAATCCTTATGGAAATAATAGAAGACAGACACGGATTAAAATCAATCATAATAACATCACAACTTCCTGTTGAAAGTTGGTATGATGCAATTGGTGATCCTACGGTAGCTGATGCAATCCTGGACAGAATTGTACATACTGCACACAAAATTGAACTTACGGGAGATTCTGTAAGAAAGATTAATGCTAAAAAGAAGTAGTATCTACTGTAAAGAATTATAATTAAAACTGACCCGGGTTAAAATGCATTTTTCTCTACTTAATTCTAATATATTTTTGATGGGTCAAGTGGGAGTATAATAGTGGGTCAAGTGACTTTATATTTTCCAATTTGTATTCTTATGCTGATGATTATAATTTGAATTTGAATCGGGACAAAACAATGTTTTTTAAGGCATAAATCAGGCCAATTTGACCCGATTTTCTACAAGAAAGCAGTATATTTGTCCCGATTAAGAATTTTAGATATGACAATAGAAACTGAAATATTACAATATTTGCACTATCATCCGCTTTCAAAACGTATGGAGATAGGCCATGCTGTCACAACAGAGATAAGCGAACGAACCTTAAAGCGTATCATTGCAGACTGTGTGGAAAAAGGGTATATCGAGGTGGTCGGTAAAGGACCGGCTACCAAATACAAACTCACTCCTCAAGCTCATGTGACCATGCCACTCAATCTTGATACTTATTTCGACAAGGACATTGATGAACGCACGGTCCAGGAAAGTTTTAACTTTAACCTGATACGTGACATATTACCGAATGTATGTTTGTTTACAGACGATGAGCTGGGGTTGTTGCATGAAGCACAATCAAAATTCCGTTTGCACCTTTCGGAAATGACGGATATTGAATATCGCAAGGAGATGGAAAGGTTGGGTATAGACCTGTCATGGAAATCTTCGCAAATAGAAGGCAATACTTATTCGTTACTTGAAACGGAACGTCTGTTAAAAGAAAAACAGACCGCTAACGGAAAGACCAAAGAGGAAGCTGTGATGCTGCTCAACCATAAGGATGCTCTTGACTTTATCCTTGACGTACCGGATTATCTGAAAGAAATATCGTTAAGCCGTATAGAGGAAATCCATGCGCTGCTTGTTAAGGAGTTGGGGGTCGAACGCCATATCCGTCATCGGCGTGTCGGTATAACCGGAACAAATTATCAACCGCTCGACAATGAATTTCAAATCAGGGAAGCCCTTGAAGACAGTTGTCAGCTTATTAACGGCAAGAGTGAAGTGTTTGAAAAGGCTTTGCTGGCTCTTGTGCTCCTTTCCTATATACAGGCATTTACTGACGGCAACAAACGCACGGCACGCATCATAAGCAATGGAATTTTGATTGCATACGGCTATTGTCCTATCTCATTCCGCAGTGTAGATTCAATTGACTATAAAAAAGCAATGCTGATGTTCTATGAACAGAACAATATTGCATCGTTCAAACAGATTTTCATTGATCAGTTCCTGTTTGCTGTAAAAACATATTTTTGAAATTAAAGAAATCTATTGATTACATAACGGCAATCTAACCTGACGCTGGCTGGAGCGTAGCATGGTAGGTTTGCCGTTTTTTGAATGTTCCAGTCTATAAATTTTCATCTGTTTCCAATTTGATAGAGTACGGATCTTGATATAAGGTGAATGTTTTGGGGGATGTAACCATCCGTTTTTGCTCCGTGACTATGACACCAAGCAAAGTCCGTCTGACAGGCTGTTTCTACTGATGGAATTTCCAGTCCATTGCCACAGAGAGAAGCAGCAGGGTTTCACTTCGCTCCACTCTGCTGTTTCTCACAGTGTCAATGAGGTTGGAAAGCTGGTCTTCAAACGGTGATTTGCTCGATGGCTCTACCGAACGCAGGCTGACGCTTGCGGAAGTAGAGCCATCGAATGGTTTATACGGCTGGCTCACAGATGTTGGTCCCCACTTCCGACTTATCGTATTGCATGCGATGCCGGAAGTGACGACCTTTTTTGAAAGATGTGCCATCCAGTTTGCTCCGTGTCTGTGACACCAAGCAAAGCTCGGCTGATAGGCTTTTACTACAAATGGAAGTTTCAGTCCATTGCCACTGTGAGAAGCAGCAGGGTTTCACTTCGCTCCACTCAGCTGCTTCTCACAGTGGCAATGGGGTTGGAAAGCTGGTCTTCAAACGGTGATTTGCTCGATGGCTCTACCGAACGCAGGCTGACGCTTGCGGAAGTAGAGCCATCGAATGGTTTATACGGCTGGCTCACAGATGTTGGTCCCCACTTCCGACTTATCGTATTGCATGCGATGCCGGAAGTGACGACCTTTTTTGAAAGATGTGTCATCCGGTTTGCTCCGTGTCTGTGTGACACCAAGCAAATTTCGGCTGATTGGCTTTGGTTACAAGTGGAAACTCCAGTCCGTTGCCGTTGTGCTTCTTCAAGATGGTCAGGATATGGGGTTGCACATACTGACATGAAGAATTTGTCTGAGATAACCTGGTAGAATTAATCTTTTTCCCTTGAAGTCAAGGTCTGGAAATTCTTGAAAACCGTTGGAGCATCTTGGCCAGATCCGTTTTATACGTGCAAAGGTACTGCGGACTGGAGAAACATCAAGTGCCGCTGACGCTTTCGGACGGAGGACTTTCCGGCAGCCTTTCACAATTTGTGCCAAATTGGGTATTCCGGAAAGTCCTCTGACCTCACACTTGCCTTATTCTCCCTGGTGTCCGCAGTGAGGAACTGCACGAAAAACGGTTTTCCCGACCAAGAAGCTCTAAAGGGCTTCACAAGAGGGAGAAGAATCGGAATCGCAACCATCTAAATTGTTTTGACTATGGATTATCCCGAATTATCCGGAGTGACCATCTCCAAACATGACAAGGCTTTTGCCCAAGAGTTCGCCAACTTTGTGAATGGTAGCATGTTTTCACCTGACCAGACTGGCAGAGAATTGACCAAAGCTCACCGCTACCTGCAACAGCAGATGTTCAAGGTGTTTCTCGACTTCATGAAGCAGCTGGCATACAACTATCAGCAGGGAAGATATGATGAACGCAACGAGTGGGCATCACGGCTTTCTGCAGAAGCCTACCAGCGGCTCATCGAGTGTGACTTGATTTTTGACCCCGAATTTCCAAACTCTAAATGACAGGACTATGGACGAATATGATTTTCCCGAATACGGCAGACAATGTGAGTTGATAACTCCTTGGCGTGGCTACCACCGGGGGACTATCGTAGCCCTTTCTGAACATGGCTTCGTGGTTCAGTTCAGCAGTGGTGCAGAAATAGATGTTTATAAAGACGAAATAATTTTGGATTGATATGTGCAGACTTATGACAACGCAGTTGGAGGAAGCCTTGAAAGGCTTTCCTCTCTATTCCTATGGTGCGCCAGTCAAGGCTATATCTTAATCGTCCCTTTGGCAAGGATTAGGCAAGTGTTCTTTGAAAACGACCTATCATCACCGACTTATCTGTCCAACGAAAGGCGGCAGGGAGTGTAGCACGTCGGGACAACTATAAGTCAGTTAGTTACCAAACTGCGACTGAATAGCGATGATAAGACAAGTATGAGGATAAAACCCGAATTGGTTGAATGATAATCTGAGCGGTCTTTGTAGCAGGCTGTGACGTAAGGTAACTATGGGAACTACCGTTGTATGGATAGTTCTGAACTGTCATCACTGCAATACTCTTTTTGCAGTCGTAGAGTAGAAAGAGCAAGAACTTGTTGCAATGCAACCGTAATATACGGTAAAAGGTGGAAGTCATATCCGACAACTTGTCGTGCCAACAGTTAAGATATAGTAAACTGGGATTACCTAAATCGGAGCCTGCAAAGGCTATGGGAAACAGTTCCCGAAATTCCGACATGGTAACGGAGTCCCCGTAGTAGTCCGAGCAAGTTAATGGCTTGTACATGGCGAAGGGGGACAGCAGAGATTTTTAATACAATTAATGAATGATGTGAGAGACATTATGAGAAATTCGGCAAAAGTATTAAACAGTTTGAATCGACACAGCAAGGACTTGAATTACAAGTACGAGCGTCTGTACCGTATTCTTTTCAATACGGAGATGTACGCCGTTGCCTACCAGCGGATTGCCCCCAAACAAGGCAATATGACGGAGGGGACGGACGGCAAGACCATTGACGGCATGAGCATCAAACGTATTGAAAACCTGATAGCATCATTGAAAGATGAAAGCTACCAGCCCAAACCGTCAAGGAGAACATATATACCCAAGAAAAACGGGAAAATGCGTCCTCTGGGTATTCCTGCTACGGAAGATAAGTTATTGCAGGAGGTGGTTAAAATGGTATTGGAAACCATATACGAGGAGAGTTTTGAATACACTTCGCATGGTTTCCGTCCCAAACGGAGCTGTCACACCGCCCTTAAGCAGATTGAAAAATCATTCTGTGGGGTGAAATGGTATATTGAGGGCGATATAAAGGGATTCTTTGACAACATCAATCACGATGTGATGATAGGAATCCTCGAAGAACGCATCAATGATGTCCGTTTCATTCGGCTTATCCGTAAATTCCTGAATGTAGGATATATCGAAGATTGGGAATATTTTCACACATATAACGGGACACCGCAAGGTGGCATCATCAGTCCAGTACTTGCCAATATCTATCTTGATAAATTGGACAAGTACATGGCAGAGTATGCAGCAAAATTTGATAGGAATGCCCGTAAAGAAGTGAACCCACAGTACAGACACTACCAACGTAAGAAAGAACGAGCTAAAAAGGCGTTGAAATCAGCAGTAAGTCTTGAAGAAAGAAAACTGCTGGTAGGACAAGATATAATTTAGTGCAAGGTGCAAGTATATATCTATATATATAGTTTGCACCTTTGTACTAAACGCTAAACATTGATATTCAAAGATTTGCATGAATCGGAACAGTGTTGTATCTTTGAACCGAAGTTTTAGGCAGACAATGAACAGCCAAAGGACGACAAACAAACGTCTTTTTTGAAACCTAAATTGTACCCCCTAAGGCATTGACGTATTGATAAAGAGTTGAATTAAAGCGACATAAGGAGATAGGTTCATTACCCTGTCTCTCCGCTCATGAAAAGTGAACAATGAAACAAATCCCTGTAAGCTAGATGCTTGTAGGGATTTTTTTTGTTTTAGTTTACACGAAAAGCTAAGAATAATGTATTTCTCCGGTGTACTGTTCGGTGTCCTTTTTTGCCCTGCATTTTTTTTTGCTACCGAATAGGATTATAATTCGTTGTTTTTCAGTGCTTTGTGCGCTGTTAGATTGCCTCTGATTTAGTTGTTTTGCTATGTGAAACTTAAAAATTAAAGAAAGATGGAAAGAGCAATTTTTAGCCTCTTGTTCTACATTCGTAGGACGAAATTAAATCGGCATGGTGAGGCGCCGATCCTGATGAGGATTGCTGTGAACGGTGTTCGTGCGGATGCATCAATAAAGAAAACGATTTTACCTCAACTTTGGGATGCCGATAAAGGCAGAGCCGTGGACAAAAAACGTGAGGAGAAGGAATTGAACCTGTACCTTGATGCGATTTATGGGAGGGTTCTCAAAATTCAACGTGATATGGAAATTGAAGGGGATAATGTAACTGCTTCGAAAGTTTTAGCCCGTTATCTTGGAAAGGGAGATTTTATTGACCGTAGTTTATTTGATATTTTCCGTGAACATAATGAGAAATGCAGGAAGTTGGTTGGTATAAGCATGGCCGATGCAACAGCGCAACGTTATGAGACAACATTAAAGGCATACACAGGATTTTGTGTGGGAAACTTATCGCAAGAAAGATTTTCTCTTGAGTGAAATGTCTCAGCAGTTTGTGGAAGACTATATGTTTTGGTTGTTGACTAAAAAAGAATGCTGCCATAATACTTCGATGCAATATTTGAAGAACTTTCAAAAAGATCATCCTTCTTTCCCTGACAAAAGGATGGTTGAAGAAAGACCCTTTCGCTGAATATAAATTCACGCTTGAGGCGGTAGACCGTGATTTCTTTGAAGATTCTGAAATTCAGAGAATACTCAGCAAAGAAATTGCAATATCCCGGTTGGCCCAGGTGCGTGATACTTTTATCTTTTGTTGCTTTACCGAGCTGACATTTTCGGATGTCAAGCAATTGAAGCAGGAAGATATTGTCGAAGATTCCAACGGGGTTAAGTGGATCAGGAAAGAATGTCAGAAGACCAAGATTATATGTAATATCCCTTTGAGGGATATTCCGCTGCAGATTCTGAAGAAGTATGAGAATAATCCTCAGTGTGTCATCAAGGGAGTGTTGCTGCCGATTCTATGTAATCAAAAAATGAATGGGTACCGTGTGCCCGTAAAGGTTGCGTAATGAATGTCTCTTTAGCAAGAGACTAGACTAGATTCTAAGTCTACTCCCAACCGACTTATCCGGCGGGGAAACCCAATGGGAGTGTCGCATGTCGGTTGCAGCATGGCCGCCCTAATTGCCAAGAGCGAGTGCATCGCTGGGGAGAAAGACAGACACGAGGATGAAGCCTATACTGGTTGAACGATAGTTCAGTGAGGCATGTTGGACTTGTGACGAAAGGCAGTTGTATTGTCACACCGTGGCTCTCTCATTTGTCAGGTAGCCTTTGAGAGCATAGAACATAGTTACGGCACAACCGCAATAAGCGGAGAAAAGAACGAAAGTCGCATCCGACAGTCTGTCGCGCTAATAGTCATTACGAAACTAAACGGGGATTTCCTAAAGCGGGATGCCTATGGAAACGGGGGCTATGTATGAAGATACTGAATACCCGATATGGAAACGGAGCTTCCGTAGTAGTCCGAGCCATTTACGAGAGACACTTTGAGGATACCTCGCATGGATTCCACCCCAATAGAAGTTGCCACACTGCATTAAGAGACATAAAGGCTACATTCAAAGGAACACGATGGTTTATTGAAGGCGACATCAAAGGCTTCTTTGACAATATTGACCATAACATTATGATTGATATCCTCAGAGAGCGCATCTCCGATGAACGGTTCCTGCGATTAATCCGCAAATTCTTAAATGCAGGCTATATGGAGAAATGGACATACAATAACACTTACTCGAAAACACCACAAGGCGGTATCATTAGTCCTATTCTAGCTAACATCTACCTTGACAAGTTCGACAAGTATATAAAAGAGTATGCCGATAACTTCAATAGAGGCAGAGGACGTAGACTAACCCAAGAGTATCAGCGTAACCGGAATCAGAGAAATGCATTACGATGGAAGCTAGAAGCAGAAACGGATGAAAATCGCCAAGTTGAACTGAAATCAAAAATTGCCGAAATGCGCAAGAAGACGTTGGATATTCCAGCAACAAGGGACATAGACGACGCGTTCAGAAGATTGAAGTATGTGAGGTATGCCGATGACTTTCTTATAGGGGGGATCGGTAGCAAGGAGGAATGCGAGAAAATCAAGGCTGATGTTACGACGTTCATGAGTGATAAACTCAAATTGGATATCTCGCAGGAAAAGACCTTGATTACCAACGCACAGGAACCTGCAAAATTCTTTGGATATGAAATCAATACACGCCGATCTATGGACCATACACGCACACGGAGTGGACTACAACGACGCCCGTGGCTGGGCACAATTGTGCTGAAAGTATCTTACGAAACCGTACTTAAGCGTCTTCAATCCTATGATGCTGTGCTTATCACACAAGTCAACAGGAAAGAGACACTTAAACCTTCGTCTCGTAAGTATATGGTAAATAGACAAGACGCAGATATCCTGGCGCAATACAATCTTGAATTGGGGGGATTCTACAACTACTATTCTATTGCGGACAGTATCGGCTATTTCGGTTGGAAGTTCAATTACTTCATGAAGTATAGCATGCTCAAAACTCTCGGTCGCAAGCACAAAAGAACCGTCGGACAAATACTTGAAAAGTACAAAGACGGAACGGATGTGATTATCCCTTATAAGGATAGCAAAGGCAACGCGAAACAAAGAGTATGGTATAACGGCGGATTCAGATGCAAACGCTTCACCGGCATCTATGAGGATAACCATTACGACTACATACCGAACACCATGTATCTCCCTACACTTGTGGAAAGGCTTAAAGAGAGAAAGTGTGAATTATGCGGTGCAATGGGAGATCTTGTGATGCATCACATACGTAACATCAATCAGCTTAAAGCTGACACAAAGTGGAATGTTGTGATGATTACAATCAATAACTTACATCCTGTGAGCCAATCAATAGGTAACGATTTAGAAACGAGCGAACTGCTTTGATACGCCTTATCTTGCACAATATTAAAGAGCGACTTAACTATTGGCAAAGATACGAAACTTATCTTATCAACTAACATTTTCCATACATTTAATCACCGTGATTATACCGAAAAACAATCTTATGAGAATTGCATTTTCCGGAAAAAAATTGTTTTTTTACTCAAACTCTCATTAAACTTAAAATTTTTTTTCCTGTTTTCGTTAAACGAAAACGAGACGGTTTAACGGCATTCCGCCGATAACCGTCCCCCAAGAGATAAGTTTTGGAGTCGGTTATCTTTAAAAAAGGAAAAATAAGAGAATGCCTTTAAAAAAAGTTATATCACAAACGTTTTATAACAGCCAATGGCAATTCTGCGCACTCTTTAATTGTCATAATATCCACATTCTTTTCCTTTAACTTTCTGGCGATCGTCAGTTTTTTCATTGTCATGAGACAATTCGGAAAATAATTTTTCGGACAAATAATTTATCGCATTGACAATTCTTTCTTTCCTCCCCCCAACTCTTTGGCCTCCATATATTTGCCCTTTTCCATAAAAAGGCGTAATTTTGCGGGGTGAAAAGTAGTGCGATTAAAAAAATGAGGTGTGAACACGCGGACATAGCATACAATGCCGTGCGCTCGATGGCAAATACGGTGGAGGAAAGAAAAAAATACGCTTTCCCCGCTATTTTTATGCCTGAAAATTTGGCGGTCTGCCAAATTCTTCTAAACACACATTGCGCCGTCTGTTCTTCGCGCGTAATATACTTATTTTCAGTTCCTACGCAAATAGCGTATCCTTTTCTTTTCTGGAAATATCCTATTCATTAGGCGAGAGGGCGGTATGTGGTTGAATATTTATACGCTCGTCACCGTTGTCTCGGCTATTATCCTGACAGCTTTTGGGTTCCAGTTATGCGGGGTCGATATTTCACGCAAGAAGGAAACGCGGAAACTGCGCACGTCACGCGCGATACTGACCGCCTCTTATTTCATCCTTGCCGGGGCGACTGTAGCTGAACTCCTCGTCAATAGGGAGGGCGACCCGAAAATCATAGCCACACTCACCATCGCGACCGCCGCTTATCAGTCGCTGCTGTTTACCGCCACGCTGTTCATCTTTATCTGTCCGCTGTATGTCACCCGGCGGCGGGTGTGGACGCAGGTCGGTATCGTGACGGCGGCAGTGGCCTTGTTCATGCCCGTTGCCCTCGCGACCGATATTCGCTGGATATTTCCGGCGGCACTGGCGGTTTATGCCGGGCAACTGACGTATTACACATGGCTCTTTCGCCGGAAGTATGCCGAAAGCCTCGCGCAGTTGGAGGATTATTACGACGAGGAGCAGGACTCGCGGCTGCGGTGGACAAAATTCGGGTTTTACGCCGCCCTTGCCGTCGGGGTGGCGGCCAGCGTGTCGATGTGGTTGCCGCCGATGGCCTATAATCTTTTCACGGTGGGATACGTCGTCTTTTACGGGTGGTTCTCCAGCCGTTTCTCCAACTACGCGGCAAAGGTGAATTATTACCTGCCCGCGCTGACGGAACAACCGGAAATAAAACCGGAATCGGAGCAGCCGTCCGTGCCGGAGGTTGCCGCCACGGAACTTTCCGATGCAGAACGGTGGGAAAAGACGGAACGGCTGCGCGTGACTCTCGAACAATGGGTGGCCGACAGGGGATATGCCGTGCAGGAAGATAGACGCGAACAGATTGCGCGGGAATTGGGCACGACCCCCAACTTCCTGCGGTGGTATTTCAGAGAGCAGATGTCGCAGGACTTCTTGTCGTGGCGTGTGGGGCTGCGCATCGAGTACGCCAAGGAATTATTGTCGGAAGAACTCGGCATATCAATGAACGAACTCGCGCAAAAGGTCGGGTTCAATACACGGGGAAATTTTTATACCTATTTCAGAAAGGTTATGGGAGAAACCCCGACCGAATACTTAAATCGGATAAAACTGAAAAACAGAACCGAAAGTTGATTCTCAAAAAAGCCTTTGCCGTACCTCCGCGGCAAAGGTTTTTTGCTTGTCCGAAGTGGTTTATTTCGTAATCGAATGAAATAAACCAGTTTATTTCGTATTGCCACACGAGATAAACCACCTCCGCTCTTGCCGTGAATGCGCGTTCCGGCTACATTTGCCTTCAATACGCAGGGGAAGACACGTCGTGACTGTCCCGCCCCGGCGGACACTCCCGAAGCGATAAAACAAAACATATCCTATTCATATTAAAAACAGAAACAAAATGAAGACAAGAACTCTATTGGCGGCAACACTGGCCGCAACGCTTGCCCTCGCGGGATGCAGTAAGAATGACGAGCCGGACGGACCAACCCGTGCCGCGGTGAACATCCGGACCTCCATCGGAGGAACTATCGATGCCGGAAACTTCGGCAGCCGTGCCGCCATCAGCGCGGACGGCAGCGGAAACTTTGAAGCGGGCGACGTGCTGGGGCTGTACGCCACCGTGGGCGCCACCGCCAAGCTCGCCAACAGCGCCTACACCGTAGGCTCGACCGCCCTCTGGTGGGACGAGTTGAGCATGACCGACCCCGTTGCCTTCGCCGCCTACTACCCGAAAGCGGAGGCTATCACAGACCCGGCGGCAACCATTTTCAACGCAGCCACAGCCACGAACCCCGACCTGTTGCTCGCCACGCCCGTCACGGCGAGTAAGGGTGAGGACGTCGCGCTCGCCTTCCGCCACGCCATGCACCGCCTCACGGTGAACCTCTCCACGGACATCGACGGCTGGGACATCGCCACGGCACGGGTATCGCTCGCGGGCATGAACGCCTCCGCCACGGTGAACATCACCGCAGGCACCGTCACCCCCGGCGAAGCTGACGCGACGGACGGCGACTACGGCACCAAGACCGGAGCCGCCGCCACTTTTGTCGTTGCCCCGCAAAAAGTGACCACCAATGCCGACTGGATTCAAATCACGATGGACGGCGAGCAGTATGTCTATAAAGTACCCGCCAACATCACCCTGCCCGGCGGCACTACGGCACCCCTCACCGCCCTCGAAAGCGGCAAGACGCTGACGCTGAATCTTGCCCTTACCCGTGACGGAGTTACCCTCACCACCGGCGACATCGCCGCATGGGACACGCAGGGCACCATCGACGGCGAGATTAACATTGGCGGAGGCGACACCCCCACCGACGGCAACATCGACATGACCGACATGACTGCCGACCAAGTAAAAGCCGCCATCGATGCCGCTATCGCCGCAGGCATCACCGAGTTCAAGCTGACAGGCCCTATCGCCAATTTAGGAATAAAGGAAGATTATACTCAATCAACGGGCAATCCTTTCTACAATACAGGAGTGACCAAGGTGGACTTGTCGGGCGTGACGGGCTGGCAAACCGTGGCATACAGCAACTTCCCGGATGTCACATCCTCTGTAGCCGGCCTCCCCGCCTATACCTTTTATGGGTGCGCGGCCTTGACGGAAGTCGTTCTTCCCGCCGAGGTAAAAGCCATTGGCCTCGGGGCTTTCCTTAGTTGCACATCGCTCTCCACCATCAATCTGAAGGACGTCACCCATATAGGAAAGCAGGCTTTTGGTTTCTGTGAGGCATTGACGGTCGTCGATTTGTCCGCGGTCATCAACCTTTACATGGAGGCTTTCCAAGAGACAGGCCTCACCGCCCTTTCCCTGCCCGAAGCCCTTGCCATCAGCGGCGGCCTTACGGCTAACAACTTCAGTAGCCATACCGGCTCTTTCGGGGATTGCGAATCGCTGGTTTCCGTCAATGCCCCGAAGCTGACAAGCACGGGATACAAATCATTTTCGGGTTGTTCGGCACTCACGACGCTGACCCTTTCCGCGCTGACGGAAATCAATGATGAGGCGTTCTACTCCTGTAAGAAGCTGACAACGGAGAATGAAGGCTTCGGCTTCGCGAAGGAGGTGACAACCGTAGGGGAGAAAGCGTTCGGTTATTGTACCGGGCTGACGAACCCGGAGTTGCCGGAAGCCACCCTGATTAACAGCTACGCTTTCACCGGATGTACAGCCATGGAGAGCTTGAAACTACCGAAGGCCACCCGATTCGGTGCCTACATCGCGAACCGTTGCAAGAGCCTCACACGGATAGAGGCGACCGCCTCCGGAGCATTAACGCTCTCCGACGGAGGTTCCTTGGACAATGGAGCTGTCTTCGGCAACCAAGGCACCACCGGCGATCTGTTCGATGCCGCCAACTGCACCCTCGTCCTCAACGCGGACAAAAACACCGGCGGCACGGGCAGCCCCACCGTGAACGGAACGACGTGGGCTAACGCCACGTGGAAGAGCATCACGAATCCGTAACGATCCAGCTCGTTTCCCGAAGTTGAACTTCGGCACGGTCAAAGCCAGACATTGGCATCGTCAACGTCAGACTTCGGGAAAGGGGAAGCGGAACGACAAAACCGGCAACGCCGGTGACGGTTTGCCGAACGGCGCGAACGATTATACACTATCCCCCCGTCCCGATACGGAAAGGAGCAGGCAAGGGCGGGGGCTATCGAAGCATTAAAACAAAAGTATTCACACTAAAAACAAAAGCTTATGACACTGATGAACAAATGGTACATCCGGCGTGACTTTTCAGTCGCTGCCGCCAAAATGGGCAAGAGAGGCATCGCCCTCTCCTCCGACGAGCCGCCCGCCGACGCTTTGTTCTGGGAAATGTGGAACGAATGCGAAGATATTGCCCGACAGGTGCTTGATACCGACTACTTCCGGGGCATACGGAACAACAACCTCGACCCGAACGCCTACGGCTCGCTGATGGTACAGGACGCCTATTACTGCTTCGAGGCGGAGAACGCTTATGCCGCCGCCGCATCCCATCCGTTGGACGACGTATGCAGCGACTTCCTGAAAGGCAAGTGTGCCAGCTACGAAGAGTACAACCTATACTACCACGGGCCGTGGCACATCCGCGACGCTTCAGGCGTCATCCCCGACGACCCCATCAAGTCCTACGCTGACTACGAAGCCCATGTGGCAGGCCACCTCGATTCGCCCTACCTCTTCTGCGTGATGCTCCCCAGCGAATACCTGTGGAACTGGATAGCGAACCAACTGCTTCCGACGGCTTCCCCCGACGGTCTCTACTACTTCTGGATAGAAGGCAACGGCGGAACACCCGATGGCGCCTACCAGATGGCGAATATGCTTGAAAACTACCGCACGCAGACGGATGAAGAGCAGGCTAAAGAGATATTCCATACCGCCATGCGGCACGAACTGGAAGTATTTTCAACAGCAACCCAATTAAATACCAACGTATTATGGCTTCGCAAAAATACATTTTAACGGAAATTAAAAAGGGCTACAACCTCTCATGGTATGTCTGCTCGCAGTGTTATTACACCGGAACGATAAAACTGTACGACGACACGGGAAAAGTATATTTCACCTGTTCCAAAACAAGCGGCGGCACCTCCTACCAGTCACTGGCACAGGGACATGTCGACTTCACGGGCAACGAACTGTACCTGTCCGTCGAAATTCCCCAAAGCACTGAAATCCGGCAAAGCATCACCGCCAACAGCGTCACCGACGCCCATGCGGTAAAAGTGGGACAGGTTTACGGCTTCTGCATCGAGGAATCCACCGACGAGGACTACAACGACTTTTATATCGACGTGGTGGGCTGGGCCAAAAAAGGATAAACCTCATTCAGCCGTCGAAATCCGCAGGATGAGGACACAGTGGAGAAAGTGGTATCCCGTGCAGCAAACCACCAAGCAGTCGGGCAACTCGCGGAACTGAGTTGCCCGACTATCAAAAGATAGTTGAGGGAGCAGTCGGTAAACGTTCCCCGCACAGATATTAGGAAGAATATAAATTTAGAAAAAGGATAAATGATGAAAACAATACAACTGATTACCCTCACTGCCACGCTTGCCCTCGCCGCGTGCAGCAAAGACAACATCCCCGACACCCCCGCGGACAACAGCGAACTGAAAATAGTAGCCACCATCGACGCGTCCCCCGATGCCGATGTCCTCCCCGCCGGGCGGTCGGCCGATACCCGTGCCACCTTCAACCCCGACGGCAGCGGCGCGTTCGCCACGGGCGACGTGCTCAGGCTTCGGGTGAGGGGAAGCGTCCCCGTCACATACCACGTGGAATATACGATAGGGACGACCGTTCTCCGTTGGGACGACTTCAAGGACATTGGCAACAAGGGTCCGCTCACCTTTGCGGGAGCTTATCCTAAAAATGCAGTGGACAACGATAATTGCTTCTATATCCTCCGCGCCGCCAACCCCGACCTGTTGATAGCTCCCACCGTCACCGTGGCGAAAGGCGAGCCCGTCCGTCTCGCTTTCCGCCACGTGATGCACCGGCTGGTGGTGAACCTATCGGGCAACGCGCTGACGGCGGACGAGTTGTCCCAAGCCAGCGTCCGGTTGAGTGAGAGTCTGTATTGCTGCGCGGTCGTAGATTTCACCAACGCCACGGCACTCGCCGACAACAGCGCTATATATGGTGATAATCCTCCCACGCGGACAGGGGCCACCACCACCTTTATCCTCGTGCCGCAAGACATACATTCGCTTAGCGAGAAGATAACCATCACCGCCGGCGGTCAGGAACTCACTTACACCTTCCCTGCCCAGCTGCCCGGCGCCACAGCCTACGACCCACCCCGCCGCCTGCAAAGCGGACGGACGCTCACGCTCAACCTCGCCATCAACACGGCAAACCGCAGCGCGGCAGCTTCCGCCAAGCCGTCCACCCGCGCCACGACAACGGACGACGCAGCCCTGACGCCGGAATGTACGGGGATAACCGTTTCCGCATGGTAAAAAAACAGCCGTCACCCGAAGCTACGCAACCGCGTCAGTCCGGCGGGACGGCAAACAATAAACTAAAATTATGGCAACACTTCCCGACCTGTCCGACCTGCCCGTCATCGCCGGCATCATCGCCGCCACCGTCTTCGCGACCTACGCCGTGATAAGCCTCACCCAGCGTCCTTACGAATCGCCCCAGTACGTGACGGCGAAGATGAAAAGTACCGTAAACCATCGCTACATCCAGTCGCGGCGATTGCTGGCGGTCGTCTACATCGCCTTTGCCGTCGCGGGGTGGTTCGTCGTCCCCCCGCTCGTCACCGCGTCCGCCGACGACAGACTCCCGTTCGTCTGACTCGTGTGCGTGAGCCTGTTTTTCGCCCTGCACGCCGAGGTACTCGTCGGGCTGTGCCTCCCCGACCGGGTCGTCTGGCGTAAGCGAATCCTGTGGTTCGTGCCCCTCGCGGTGATGTGCGGCGTCTGCCTCGCCTGGCCGCAAACCGCCACGATGCTCGCGTACATTCAGTTATGCCTCCTGTTGCTGCTCATCGGCTATTACACCCCCGCATTCTTCAAAGAATACGCCGACCTCACCTTCTTCTGCGGCGGGGACATGTGCAACGGCGACCCAGAAGACGACTTCCTGCCCGAAAGCCTCCCGTGGATTTCCCGCCTGTACGTCGCCCTGCTGCTGCTCGCCATCGCCTCGGCAGTCGGCTGCTTTGCCCCCCCGCGTCTGGTACGCGTGGCTGCTCTTCGCGCTCTACATCGCCTATGTCGTCTGGTTTATAAACCGGGTAGTCTCTACCTACACGTTGTATAGCAAGAAAATCAAACAGATGATGGGATAGAGGCTTTACTTCTTACCGCTCTGAAAAACGGGGATAAAGTACTCTCTCACGAATTAAAAATGAATAATCGGCATTTTTTATAATGATAGTAATATATATATTTTCATTAGTGTCTTCTTTACATATGATTATTGAGGTTAACGCAGACTCAGCTTGCGGACGCATCCGGACCCACAATCTGAAATATACAAATCTCCTTCAACAGTCAATCCTAATGGAGTTCCGCTTTGGTTACCTTGAACGCCTTGTCTGCCTACAACGGTAGTTATCATACCTGTATTCATATCTATTTTCCGGATAGTTTGAGTTCCGGCATCTGCAATATACATGCTTTTCTGTCCAGATTCATCTGCTATAATACTCATTTGGTTGTTCCAGCTGAATAAGCAGTCCGTCCGATACCCATTAATTACTTGAGTAGTGCTGCTTCCGTCAGCTCTCACATTAAGGTGTCCGGCATATATTTCTTCTTCCGATTCTGGTTTTGCGACATCTTGTACGCTTATGAGGGATGATACTCCATAAGAAGTATATAATTTCGTCGGATCAGTTGGGCCAAACATCATACTGACAATGTAGTTGTTTTCTGCTTCTGCCACAGATGTATTGTATTTATCATTCTTGATATATTCACATACCATATCTTCAAGTTTGAAGCGGAATAATTGTTTGGTTGCCGTACGGCCATAAAAGTAACCATCTACAGTACAATAAGCTATACAGGATGTGGAGTTGTAGTCAACTTGTTTGTCGGGAGGGTCCTGTGGCTTCAAGTAACGTCGCTTGACTTTCCAGTCGTTGGAAGGATCAATTTCATAAATGACGTTTTTTTGTGTGCTTACAGCATACAGTTTCTCTGTTACTTTATGATACATTACATCATTAACCAGTTCTGATATGATTTTCTTTGACAGGTTCTTTTTCTCACTGATTAATGCAAGACCCCCATTGTGTCCAAACCAAGAATAACATGAATAGTAATTACCTTCCGGATCACAACATCCTACTTTCAATCTCCAGCCTTCAATAGTTGTACTGGCGAGATCTCCGCCAATATTGTATCTACTTCCTGTTTTACCGCATACATTTTCCACTGTAAAACGGGAGATGTAACGGAATTTATTATCAAAAGTAAGAGCATCATTTCCTTTAACTACAGAAATGATGCAGGTATCTCCCGGCAATTTGGGAGCATAGACCATTAGAATATTTCCGACTGCTTGTGAGATGTAACCTTTCTTTTTATTAAAGTAGACTGATAATTTAGAAACATCTGTTCCCAGATTTTCACCTTCTATTATAATTTTGGAGGAAAGATATCCTGAATCCGGATAAAAAGTAGTTAGTTTTAGAGGGCTATTATAATTACTGCCTGATTTATTGTCATCCGAACAGGCAAACTGCGTTATTACGGATAATCCCATAATGATTGGCAGTAAAGTTTGTGTGATTCTCTTTTTCATAAATAGTATTTAAGTATTAACACTCCTTGTCAAGGAGAGATTTAAGTAACTTTATTTACACCAAGGAGAAGTAGAGAACTTCGCTTGATGAAGTTTCTGAACGGATTGCTAAGATGTATTTTCCATGAATCTGATTTTAGGTGAATGATTAAAGTTATATTATATGACTGCCTGTTTTTTTATGGGTATATAGGCAATATTTCATTGTGTTTTCCTAGATATAGGACTTTATCTTACTTTATACTTGATTGATCTTTAATCATGTATGCTTTTGTACTGTTATGCGTACATTAAATGGACTTATTTTTATGAATTCATAAGCATATTTGTTTATTTATTTGTGCTAAAAAAACAATATGTTATATCTTTTTTTCTTCAATTCTGAACTATGCTGTTTCGTTTCTATAAAAATACAAATTGTATCTTAGTTATTGTGGAACTTAATAGTATTATAGGGAGAAAAGATAAATAATAGTCAATGAGTGTATTATGAATAAGAATGACTTTTATTATGTTTTGAGTACTAAATTAGATGCTCAAATTGTAGTATTTTGATGAGTATTTGTTGGAAAAAACATTTTATTAGGAGGAAAATAAAGAAAAAATGAGGTTATTATATCATTCTTTAAAAAAAAAATATATTTGCACACGTAAAAATGAGATTATTGGTGAATACAAACAGTATTGGATCTATTTAAAGACAGAATCAACCAAGTTCCACAAGAACTTATTTGAAATATCAAAGTTGCCGCATCAAAAAAGTGTCCATTCCTTTATTCCGTAATGAATTAAAGCATCTATAAAACGAGAAATACTGAGTCATTATCAGATTCCTACAAAGACCTTTTATTCTCACTTCAATGAGAATAACTTCTCACCCCTATGAGAAAATTTTCTCATAGAGATGAGTATTTTTTCTCATTAAGGTGAGACTTTTTTCTCAAAGGCATGAGAATACTTTGAGAATATAATAATATATATCTGACTGTGTACTAGTATAATAAAGAATAGTAGTATGCTTCCAACTTTATATGCTATTTGAATAGCTACATAAATGTCCTATCCCTAAAAATAGATAGTTTTTGGCTTGTCTAGTTGGAATAGCACTTAAATGGCTTATAATTGAGATTTTACTTCCTGTCAACTATCTCAAAAGGCACACGTACCGAAACTCCTTTCTTCATCAGGTTAGTCAGATTGGGGTAAAGACGTTGTTTGAATGATTCCCAATTACGGGATTTCATTTGTGTCCATCCGGCTTCTGCCAATGCGAAAGCGCGGGGATATGCCATATAAGTTGCCCGGTTTATGTCCCGTATGGCTTCTCCCCATAAAGTTCCCATAACTCCGGTGATATGAGTCTGATCTTCAGCGGACACGCCATATCCCGGGTCGAATTGATACGACTTTTCCAAAGTGGTAACGGGCATGCCCCAATTATTAAACTCGGGAAAATCTCCTTTCAGTTGCGGATAATCCAGATAAGCGTACTCACCTGGTGCCATGATAAGCGGATTACCATGTTTTCGGGTGAGTTCAAGGCATGTAGGCGTCAATCCTCCGCGCCAACTTACTAAAGTCACGTTTTTGGGATAAGGAAAGAGATAGTCGTTGGCAGGTGGATAAATGTTATTCAGTTCGCACCAAAGTATAGGAGTCTTATCGTTTTCTTGGACGAATGAAAGCATGCGGCTGAAAAAAGGAATCATGAGCTGTGATGCTTTCTGATAACCTAGTTCTTTCATCATAGCCTGACAACGGGTACACTTGGTCCAGTTCTTTTCTATTACAGCTTCGTCGCCTCCTAAATGTATATAATCGGATGGGAACAATGAAGATATTTCTTTGATGATATCCTGATAGACGGAATACACTTTCTCATTATTCGCACACAACATTAAATCTGTAGTTTTACCTACTATCTTAGGCAGCGTATCGGTATGAGTACATCCCAATTCGGGATAGGCAGCTAATATAGCTACTGTATGTCCGGGGATATCCAGTTCGGGAATGACCTCGATATTCCGTTGGGCAGCATATTGGATGATTTCGGCAAGCTGCTCTTGCGTATAATAATCTTTGCCGACCAATTTAGGATGTTTTTTTATTTCGACTCTCCATCCCTGGTCGTCTGTCAAATGCAGTTGGAGTATGTTGTATTTGTAACGTGTCATCTGGTCAATGAAGAACTTCACATCATTTACCGGAAGAAAATGACGGGCAGGGTCGAGCATCAGTGCCCGATGAGAAAAGCGGGGCGCATCATCAATGTGGACAGGAGCAATCTCTTTTTGTGCAGTGGCGCACGCGTCACCTAAAAGAAGCTGATCCATCGTCATGATTCCATAATAGACTGCTCCTGCGGTAGCTCCGCTGATAGTTATTCCTTTGGAAGTTATTTCGATACGATAGTGTTCTTTTCCATCCATTGCAGGATCAATTAACAAGCGGATATCAGCATGGCCGGATTCGGAAGCAAGTGGGATTTCTACTTGCATTCTGTCATATAATATATTTTGCAGTGTATTGGCAGTAAACTGCAACTCCGGTTGACCCATATAGATGGCCGTTTTTCCGGAACGGACAGTGAAGGGTTTCCCTTTTACTGAGGTAATCTGATTGGGCATAGGCAACAATGCCGAAGTGTTATTCTGGGCAACCAGATAACCGGCTAAAAAAAGCAGGCAAAGACAAGTATAAATTTTCATGGTCGATTTGGGGGTAAATGTTTTTGTATTCATTAAAAATGGCATAAGTCCAAGTGTTGTTATTTGATTTTTATTAATCCATTCTCTTTGTCATATTTTAGCTGATAGCTATGTCCTTTTACAGTCTTGAACGAGATTGTTTTATCAGCATACTTCACGGTACAATTCTGTCCTGCCTTAGATAGGAGGGTAGCTTCTTTCAAGAGTCCGTCTTTCCATATAATACCTATCTCGAAATTTCCTTTGGCGCATACACCTTGAATTGAACCGTCTTTCCACGCATCCGGCAGGGCAGGCAGTAATTGGATGAATCCCATATGGCTCTGCAATAGCATTTCTGTAATACCGGCTGTGCCACCAAAGTTTCCGTCAATCTGGAAAGGAGGATGTGTATCCCATAAATTATCCATTGTTCCGTTCTTCAACAGATTGCCGAAAAGGGTATAAGCGTGGTTTCCATCTTGCAAGCGTGCCCATTGGTTCAGCTTCCATCCCATACTCCAACCGGTAGCTCCGTCACCACGATGTACCAATACTACTTTAGCAGCTTCTGCCAGTTCGGGAGTAGTGACAGGAGAAACGGTATGCCCCGGATGTAAGCCGAACAGATGGTTTACATGGCGGTGTTCATCTTTCGGGTCATCAATATCAACCGACCATTCCATTAACTGACCATAGCGTCCTATTTTATAAGGGGTGAGATTGGCAAGTACATGTTCCCATTGCTTACGCTCTTTTTTGTCTATTCCCAGTTCTTTACTTGCTTTGATGGCATCCAATAGGATTTCACGGATTACTGCGTGCACAAATGTAGCTCCCTGATCAATCGGACCGTGCTCCGGTGAAGTAGATGGCGCAGCTGTATATGTGCCGTCGGGCTTATGCCATAGATAATCAACTGCAAAATTCGCACTGCTCTTAATCAGTTCATATCCGGTTTCTTTCAGAAATTTCAGATTTTGGGTGTAATCATAATATTCCCAGACATGGGTTGCCAGCCAGGGACCTGCCATCGGATTAAAATTCCATGACATATCCTGACTTTCCAATGGGGTAGTAAAGCCGAAGATGTTGGCGGAGATAGATGCTGTCCATCCTCTTGCACCAAAATAAGACTGAGCGGTCTTTTCCCCCGGTTTCACTAAGGTGCGGATAAAATCGATTAACGGAAGCATACACTCATCCAGGTTTGTAGAGCAGGCCGGCCAGTAGTTCATTTGGATATTAATGTTGTTATGATAATCCACACGCCAAGGCCCGTCTATGTTGTTATGCCAGATACCTTGCAGGTTGGCGGGCATATTGCCCGGTCGTGAACTGGCTATCAGCAGATAGCGTCCGAACTGATAATAGAGTTTTTCCAAGTAGTAGTCCGGCTGTCCTTTCCGATAGTTTTTTAGTCGTTGTTCTGTCGGCAGATTTGCAGTTTTCACTGTAGGATTCAACTCCAGTTTCACCCGGTTGAACAAAGCGGCGTAGTCTTTATAATGCTCGTCCAGTAAGTTGGTATATCCTTTGGCTACTGCATCCTCCATCCATTGCTGCGTTGTTTCAAGTGGATTAACACCGACATATGTTTTAGGATCGGTGAAGTCCGGTGCGAAATTCATTTTATAATCGGTATCAGCAGTGACATAGAACACCGCTTCATCTGCGTCCTTTATTGTAAGTTTTCCATCTGAATTATTCAAAGTTCCGCCTTTCACTGTAGCTTGGATACGCACTGCATATTTCATTCCGTTGTTCTCCAGAAAAGCAGAATAAACAAGACCGTTACTGCCATCAATAGCGATTTGTCCGGTAGACATCGGATTGGGTGCATAACTGAAAATTAGATTCTGCTTACCTGGTTGGTCGGCACTGAAACGCATGACCATTACATTGGCAGGATAAGAAATAAAATAGTTGCGTTGATAAGCCACATTGTCTTTTTTGAATTGGACTACTGCCATTGCCGAGTCCAGCGACAAGATGCGTTTGTATTCGCTCATCTTTACTGTGTTCAATCCGGTTTCTATATAGAACTCCCCCATGGTGGTGAAATTACCGAAGCGGAAAGGCTTTTCTCCGGAATATTCATAAGGAACTTCACTGTTGAAATTCTCCCGTGTCAGCTTTTCTGCTTTCTGCTGGTCTCCCTCTATAAACGCTTTCCGTATTTCATCCAATATATGAGCCGACTGTTTGTTCACATTCCAATAATAATCCGCTCCCTTCGCTGTGTTAGGACCGCCACGCCAGAGTGTTTTCTCATTAAAAGTAATACGCTCCGCTTCTACTGAACCCAGAATATTGGCACCAATACTTCCGTTGCCGATAGGCAATGATTGTGATTCCCAACTGGTGTCTGATTTTCTACCGTGCCAGATTGCTTGTCCTTCCAAAGTGTTAGGGGTATCAAACCAAATAGAAAGTCCTTTAGTGTATTCTATACTTTCTGCATGTCCCGTAAGGAATGTAAATAAAATACAAAATAGAAACGAGCATTTTTTTCTCATCGTCGTTGTGTTTTTATTAATATTAGGTGTATAATGGAAAATATATTAGATGTCGGTCTTGTGACTCACCGCAAAAATAGTAAAAAAACGACTATCTCCTAAAAAAAATATTATTCTTTTCCATTTTGCTCTGGGTTTCGTTCTATATAGTATCTGATTCTTTCGGACCAGGGCTTGTTTTCGAGTGGAAACACATTAGACCGTTCCGCCCATTTATTCCACTTGATTTCCAGCTTTTTTACTAGTTTTGGATACTGGGCAGACAGGTCTTTCGTTTCAAACGGATCGGTCGATAACTCTATTAATTCCCATGGCTCATTCCGGCTGCCACGTACTAGTTTCCAGTGGTCGGAAATAATGGCGCAGTAGCTCTGATGCTCAAAAAACAGATCTCTGCCTGTGTTCTTGAACAGGCTGAAGCGGATACCATTTTCGGCGAGATTATTTATGTTGGGAGTCTGGATTTCACTTCCGTAACAACCTAGGTCGGAAAAGCCCATATCGTCGCATAAAATCAATACAATGTTAGGAGGAGTACTTGACTGGGCTTTTATGCAGGTGAAGCCTGCTCCTAATAAAAATGAAGTATATAATATTCTATTCATATTATTGCAATTTTAATAAGTTTGTGTTTATCCTATTTATAATGTGGTGATTATTCAAAATCACTCTGCTGTTTCTCTACTTCTCTCAGTTTCAGACGGTTTAATTCCTGTTGCAATTCACGGACACGCTTCTCGCAATCGGATGAAACGGTACTGGCTTTTTCATTGGTACGTCTGTCTGTTGATTGAGCTTGTATCATTTCTTCTTTATTCGTGATCAGAGTATATTCTGAGGGGAAAGTGTGGATAACCAGTTCGCTTGAAACCGGTGTATGTTTGCCTTGCCATACCACTGATGTACGAATCTTAATTTCTCCCGGTGTGGTGGTAGATCTTACAAGTACCGGAGCAGTTCCCCAGAGAACCGGACGGGGATTGGTAAAGGTTGCTTCGTCGGCAACAAGTTGCCCCTGCCCTTCAATTTCAAACTTTACTTCGTAATTGTTTAAACGTTTGATATTTCCGTTTTCATCTGCGATAGCTGCTATTACAGTCACGATGTCCGAACCGTCCGCTTTCATTTGTACTTTTTCATCGTCTGCCCAAAGTAATAATTTTGCAGGACGACGCGCAGGAGTTACTTTGTGTGTTGCAACCACCTTTCCATCCATTATTCCTTCTGCCAAGAGATAGGAATCTGCCTGTTTCCCTTTTCGCGCCAGCTTTTTGTCATACATGACATCAAAGACATCTTTGAATGTGATGATTGGCGAAGGCATGCCGGCTTCATTTACCGGCTTATGATAAGTATATTGTTTGCCTCCTTTACAATATGTAAGACGCACTTCGTCGCAGTTACTATATATTGTCACCTCTTTCGGAGAGAAAGGAGTCATGGCGTTGGCTATGTAAACCATCGGTCCGCTATCCGCTATCAGTCCTTTGTTGGGTTCGGCAGGACGCTGGGAACAGAACATATAATAAGATAGCTTAGGCTGTCGGAAAGCATCCATGATTCCTCCGTAGAATGGATCGGGGTGATACCCCCTCTGGTGGTCGAATGAATGCCAGAGGCAACCGCCCATATGCTGTCTGGAAGTTCTGTATAGTGCATCATAACTGGTGAGTTGATAGTCATTTTTGGCATATCCTTGTGCCTGTATCAACATGGGTACTTCTCCCCAGCCACGGTTGGCCCGACTGGGTGAGTTATGAGAATTCCAGTCGTCTACATTATCTCCCCATTCCCGGGTATAATAGCTGATTTTCGGGTCCAGAGATTCGGTATTAAAGGTTCCCCCGCCTCCATTTATAGGATGGGTAAAGTGGATTGGGAAGTATTCATGTCCTCTTGCAGTAACATCACATCCTGCATAACAATAGGGATACGGATATTCTTCGTTGAGAATATCCACTACATTCTTGGCAAAATCCGCAGGATACCAGGTTTCGTTCAATATAGGTTCCCACATCCATACACACGGATGATTCCGGTCTCGGCGTACCATATTACGGATATCACTAAATACCCGTTGAGCAAAAATCGGTTCGTCATTCCAGAACTGCCACCCCGGTGTGTTGACTATAACAAACAGTCCCAGTTCATCACAGGCATCCATAAATGCAGGGTCTTGTGGATAATGGGCATTACGGATGACACGCAAACCGGCATCACGTAGTTTTTTTGCATCGCGCCAGTGAAGGCTGTTAGGTAAAGCATTGCCTATTACAGCGTAGTCCTGATGGCGGTTTGCCCCAATGAGAGGATAAGGATAAGGCTTTCCGTTCAGCCAGAAACCGTCTTTACCTTTGAATTCAACGCTGCGAATGCCAATACGTCGGTAATATCCGTCAATAATGTTTTCGGCTCTATCTTTCACATAAACATGGAGCTTATAAAGGTAAGGGCTGTCGGGCGACCAAAGATGTGGTGTTTCTATGGTTGCCTTGCATGAAGATTGTTTGGCTTTCCCATTATTTACCGACAAATTAGTTTCTTTCGAAAGGACACGATTGTCGTTGTGGTCATAAAGTTCATAGACGATTTTTCCGCTGAATGACTTTTCTGAATTATTGCGTATATGGGCATCCAGTTTTAATAATGCTGATTGCTCGGATACTTTGTCAAAGGAGACAAACAATCCCCCTCCGGCAGTTTCATTTTCATAATTGGGATCGGTGATGAATACATGATTGTGGACTATCATCCAGCAATCCCGGTAAATACCTCCAAAGTAAGCAAAGTCGAGTGCATCTTGCGGTTTTCCGGGAGGATAGGAGGGATCATCGCTGTTATCCGCGCATACGGCAATCACATTATCCTCGCCATAGTTCAGATACGGAGTAACATCTACGATAACAGGCAGAAAACCGCCGAAGTGTTCTTTTAGTAATTTTCCGTTCACCCATATTTTCGACTTTCCCATAATGGCTTCGAAATGGAGGAACTGTTGTTTTCCCTTCCAGCTTTGTTCCGGAGTAAAGTGCTTGCGATACCAGACTTCGCCTTGATAATTGATGCATCCGCTTGCTTCTGTAGGCAGGTATTCTATGCCGTCGGGCAAGGATACGACATCCCAGCTTTTGTCATTAAATCCTGATTGCTCCGCTCCTTTGATGTTTCCTTTATGAAAGCGCCAGGCGGGATTCATACTATATACTGTACGTCCTGTGTTGGATAGTGAATAAAAGCCGGCTGTAGAGTAAGATGGTTGGTAGTTGTCTGCATAAGTTCCTGTTTTTCCGGCTAGCATCAGGCAGATGAGCACCGTTTTCCAGAAGATGAGGGGGTGTTTCATAATTCTTAGAGTTTACTTGATTGAGTTTTTTCTCGTATTAATAATTAGGTTATTTTGTTTTGCTATAGAACTTTGTCTGGGCAAGGTACAAATTTTCCTGTACTTCTAAACATTGGACGCTAAGCTTTATTCTTTCTTAAATATTTGCCTGGTTCGTTTGACAGTCTTTTATTATATGCGGGTGGCTTTGCACGGTAGTTAAAGAAGAAGTATTGCAGAAGTTGTAATTATCCTTATTTCCCTTTTTAGGATAATATATATTGTTGTTATCCAGTCTTTTGCAATAACTTCTTCTTCGTTTTTTAATTTTCTACTCTATATTGTCAGGTCCTTCATTGGCCTGGAGGGGCCATCCCGGATTCTGATAAATAATAGAAGTATTCAGATCATTAGGATTGGAGGCAGTAATTCTGAAGTGCGTGATAGCGATAGGATTCAGATAATGCGCTTCACACCATGAGTATCCTGCATCGTACATAAGATTATTTGTCTTCACAGTGCGGTAAGGGCATAGATATTTACCACTATTCACATAGCTTGAGACATTGGAAGTTTGTCCTTCCGTCCCTTCTTGTACCAGAAGATTTTTTCTATCCTGCATGTACTGATCCTTTAAATCGGATTCCCATATGTTAACTCCTTGAATTACAAAATGCTTAACTTGGTCCAGTGCTCTCCAGCGTTTCAAATCCAGCATGCGCAGACCTTCCGCCAGCAATTCACAACGCCGTTCACGACGGATATTGTATAATAGAGGAGAGACTTGCTTACCTGCCGAATATGCTGCCCAGTCAAGTTCTTTGGAGAGATCGGTATTGTTCACTGTTACTGTGTAGTCTCTCGGCAATCCGGCTCTTTCACGAAGATCTCCCCAATATCCTGCTGCCTCCGAACCTATGGAAGTGCCGTTATGTTCCATACAGTCAGCTTCGATGTAGTTGAGATAGGCCTCGGCTACACGATATACCGGACAACCTTCAATCGCTGTGTTACCATCACGATACCAGTTTCCTGAGAGTCCTTTACGGACCTGATAGCCTGTTACACATCTCTTTTCCGTTATATCCAAAAGTCCTGGAACCTCCGGAAGTAAATCAGGAGTACCATTCATCACATTCGGACTAAGAGTTTCATCTGGTGTCATCAGAAACAGTTGTAAACGTAAGTCCCTGTTTTTACGTACATCCAATAATGACTCGTCTCCTTTGTACTGGTCGGTTGCATAGATCGGTTTGCCATCACGACAAAGGAAACTTTCTACATATTGGCGGGTAAATCCGGTATTTCCGCCGACACGGATATAGAAAGGAGCTGAATGTACAATTTTATAATCGAGCAGATTATATGCACGCCACAATAATATTTCTGAATATCCTTCCAGGCTATTCGCTGAGAACTGAGCAAAATAGGGGTTGCTCATTTTATATTTATCTTCGTCCGTTTTAACTGTTTCATCCATGCAATCTTTCGCTGTATTCTGCACCAAAGCTGCGTTGCCGATTACCTCTTTAGTTGCCTCTTTGGCTTCTTTCAGGAAGAATGCAATTTCCGTGTCGATATTGAAGTCTGCAATGTCTTCTGCTTTTCCCGGCCATCCGCTACCACCCGGTACTAAGGCGGTACCTCTGTGATAAGTCAGCCAGGAGGCTTCGAACAGGGCTGCTCTGGATTTCAATAACAAGGCAGCATTTTTTGTGATTCGGTTCTTGCCACCGGATATATTATTGGTCAGTAAACCGATTGCCTGATCCAAGTCTTCTAAAATAAAGCGTGCTACTTTATGCCGGGGTTCCCGTTTGCTGGCCTGAGTCAGAGGTTCATTTTCATCCGGTAATGTGTTTTTTATAATCGGGAAGTCACCGAAAGTCTCCAGTTTTGACAAGTAATTCTTGGCACGAAGAAAATACATTTCACCAATATAGTGCTTGATGTTTACTTCCGAACCTTCTATCTCTCCTTTTTCAAAACGGGGAACTACTGTTTCGATAAAATAATTAGCTTCACGAATGGCTGCGAAATGCCACGGATCGTTGCTTGCAGGATTATCATAAGCTTCCGGAACTTTCCATTGGCCGGGAATCCACTTCTTATCGTAGTCAGTGGCGGCCTGATTATCAGTTGCATTATCATTCTTCCAGATACCGGCATTAAATCCCTCATGAGTCGTGAAGTTGTAATGCTTTACAGCATAGGCAGCCAAGTCATTTTCGGTAAAGAAAAAGTTGTCCGGGGTTACACTGTCCAAAGGTTCTCTATCCAGAAAATCGTTGCAAGAAGTGAGTATAAAGCTTCCCCCTGTCAGCAAAAATAAGTATTTAATTATCTTTTTCATATGTCATCAATTAAAAGTTAACACTAAATCCTGTGGAGAAAGTATGAGACAGCGGATAAGTCTTTCCCGAACTGTTCGATCCGTCCTTCGCTCCATAACCGGTATTAATCGTTTCCGGGTCAAATCCTTCGGGCAGTCCCGTAAGGGTGAACAAATTTTCTCCAGAGAAGAAGACCCGTAAGTTGGAAATACCAATTTTACGAGTAATCTGGGCAGGTATGGTATATCCTATCTGCAGATTCTTCAACCGTATATAGGCAGCATTCTGAAGATAGCGGGTTTGCGTCTTTTGATTTTTAGCAAAATTGTCAACCAATATACGCGGGAAATAGGCATTCTTGTTAGCGCTCCAGAAATCATCACCTTCCTCGCGGAAGAAATCAAGATGAGAAGTAAAGCAAGCCGACTGCCAGATACCCCCTGTGGCTCCCCAAAACATATTGTCGTTCAGCCAGGCATCACGTTTCGCCACTCCCTGAAAGAATAAACGTACATCAAAACCTTTCCAGGATGCATTTAGATCCAGTCCAAACCGGAACCGTGGAGAAGTATTACCGATGACCTTTTTGTCACCCGGATCGTTAAGGGTAGCTCCATCGGAAATCTTACCGTCGCCATTCAGGTCCCGATACATGATATCACCAGCGCCCCAGTTAGTTCCCAATGCATCCTGTCCACCTTTCGGAAGTGAAGCAAGATGAGCATCCATTTCCTCCTGACTCTTGGTTATGCCAATTGTTTCAAATCCCCATATATCACCGTTATATTTACTGACATACCAAGTAGCTATTTTGCCTGTAGTATTAGGATATTTCAAGATTTTCTGACGGTCATCGGAAAGTAACAGGTGTACTCCGTAATCAAAATCTTTAATACGATCTCTCCATCCCAAATCTAATTCAAAACCGGTAGACTGCATATCTGCATTGTTCATTTTAGGTACATTCGCCCCTAAAGTTACGGGAAGTTCGGGAGCCGGTCCTACCATATTAATCGTCTTTCGGTTGAACCAGTCGAAGCTTACGGTCAGGCGGTTATTCAACATACCTAAGTCAAAGCCTATATTCCATGACCGCATGGTTTCCCAGCCTAATAACGCTGAAATCAAATCCGGTGCATTCGCTGTGTTGGGGCGACTGTTGCTGATTAGCCAATGGGAATTAGGATCTTGAGCAACAAACTTCATTAACTGGATATACGGATATAGATTTTCCGTATTCTGGTTGCCCAGCTCTCCCCAAGAACCACGGATTTTTAGAGTATTGATGATATTGCCGGTAGATTCCATGAATGCCTCACGTGCCACATTCCATCCGGCAGAGAAGGAAGGGAACAAGTTCCAGCGTTTATCTTTTGCAAAACGTGAAGTTCCGTCATACCGGAGATTAACCTCCAACAGATACCGTTCTTTATAATCATAATTGAGTCGACCGAAGAACCCGGCTGTAGCCCAATGTGTCAGTTTGGATTTATCGATTGTCGATTCACCCGTAGCCGCATTAATATTAGGAACAGATTCTGAAATCAAGTCCAATTTGGACGCCTGTAACTGCCGCCATTTATTCACTTCGGCTTGGAAACCGACCATTCCTTTCAGATGGTGTGCATCGGCGAATGATCTGCTGTATTCACTGTATATGTTTGCATTGAAATAATTGGTACGCTCAGCCCCTTCGGTAACTTTCGATAGTATATTAAAAAAATACTACCCGATTCTTTGTGCGTATGGAAATAGGTTTGTGGACTATGAAGAGTCGAAAGAGATAGCTGGAGACGCTATTTTATGGCTGTGGGAACATCGCGAGACGCTTCAGGTCAAGACTTCTTTGGGCAGATATTTACTCAAATCAGTTTACCATAGATCTCTTAATTGTATAAAGCAAAGGCAACTGAAGAACCATGCTGATACTATGTTTTATGAAGAGATGGAAAAACTGATACATGACGTGGAGGCATACCAGTTTCAGGAACTTTCGAAAAGAGTGAAAGAGGCCATAGAGGCATTGCTTGCTTCCTATCGGGAGGCTTTTGTTATGCATCGTTTTACAAAAAAAAGCTATAAAGAAATAGCTGAGGATTCCGGGGTTTCAATAAAAACAATTGCTTACCGTATACAACAGGCAACAAAATTGCTTCGTAAAGATCTTGCAGATTTACTAACTACTATAATTGTTTGTATTATGTCGATAGTTCGTTGACTGTTGAACTTATTTTTCCGGCCGCAGACGCAGAAAAAAAGAACTTTCTTCAAAAAAGAATATTTAATTAATCAGAGAATGCTGTGATTGTATCGCAGATAAATAAAGAATAGAAAATCGCCTGCATTTGCTAAAATGAAAATCATCCTTTCTTTTATTTAAAGAATAAGCTGAATATATTGCTATGCTTTTACTTCTTTTAGCTGTCATTTGAATAATGAAATCTCTGGTAGATAGACATTGTGCTTAACTTAGTCTTTTCGGTATTTATGATTAACCAGTACGAAAACAATTTGCATATTGTTGCACTTATTTATGCATTTTTATTCTCTGTTTTGTTACTTTTAGTGCAACTGTATTTTGGATGTTATCTTAAAAATAGAACATTATTGTTTAGTAGTATATACCATGCTTGAAGTTGAATAGTGTCTCTCGAATGACGGAAAGTTATGTAAGAAGTAAAAGGAAGGTGTGTTGTATCCTCATTATTTGAATTAAAAAGTCATTTGCAGACAGAAAGATTCTCTGTATCTTTGCCGTCATGGCAGAAAGAAGTGAATTACATCCAAGAAACAAGCACAATGGGCAGTATGATTTTTCTCTATTGACGGAAAATTGTCCATCATTAAAGAAGTTTGTGCAGCTTAATCCTTATGGAAAACAAACAATAAATTTTTTCAATCCACAGGCGGTGAAAGCTTTAAACAAAGCGTTGCTAGTGACTCATTATGGTATCCGCTATTGGGATATTCCCAAGAACTATTTGTGTCCACCTATCCCTGGACGTGCAGACTATATTCATTATATTGCTGATTTGATTGATCCCGAAGGAGTAAATATGATGGTAAAAGAAGAATGTGACGACCAGCCAAGGAGACAGTGTAGATGTCTGGATATCGGTGTGGGTGCAAACTGTATTTATCCTATTATCGGGCATGTTGAGTATGGATGGACATTTGTGGGGTCTGATATTGATCCGCTATCTATAGAAAATGCACGAAAGATAGTGACTTGTAATCCTGTACTAGCGCATAAGATTGATTTGCGACTTCAGAAAGACAACCGGAAGATTTTTGATGGAATCATCGCTCCCGATGAATATTTTGATGTGACGATTTGCAATCCTCCATTCCATAGTTCGAGAGAAGAAGCGGAAGATGGGACATTACGTAAATTAAGTAGTCTGAAAGGGGAAACAGTAAAGAAAGCCAAACTGAATTTCGGTGGAAATGCGAATGAACTTTGGTGTGAGGGTGGAGAATTACGTTTTCTGCTGAATATGATTTCCGAGAGTCAGAAATACCGGGTAAATTGTGGATGGTTTACGAGTTTGGTTTCTAAAGAGAAGAATCTGGATAAACTATATGCTAAACTGAAAGTTGTACACGCATCGGAATATAAGATTATTCGAATGTATCAGGGTACGAAAAGTAGCAGAATATTAGCTTGGCGATTTGGGAAATAGAAAACTTTTTCTGGAATATTATCCGTTGAGGGATTGGCTTTTAGTCAATCCCTTATTTGTGTGTACACTCCTGGAATCAGATAGGTTGTTTTTAAAAAGAAAAATATGGTCTCTAATAAGATTCTAATAGGATTCTAACTATTCTCTAACAGGCCCTCCGAAAGAAGCCGTCTATCTTTGCGTCCGAAAATTCGGTTACTAACTTAACTTATGTTTGATTATGATGATGAAGAGAGAGTTACACATGTTCTTTGTTTGCAGTTTATTGTTTTTTACCGCATGTGGGAATAAGCAGGAATCAGAGCAAAAAAGTGGTTGTCGTATAGAAGGTGATACAGTCTATGTAACAGACCATTTCTTACTTGAAAAAATCAAAGTATCAGAGACAGAATCGGAACCCTATTCCAAGAAAGTGATAACATCCGGTATGGTACGTCCCATTCCTACCCGTTATGCTTACGTTGCTCCTCCATTTGCAGGGAGGGTCACAAAATCTTATGTACGAATCGGACAACCGGTACATCAGGGGACACCTTTATTTGAAATCAGTTCTCCTGACTTTACTTCCGCACAGAAAGAATATTTTCAGGCAGTTTCATCGAGGGAACTAGCGAAAAAAGACTTGAAACGTAAAGAAGACCTGATAAAGAATGGCGTCAGTTCACAGAAGGAACTGGAAGAAGCCCAGAATGCTTTATTGATAGCGGATAAGGAGTTTGAGAATGCTTCAGCCGCATTACGGGTATATCAAGTGGACAATCTTGGGGAAATGATATTAGGGCAGCCGTTGATTGTTCGTTCTCCTATTTCCGGTGTCGTGATCAAGGATAATATCGTTACGGGCCAGTATCTGAAGGATGATACGGAGCCGATAGCTATCGTTGCTGATTTGTCGGAGGTCTGGATTACAGCTCAGGTAAAGGAAAAAGATATCCGGTTTATAAATGAAGGCAGCAGTTTGGATATAGAAATTTCAGCATTACCCGGTACGGTTATTAAAGGTAATGTATATCACGTAGAGGAGGCGGTAGATGAAGAAACCCGTTCCATTCAGGTGCTTTCGGTCTGCGATAATTCGGGCGGACATTTGAAATTGGGCATGTATACTACTATGCATTTCCTGAGTGCTCCGGTCGAACAAATTCAAATTCCGGAAAAAGCATTATTACAGGGCGAAAAGGATAGTTATGTATTTGTGCAGATTGCTCCGGCAATTTTTGTACGGACGTCGGTGATGGTGGAGACAACAGAAAACGGAATAGCTGTAATTAGCCAAGGACTGTGTCCCGGAGATAAGATAATCAGTGAGGGAGGATATTATTTAAAATAAGAAATTATGAAGAAGGAATTAATGCTTTCAATTATACAGAAAAGATGGGTAATGCTTTGCTTGTTTGTGGTGATGTGTATCTTTGGATATTACTCATGGAAACAGCTTTCGATAGAGGCTTATCCGGATATTGCAGATGTCACTTCTCAAGTTGTCACTCAGGTGCCCGGGCTTGCTGCGGAAGAGGTGGAGCAACAGATTACTATTCCGTTGGAACGGGCCATTAATGGTCTGCCTGGTATGCACGTCATGCGAAGTAAAAGCACGTTCGGACTGTCGATGATTACCATTGTCTTTAAAGACGGGACAGAAGATTATTGGAGTCGCCAGCGTGTACAGGAAAGGTTGAATGAAGTAGAACTACCCTATGGAGCTACTTCGGGACTTGATCCGCTGACATCCCCTGTGGGAGAAGTGTACCGTTATATCGTGGAAAGTGACCAACATTCATTACGTGAATTAACCGATCTTCAGAACTGGGTAATTATTCCGCGTATCAAAGAAGTGTCGGGAGTAGCCGATGTGACTAATTTCGGCGGTATCACAACTCAGTTTCAGGTTGAAATAGACCCTTCCAAATTGGAACAATATAATTTATCTCTCAAACAGGTTATTGAAGCTATTGAAAATAACAATGCCAATGTAGGGGGGAGTGTGTTGAATCGTGGCGATCTGGGTTATGTGGTCCGGGGAATCGGATTGATCGGGAACTTGGATGACTTGGGGCATATTGTAGTGAGTACCACTTCCGGAGTTCCTGTCTTTCTGAATGACATCGGTTCCTTGAAATATGGAAATCTTGAAAGAAAGGGAGTTTTGGGGTATACAGACCGTACCCGCGACTATTCTGAAAGTCTGGAAGGAATCGTACTTCTTCTGAAACATGAGAATCCGTCTAAAGTATTGGAAGCTGTTCATACGGCGGTTGATGAATTAAATAATGAAACATTGCCGGAAGGAGCAAAGATACACACTTTTCTGGATCGTACCGATTTGGTGGACACTACTTTGAGCACTGTGTCTCATACCTTGTTGATGGGGATGGGTTTGGTAGTTCTGGTGCTTATATTGTTTCTGGGTAACTGGCGTGGCGCATTATTGGTTTCTATAACGATTCCTGTATCGTTACTTATCGCTTTTATTCTTATGCATCTGACGGATATTCCGGCTAATCTTCTGTCGCTTGGCGCTATTGATTTCGGTATTATCGTAGACGGCGCTATTGTTATGCTGGAAACGATCCTCAAGAAACGTGAAGATAATCCAGAACAATACCTTGAAGAAAAAAGCATCGCACAGCGTGCCAAAGAAGTGGGACGTCCTATTCTTTTCTCGACCATCGTTATTATTACGGCATATCTTCCGCTATTTGCCTTTGAACGTGTAGAACGCAAGCTTTTCACCCCAATGGCATTTACGATGAGTTATGCGATGGTTGGAGCACTTTTGGTTGCACTCTTATTGATTCCGGGACTTGCCTATGCCATATATCGTAAACCACGTAAGATATATAAGAATAAATGGCTGGATAAACTAAAAGATGAATATACTTGTATCGTTACTGGAATTTTGGAAACACCCTCAAAGGTCATTATGTCATCAAGCCTGGTCTTGGTAGGAGGCATAGTATTGAGTGCCGTTGTAGGAAAAGACTTTCTTCCGGAGTTGGATGAAGGTTCAATTTGGCTGCAAGTTAATTTGCCACCCGGAATTTCAGTAGAAAAGTCACGGGAGTTGTCCGATACCTTGCGTGCCCGTACAATGAAGTACTCCGAAGTTACCTATATGATGGTACAAGCAGGAAGAAATGATGACGGAACCGACCCGTTCACTCCTTCTCACTTTGAGGTATCTATCGGCATTAAGCCTTATGGGGAATGGCCGAAGGGAAAAACTAAAAAAGATTTGATTAACGAACTGGAGGAAGAATACAAGTCACTTTCAGGTTTTAAAGTCGGTTTCAGCCAGCCTATGATAGATGGGGTGATGGATAAAATAGCCGGGGCCCATAGTGAACTGGTAGTGAAAGTATATGGCGAAGATTTTCGTGAAACACGCCGTATTGCTGAAGAAATAACCCGGGTGTTGGGGACTGTGAAAGGTGCTGTCGATCTGGATATTGATCAGGAACCGCCTTTGCCGCAGTTACAGATTAGTATGAATCGTGATGCCATAGCCCGTTATGGCTTAAATGTATCTGATGTGGCGGATCTGATTGAAGTGGCTATCGGAGGTAAGGCGATTGCACAACTTTATCAGGATGACCGCCAGTATGACATCACTTGTAAGTATAAAGAAGAGGCGCGGAATACTCCGGAGAAAATAGCCGGACTTATGTTGACTTCTTCCACCGGTG
>OLFT01000780.1_pt1 | contig 38123 bp, 70 predicted proteins | sample 1604921 | NCBI WGS metagenome assembly OLFT01 (sample SAMEA3888897, study PRJEB22519) | human gut metagenome | biome: human gut; feature: human-associated habitat; material: faeces | place: Denmark | collected 2013 | reverse complement strand
GCTAATGCTAATGCTAATGCTAATGCTAATGCTAATGCTAATGCTAATGCTAATGCTAACATCACGAATAATATAGCACAAATTAGTGAAGTTGCTGTTTATGATGTTGTTTGGGGAATTGCACAACCTGGCGCACCCGGCAAAGTTAGTAGAGGCTATTTACAGTATAATCCTTCAACTGGTATCGGTAAATTACATCTTGATATGACAGTACCTAGTAGCGTTGCTAACGGAAATGTTATCTGCAAACTTCCAAATGATGCACCAGTACCTATAAGTTTATTAGAAGTACAAGCTAACACAAACGGTGGTAGTATATACGTAGAACCTAACAAACGTGATATACAATGTTGGAGTTTAGGTGGAATTACAAAACGTTATATTGTTGATCTTGTTGGCTTTTGGAAAGATATAAAATGAGATATGTAAAAGACATGCGACTTTCGAGCATTTGTAAAAATCGCATAGAGGTTTGGGGTAATGTAACAAGCAATACAAAAAATAGACTAGGTCAACATCCAAAAGAAGACAGAAAACTATTTGATGTGTGGGGTGCTGTATTACCGCAAACAGGATCATTATTAAATGGTCGAAACGCAGAAACAACGTTGTGCCGCACGACACATAAAATCGTACTACGTTACAACAAAAATATTACTAGCGCAAATTGGTTTATTTACAATGGCACAAGATATGATATTTTGTACATACTTGATCCGTACTTGAATAGTGAACGTTTAGAATGTTATTGTGAAGTTGTAATTTAATATTTACATCGTTGCAACAACGTGGTATAATAATAACTGTTAGGAGGTGAATTCACACGTGCTATCAGTTATTGATATTATACGAGCTTTGTCAGAATTAATTGAAAACAAATATCCAGATTATCCAGTCGTAGACATGGATGTTACTGAGAATTATCCTCGGCCAAGTTATTTTATAGAAGTCGATGACATAGAAACTAGTTGGGTTGCTAATGATTATATTAAGGAATCCAGTAATTTAAAAATTGTATTTTTTGCCGCTGAAAGATATGAAGGCTTTTTAGAATTACTTGACATGAAAAATAATTTAACAGTACTGTTTGACGATCCGCTATATGTTAACGACGGAAAATCTGAGTATTATGTCTCTCTATTAAATACTGCAAGTGATATATATAAAACTGACAAAGTATTAGAATTTACTTTGCGAGCAGATCTTATTCAAAAAGTTGAACGCAAAGAAACGGAACCTTATATGGAAGAGTTAAGTACAAATATTAACTAGGAGGAATTATATGGCGTATAGATTGGATTTACCAGATATTTCTGTAATTTTTACACAAAAAGCAGTTACCGCTGTACAACGCTCAGAACGTGGTGTATTATGTGTAATTATGAAAGACAAACAACAAACAACTGGTATTAAAAAATTTGTTTATAAAAGACTAGCAGATGTTACAAACACCGATTTTGAAACAAGCAATTTTACAGCATTAAAACGTGCATTTGACGTTGCTGTTAACAAGGTATATGTATTACGTTGTTCTGCTGCTAGCACATTAGTCGATATTGTAAAAGAACTTGACAAAATCAAGTTTAATTATGTATGTACAAATGTAAAGGAACTGCAACAAGATTTAGCAAATCAAGTTGTACAATACAATCGTGATAATCAAGGTCACAAATGTGTAGCTGTAGTTGCTAATCCAACACAAGCCGATAGTAAATATGTTATCCAACTTAAGGGTACAGGTGGTAAACTTAAAGACGGATCCGATGTGAAAGCAGAGGATTATTTGATTCGTATTGCGTCTACATTGTGTAATCTACCTATGAATCGTAGTTTAACATATTACGTGTTTGAGGATCTTGCATCTTGGGATGATACATATCTTACAACTGAAGCACCTATCGGAAAATGGATTAGTGATGGTTGGTTAACATTAATTAATGACGACGACGAAGTAAAATGTGGTCGTGCTATTAATAGTCTAACAACATTTACAAGTACTGACACAGAAGATATGAGCTATATCATTATTGTCGAGGCTATGAACTTGATCATCGAAGATATTTATACAACATTTAAAGATTATTATGTAGGTAAATATAAAAATACTTTGAGCAACCAAAGATTGTTTATCACATCTGTCAATGCTTACTTCCGTCAACTGATGCGCGAGGAAGTACTTGATGATAGCTACGACAATCACGCGTACGTTGATATTGAATCTCAACGACTTGCATGGCTTGGTGTTGGTAAAACTGAAGCCGGAGATTGGGACGACAACAAAGTGCAACAAATGACATTCCGCACTCATGTTTTCTTAGCTGGTGATGCTAAAATCTCTAACGCTATGGAAGATCTTAAATTTGTCATTGCACTTGCATAAAGGAGGATCTAAATAGATGAATGGTAATTCATTAATTTTAGGCACATTCGGTAAACTTTACGTGAACAATGTGCGAATCGCAAATATTAAATCTTTTGAATTAAAAGCAAACTTACAATACGAGGATATTCTCGTAAACGGTAATTTGATCACACAATCCAAATATAAAGGTGCGACGTTAACTGGTACAATGGTCGTACATAAAGTAGATAGTGCGAACATCAAACTCGTTAAAGATGCAATTAAAACAGGTGTTATGCCAAACATCAAATTTATGGGTGAGCTTAAGGATCCTAATATAAATGGTGATGAAGCTGTTGAAGTATCTGATGTTATGTTTGATGAAGCAACATTATTATCCTTTGCAAATGGTGAAGTACGTGAAGAATCTACCGCATTCCGTGCGGGTGATTATAATTATTTAAGTACTATTTAATTGTTGTAATGGGGTGTATCGCTTATGATGCACCCTATTCATTTATACTATGCGTTTTATATATTGTACATTTTGTTGTAACAGGTGTATTATAATAACTGTAAGGAGGATAATTGCCGATAAGTTATTATAAAGAAATGAGGAAAATAAAATGAAAACAGTATTAAGCGTAATTTTAGCAATAGTTGGTATAGCATTCTTTCCCATGTTCTTATGGGGTCTAAGTGGTATTTTACGTCTGCAATTTGGTTTGATTTATATGTTTATGCTTGGCTTTAGCACTTGTATCGAATGTGGTGTAATTTGTGCTATTAAAGCCTTAAATAAATAGGAGGTATGTATGGATTATATTAGTCAAATTTTAGATCGAGCAAATAAAACAATGCAATCTCAAAATGAGATTGATACAGAAATGACGTTAGACATTGACGGTACTGAATTAAAAGTAAATCGTTTACCGGTGCAAAAAGTATTTGAACTTTTAAATGAAGCACAAGAAAACGAATATGATGCTGAGCTAGAATTGATTTATCTATCTGCATATGATACATTTAATAATGAAGCTGTTATGCAACTGAATGAATCACATGAGCCGCATGATGTAGTAAAAATTGTGTTTGGTGATGATCCTATATTAATCGGTAAAATCGCGAGCGCTATTGTTACTTGGTACGATTTGAAAAAAACTGTTGATATTACGGTTAAATCATTAAAAAAGTAATACGCGAAGATATTCGCGCCTCTGTGATCTCGCATTATAGTTTGCGAGGTATGTCATTTACTGAATTAAAAAATCTCGATTATTATGATATTTTATATTTGTATGCTACGCTGGAGCTTGAAAATAATGGAAATTGACGATCGAGAATTATTACAAGTTATAAAACAATTAAAGTATTTCGACACAGGTTATTTTGATAAAGATTTTCGAAACATTGGCAAAAAAGCAGCTGGGCCTATTTTAACAAAATGGGTAAAAGATGCAAACGCAAACATCAACTTCCCATTTTCTGGTGGTCATGCTAAGTCTGGTAATTTTACAGGATCCATGAAACGGTATAGTCAAAAAGACAGAAATATCAGTAAGTCGAAATACAAATATAAAAAACAACCTATACACGAGGAGAATGGTAATTTCGTATTCAAATTAAAAAACCAAATTCGATTATCAAACATTTGGGAAGCAAAGCATTTTACACCTCACATAGGTACAACTAAACTTGCCACAAAATCTGGTTTTGGTAACAAAGAAAAGACGGAACGTATGTTCGACAATTATACACAAAACTTCGTTGATCGTCTAGCAGATTTTGTAAAGAAACAAGTAGAAAGGAAAAGTAAAGTATGAGCAATAGAAATGCTACGGTAACAGTAAATACTAAAGCAAACACTGGCGGGCTCAAACAAGTATCTGGTGCGTTAACGTCTTTTGATTCTGGATTAAAAGGCACATTAGGTAATTTGAAACAATTCAAAGGTGCATTGGGTGCGTTAGCACTTGTTGGCGTTGTAAAAGGTATTAAATCGTTCGCAGATGATATGCGTAACACATACATGGTACAAGCAAAAGCAGAAAAATCCGTGAATGACGCATTGTATTCAAACATGACTGCTCGCGGTGAATCTCAACAGGCAATTGATGATCAGGTTAAAGCATATAAAAGCCTAGCATCACAATTACAAAAAGTAGGTGTTATCGGTGATGAAGTTACTTTATCCGGTATGGGTATAATGACTCAAATGGGTTTAACTACTGATCAAGTAAAAACCATGACACCATTATTACAAGATCTTGCTGTTAAGCAATTTGGTTTAAATGTGTCTACTGATCAATATACACAATTATCACAATCTGTTGCAACAATGGTCAACATGGGGAAATTGACATTGCAAGGCTATGGTATACAAGTATCTGATGTAGAACGCAAACAATTTAAAGCCATGTCACAATCTGAACGCTATACATTTATCATGAATAAGTTGAAAAACTCAGTTGCAGGCGCGAATGAAGCATTAGCACAAACCGCTGGTGGTAAAATGCAACAAATGAATAATGCTATCGGAGATTGTGAAGAACAAGTAGGTCAATTAGTAAATACTATTTATGGTGGATTTGCTACAATGGCATTACCAGTGATCGAAGACGCAACTGGTGCATTTCAAGAATTCATGACTGTTTTAAATGGTGGTGATGCACCTGATGGTGGTTTTCAATATCTAACTGCTGATGACGCTAACAACATCGCACTTATTAAGCAGAACCTTGATGATACTTTTACTAGTCTTAGTAATATTTTTGGTGGTGGTTGGGGAACACTATCGGATTTAATTGGTACAGAACAATTTCTCGCTAACATTGCAAACATTACGAATGAAGTATCTTATTTATCGAGCATTATCGAAAACTTGATGCACAATTATAGAGCACTACGCGATGAAGGTTTATATAGTCAAAACTTAGTACCTGTTTTTGGTGGTCGTCAAGAAAAAGGTAATGCAAACGGTACGAACTACTGGGAAGGCGGTCGCACAATTGTTGGTGAATATGGTCCTGAAATTGTTGACTTGCCTAGGGGATCTAGTATTAATACAAATGCACAAACACAACGTGAATTGTCTGGAGGATCCGGAACAACAATATCGTGTCCAATCACTATACAGGGAAACGTTATTGGTACTCAAGATTTTATAGATCAAGTTGGTGATGCAATCAGTGGTCGTGTATCAATGGCAATAGCTAATATGTAATAAAGTTATAATAAGGATGCTACAAAAGCATCCTTATTTTATTTGCTATTTCGTTGTAACATGATATAATAATATATATGAAAGCGAGGTGAAAAAATGGATTTAACAAGTCTTTTAAATTTATATCGTGCATATTTAGCTTTTCAAGGTAATAAAAACGTACGTGCTGATATAACACTACTTTTAGAAGGAGGATCCTCGGTGACGTTCCCTGTTCCGCCTGCAGATTTACCACAAATAACTGCACCACAAAATAATGAAGTATTCAAATCTGTTATTGGTGATGTAAGTCAAATTGGTTTACTTGGTTTAAGATCGGTTGCATTTAATAATGTATTGTTACCGTCTGACGTTAGTAATTATAGTTGGGCAAGAGGTGATAATGGATCAGACATTATAAATTTCATTAATGACAATCGACAGAAGGGCCAGCCATTCCGATTGATTATTACGAAAGGTGATGTTACATATTTAAACATGAATGTGCTTGTAGATGATTTTGATTATTACCAAGACAATCAAGCAGATTATCATATGAATTCTACGTTTACAGAATATCGCACTTACAATAGTCAGACTGGAGGTCTTGAAACATGATCAGGGTTGAAGCGATCATTGACAGCAATCCATATATTATTAGCGCGTTTTGTAGTGGTATCAAACGTGAAGATGATATAAAATCTCTCGGGGTTAAGTTGTCATTTGATTACTTAAATAATAAAGTCATAGATAAAAATACTGTTTGGATCGATCTTTCACTAGGAAACACAATTTTATTATATGATGATGATACACTGCTTTTTCAAGGTACAATACAAAAAGCCACACGCAACGGTTTAGGCTCATATCAATATGAGGCGTACGACAATGCTTGGTATTTAAACAAACAAGAGGCAAGAATACAATTCAATGCTGTTGATGTTAAGAAGGCAATTGAAACATTATGCAAGCAAGAAAATATTCCTTGTGATGTCGCCTGTGATATTACAACAAAAGTTACTAAAATCTATAATGGTGATACTATATCTAAAATTATAGATGATTTGTTACAACTCGCGACTAACGAAACTGGTAAACGTTATCGTCGCGAATATAACTACGGCAAATTATATATAAATACGTTTGACAATCTTAAAATGATTTGGCAAAGTGAGCCACTTGTATCTGAGTTTAGTCAAGAATTCAACTGCGAAACATTAGCAAATAAAATCGTTATTATGAGTGGTAAAGAAAAATCACAACAAGTCGTTGCAACAGCTCAAGACGATAACTCAATTAAGAAATACGGTTTATATGTTCATTATGAAAAAGTAGACGACAAGAAAAATGCACAAGCCGCACAAATCGCTAAAACAAAACTTAAAAATATGGCTTGGCCAACAAAAGCGACTAAATGTACTTTATTAGGTGATAATTACGTGCGTAGCGGCAGGATCCTGAAATTTAATCAACCAAATATAAATATGATTGGCGAATATCTAGTGACATCATGTCAACATTCATATGATGCAGGTAAACACATTATGGATTGTGCACTTATATTAAATGAGGAGGTTAACGATAATGTCTAGTTGGGATTATGAACTTGCTGCTCAATTTACAAGTCGAGATAATCCAAAAACAAAAATGGGCCCGATGATTGGTAAAGTAATTAGTACTTCTCCGCCTGTGATAACAATTCAAGACGGTAAATATACAATTAAAGGTGAGCAATTATATGTTGCGTATCATTTATTAGAACGTAAAAGTACCTACAGCAGTATGCATCAATCTGGCAGTATTAGCGTATCATGTCCACATGGTGGTGGATCATATACTTCGACTAGTACTGGTGATATTGTACTCGACGAAGTTTGGAAAACTGGTGATCTTGTTCTTGTGATCCCGACAGAATCAGAACAACAATTTATAGTAGTTGATGTTATTAGACAATTAAAAGGTTGTAATAGTCAAGCAAAATAATACTTTGCATCGTTGCAACAGTGTGGTATAATAAATATTGTTAGGAGGTGAACATTATAAAATCTATAAAATTTAATTATGATACTAATACATTTATTGTTGATGATCCGCCAAACGAAGTTGAACAAATAAAGCAGTGGGTTGAACTACTTATAAAAGTAGAAAAAGACAAATATAAAATATATAACGAAAATTTTGGTATGGACTTCTCCGATATTGTTGGTTATCGATTACCTAGAAGTGTACAAGTATCTGAAATTATTCGTCGGTTAAAGCGTACAATTTTAAATGGTTGTGATCACGTTACCGATGTAAGGGATTTTACTTTTGACAAAGGTACGTTCACATTTACTATTATAACCGATTTAGGTGAGGGGGTCGTGATGTATGTATAATGACAAAAGTCTAAATGAGATTCATGATTTGATGCTTGCAAACATCGATAATGAATATCGAAAACGACAAGGTTATCCTACATATGATTTAACGCGTGGCTTTGCGTTTGGTGTAAAATCATGCTGGGATTTAGCATATGACGTTGCTAAAAAATTAGATATTGAAAATCTATCAGGTGAAGAACTAGATTTATTTATTTCTGAACGTACTGGGCTTGTTAGAAAACATGCAACAAAATCAAAAGGCGAAATTACTATTGTACAAGGTAATGGATCTATTTTGAAAGGTGATTTGTTCGCAACTGAACAAGGTATTCAATTTGTTGCAACAGAGTCAAAAGATGTACACGCTGGCGATATTGTACACATTGAATCCGTTATGGGTGGTCAAGCGACAAATGTTGGTATTGGTGAAATTTCAGAAATGCCTGTAACATTGCAAGGTATTTATAAAATTACAAACAATAACGCATGCACTGGCGGTTATGATCGCGAAAACGATACAGATTATCGTGCGCGTTATTATACTAAGTTGCGTACGCCGGTTAATGGTGTTAATGCCAATCAGTATGTATTATGGGCAGAAGAAATTGATGGAGTTGGTAAGGCTCGTTGTGTTCCTATATGGAACGGTATCAATACCGTAAAGGTTGTTTTGATTGGTAATGACTTCAGACCGGCGAGTGAAGATCTTGTGACGCGTGTACAAAATTATATTGATCCAAATAAAAATGGTGATGGCGCTGGCGTTGCAACAATTGGAGCAGTAACAACTGTTGTTGCAGCAACTCAAAAGAATGTTGACATTACTATTTACGGCTTAAAGGTAAGTGGTATGTTAGAAGAAACGAAAAACGTTATTAAGGAAAACCTTGATAGGTATATCAAAACAAGTGCTTTTAACAAGGATTATATTTCGTTAGCTAAAATCGGCCTTGTAATTGCCGAAACAAAGAACGTTGAAGATTACCGAGAAATTCGTTTGAATGGTACACATAATCGGTTGCAATTACAACAAGATGAATGTGGTGTATTGACTGGGGTAACATACAATGACTAAGAATGAAATGCTTAAAACGTTACCTAAATTATATCGCAAAGATAAATGGATCAACCAAATTTATAATACATCACAATTAAGAGAAGTTGATAATTTATCTCGAATTGATTATAATAATATATTCATGTCAACGCTTGACGATTATGGATGCTCATTATATGAACGTGATTTATTACTAGATCAGAAAACAACAATAGAAGATAGACGTTCAGCTATTATTACAAAATGGCGAGCAACTCATCGATGTACATTACAAGTACTGCAGGACGTCGTCAATCAATGGTTTGGTGATAAATGTAAAGTATCATATGACGGTAACGCAACCGTAACACATACTACACAAGTAGGTACAAGATATGATCCTACAAATTATTACTATCAATCATTCTTAAACGAGTACATGAACATATTCCCAGCACATTTTCAACTTGTATGGAATCACATGCATAATAGGTGGATTGATTATTGTAAACCACATACATGGGGCCATGCAAAAGATAAGTATTATAATTGGCGAATTCCTAAATCACATAAATGGAAAGATGAAAAATATATGATACGTGGTAAACTTTGGAACTACAATCTAACGAGAACATGGGACGATGTTTTTGATGGTAAAATTACATGGGAGGAATAATGGAAAAGACTACAAATTATAAGCTATATAAACCGTCATATGATGATGATGTAGACATTCAAATTCTTAATAATAATATGGATATTTTGGATGACAACTTAAAACGCAACAATGATAAATTCAATCAATATCTGCCTTTAAGTGGTGGGACAATGCAAGGTAATATTAACTTGCCATATAATATATTGCAGGGTGTACGATCTACAAGAAGTAACGAGGAATATTTATCTTTTAATGAAACGTCGTTTAAAAATGTAAAACTTCCTACATTATGTACAAAGAGTAGTAGATTCAAATTTTATTATGATAACGATAACGCTTTTACAATTGACAGCACAGGAGCATGGTTTAAAAATGATAAAGTTGTAACAGATTTGTACACAACTGCAGGATGGCACTCAGGATATACTAAATTAAGTACAGGAATGTTATTACAATGGGGTTATGTAAATCCTAGCAATTCAGTCTATAACGTGCAGCATCAAACATTCCAAACACCTTTCGCCGATGAACATTACGCTGTTGTAACATCTCGTAGTTTTGGTGTTAACAATAAATCAAGCGGGTATGAGGGTCGTTGGGGATCTGCAACATTCAACATGACTGCTACTGGATTTGATATTATATGTGCACAATCATCTACTTATGGACATACTGAATTTTGGATTGCTATTGGCAAGGGGGTATAAATAATGTTAGGTAAAAAAATGTACAAACATGATTTTGATGAAGTAGAATATAAGAATATGGCTGATTGGTGTAACGAGCATAATTGTGCTATCAGAGATAACGATGAATATTATGAAGTCATTAAAGTTGATAATACAGAATTAGAAAATGAATTCAAAAAGCAAAATATGCAATCTGAAATTAATTCTATCAATATCAAACTATCCGAGCTGCGTGGTATTTCTGAATGTGCAATTAATGTAGATGGAAATAAAGTGTATGATGTGTTTGTTAACGGTGAACTGGTCGTAATGAATGAAACAGAATTTCAAAATTATTCTAACGAATTAAGTAATAAAAGATCTGATTTACTAGCACAATATAAGGAGTTGAAATAATGGCAAAGAAAACAACGAATTATAATTTAACAAAACCAGATATGACTGATTATGCAGATATTCGTATTCTTAACGCTAATATGGATATTATTGATAACACAATGAAAGCTATTTCAGACATTGCACAATCTAAATCTGGTTCAGGAGGTAGTACTCAACAAGTCGATCTATCAAATTATGCATTAAAATCTCAATTAAATAGTTACTTGCCTTTAATAGGTGGCGATTTAAGTGGTATGTTAACTATCAACGGAAAAGAAGTTGCATTGAAAACTACCAATAAACCAGGTACAACAAAAGGCAATGAATCATCTCATTGGAAAACCTATCTACCGGATGGACGTGTTATGTTTAAGGTAACAGTAGGAACACAGAAACATGTAACATTACCGGTAACAATGGCAAATACACAATATAGTGTTATTCAATGCGATAACACAATTTGGAATGAGCGTCCAAATAGTTATTTTGGACAAGTTACAAATAGAGGTATTCTAAATAAAAGTACTACAGGATTTGATGTGTATTCATGCGTGCAAATTGCAAACGTTACGTATTATTATAATTATTGGGCTAGAAGTAGTGATAATTATCTAGGTACTTGTGATATTATTATTATCGGATGGGAGGCTTAATCATGAAGTGCTTTGATATTAGTGATTGGCAAGATTATTTTACAAGTGTTGAACAATTTAAACAAGCAAAAGAACAAGGATATGATGGCGTGATTGTAAAACTTGGTGAAAGTTATAATGAAACTGAATGCGGCAGAACGCAGATCCTAAACGCGCTTGAAGCTGGTTTAAAAGTTGGTGTTTATTATTTTAGTCATGCATACGATCTTGAAGAATGTCGTAACGAAGCAAAATGGGTAATTGGTAAACTACAAGAAATTGGTTTAACTGATTGGCACTTGCAACTTGGTGTATGGTATGATTATGAAGATCATACACGCTTACGTTCTTATATTAATAGTGGTCGATTATCGTATCAAGATATTACAAACATTATGTGCGAATTTGTAAATACATTACATCGTGCTGGATTCAATAATGTCGGTATTTATAGCGGATATTCTCTATTATGGGATGAAACATATATGTATAGCCAAGTGCCTTGGGTACCATTATGGGTTGCTCAATATAATAGCGAATGTGATTATCCGAAGGAAAGTGTTTACATCTGGCAACATTCAGATCATGGTGATGTATGCGGAAATGAAATGGATGTGAATGAAGTATTTAAAACATTTGTTAATAAAAAATGTGATTGCGGATGTGATTGCTGTTCTAAATAGTAAACACAGTATATAGTATATGAAACTGCGTGGTGCAGCAATATGTTGTATAATACAATATGTAGCTGCACCATTTTTATCACTATACCATATACAGTATATATGACAGAACAGCATAATGCTGTCCTGTGCTATGTGTAACAAGCATTGTACATACAGTGTAGATCTGGTATAATAATAAATGTAAGGGGGATACCTTACAATATATGATTATAAAGGAGATACTAAAAATGGTAGATGTAGAAAACAGAAAAGAAACAATAAACATGATTAATGAATTAGGATTGACAATAGATGATTTAGTTAAACTTACAAAATACACCAAACAACATATTGAAAAATTTATTAGCTTTAAAAGTGTAGCTAGTAAAACAGAATGTAAAATTTGGTATATCGTAAGTAGATTATACAAGAAGGTGAAATAATATGTTTTGGAATTGGTTGATTATGATCATGTTTTTTATTGGTGTTGTTACAACATTATCATTATTCACATGTGTATTGGTTTATATTGGAGGTTGACATGATTTATAGAGTTTTCTATCATGATAAATTAGTTAGTACTGAATCTAGTATTAAAGATATATTTTATCAAAACAAGACATTATGAAATTATTGACAGTATAGAACATATCAATAATAGTTATATTAATATTTATTGTATTTAGGAGGTTAGCATGCAAGATTTGAAAGAACTTTTCACAATCAATATTACTACTAGAGTATTTGTACCAATAATTAAGGTAGATAAGAAGTACTATCATGTTGAATATAAAAGTAAATTGTTTGGTCAACTACACTTTGCTGTTACAAAGTCATCTTATATGAACGCAATTAAAATGACAATTAAAAACGAGATTTATAATGAATTAAAGAAAAGAGGTGTTTATTAATATGGGCTTACTAGTTATTATCTTGATTATGGTATTAGGTTATTACTGTTTAAAGGATGGTATATAATATTATGAGTGAGTTATATACACATCAACAAGAGGTGTTGCAACAAACAAAAGACTTTAACAAAGTTGCATACTACCTTGATATGGGCCTTGGCAAAACATATTGTGGATCATATAAAGCAATATCATTTGAGGATCCAATATTAATTGTTTGTCCAAAATCACTCGTACCACAATGGCTAGATCATTTTAAAAGTACACATCCGGAATGGGTACGATATGATCTTACAAAGAAGAAACAACTTGAATATTTTATAGATGCTGAGTGTTGCAACAGAGTGGGCGTTATCAATTATGAAAGTTGTTGGCGTAGGCCAGAACTGCAAAAAGTTAAAGGTGTAACGTTGATGCTTGATGAATCACAAGCGATTGCTAACAATACAAGCAAACAGACAAAAGGAATCATGAAACTTAATTATAAAAATGTGATCCTCTTATCTGGTACACCTGCGTCAAACGCTCGATACGATAAATTATATACACAGCTTAAATTACTTGGATTAAATATGAACAAACATTCATATGAAGACCGTTACTGCAACTTTTTCGAAATGGAAAATAGTGGGGTCAAGTTTAGAGTATTGTCAAAACACAACCCATATAAAAATGTTGACGAGCTAAAAACTGTGATGAAAGATCTAGGATGCATATTCATGAAAACAGACGAAGTGCTTGATCTACCTGAACAACGGTTTATTGATGTTCCTATTGCGAAGTCAAAATTTTATAAAACGTTTGAAAAAGATGGGTACGTCGACTGTGGTGAAATTGAGTATATATCCAATGGACCCGCACAAGATATGTTATACATGCGCCAACTTTGTAACAGCAAAGAAAAACTCGATATGCTCAAAACGTTGCTTGAAAGTACAAATGACAGGGTGATCATATTTTATAACTTCGATATTGAGTTAAAACTGTTGCAACAATATATATCAAAACTAAAAAGACCTATGTCATTTATCAATGGCCATGAGAAAAATTTGGATTGTTACAACAAATATGATGATAGTATCACGCTCGTACAATACCAATCAGGATCAGCTGGTGTGAATTTACAACTTGCTAATAAAATGATCTACTACTCACCACCCGTGAAAAGTGATTTTTATGAGCAAAGCAAAAAACGTATTCATCGCATTGGGCAGGAAAGCAAATGTGTATACTACAAATTAATAACATCAGATAGCATTGAACAAAAAATATATAATACATTAGATTTGAAACGCGACTATACGGAGGAACTTTTTAAACATGATACGAATTGATAACTTACAAGTTTATGGATTTGAAAGTGCTATGAGGGGTATGCGCAATCCGATGAACTCATGGCACAAAAATGATACGCGTGGAAATATGATTGGTGAAAACGATTTAAAATTGTTGCAACAATTAACACGAGCAGGATCTGATCATAGAAAAGTGCTACGTCAAATGATGATCTCGTGTGACATCACTGCTCCACTTTATTGGTGGAAAGAATTCGATACGTATAAAGTAAGTGTTACAACAAACTCACAAAGTACAATGCATAAGCTATGCAGTCGACCTCTAACAATTCATGATTTTAGTTTTGAAGATATGAACGACAACGAATTCATTGTAAATGTTGTTCTTGATAATTTGAATACTAGGATCAGAGATTATAAAGAAGGTATGAAACAAAATAAAGGCTTATGGAGAACGATTATCCAGTTGTTACCATGTTCATATAATCAAACTAGAACAGTTACTATGAACTATGAAAATGTTATGAACATGTATAGACAACGACGACATCATAAGCTCAGTGAATGGCAGGAGTTTTGTGCATACGTGTATGACAATCTTGTATACTTTAAAGATTTACAAGAAGCAGCACCCGTGATATAATACATATATCGGAGGTGATATTATCGCTGGTGAAAAGAATTTCGAAAACCGTATAAAACGTTGGTTGGTCGATCATGGCGTATATCCGCCAAACACACCAAAACAAAAGATACGTGCTAAACCAATCGGCTATTATGAGAAGCGTTTTGGATCTCAATTCTCGATCAATGGTTTACCTGATATGCATATATGCATACATGGTCATTCAATTGATCTTGAGTTGAAAGACGTTCGAGGAAAGCCGAGTGCTGCACAAGTTAAGATATTAGAAAATATCAATAATTGGGGTTGTGAAGGATATTTACTATATCCAAAAGATTGGCCAACGATAGAAAATCGATTATTGGAGGTAATTAATGAGGCAAAAAATTCATGACATCGTACATCAATATGTACATCGTGATGGAATTGATGATATGTTAAAATGGTACGATGAAAATGGTTTTTATGACGCATGGGCAAGTACGTCGTTCCATTGTAATTATGCTGGTGGACTTGCTGATCACACATACAATGTTATAACAAATGCATTAAAACTTGCGGATGTTCTTGATAGTAAAGTATCACGTGAAAGCATTGTATTATGCGCATTATTACACGATGCTGGCAAATGTAATTACTACGTACCAAACTTATTAAAATCAGGGAAAACATCTGGATCTAAACCTATGAAAATTAATCCGGATTTACGAATTAAAAATCATGCATTCAGATCACTTATGATTGTATCTAAATTTTTAGAACTAACTGAAAGTGAAAGGATCTGCATTTTGTGTCATGACGGATTTTTTGAAAATTCAAATCGTGAATATATGGTAAGCCTTGATGAACTTCTATATATTATACATAGTGCTGACTTATATGCAGCACGATTTATGGAACCTGTGAAAGACTATAAGGGAGGTGAAGAAATTGATATTTGATAAACTGCAAAAAATTCAGTGCGAATTGAAAGCACCAAAAAACAAGCACAACAGTTTTGGCGGTTATGATTATAGGGATTTAAGTGGGATTCTCGAAGCATTTAAACCATTCGCAGATAAATACAAATGTACATTGTTGTTAAGTGATGACATCAAAACAACAGAAGATCGTACGTATGTTGTTGCAACAGCTACATTGATTGACACTGAGGATGGTACTCAAGTACAATGTCATGGATATGCACGTGAACAAGATACTAAGAAAGGTATGGATGATGCACAATTGACAGGTGCGTGCTCATCTTATGCACGTAAATATGCGTGCAATGGATTATTTGCAATTGATGATTCTCGCGACATTGATGCTATGGATAACACGAAAGAAGAAGAAAAACCTAAACGTCGTAGTCGTAGACAACGTATTACTAAAGAAGAATTAGAACAAGTACCATTTTAATTAGGAGGTAAACAATAATGGCTTTCGAAAAATTTAACATGAATATGGAAGATTATAACAAACAATTATCTGAATTAGATGCAAATAAAGAAGAACCAAAGCAACGTGAATTCAAGGATCCTACTGATGGTGAGTATGAATGCGTATTACTTAATTTAGAACTTGGTACAAATAAAGCCGGTGATAAATTAATGTTGCGAGGTGCATTTAAGATCCTTGATGGTGAATTTAAAAATCAACGTTTATGGATCAACAAAGTACTAACCGGTACACGCAATGATGCTGGATGTGTTCGTGCATGTGTATCATTTTTGAATAGTTTTGGCGCTGCACAGGAAGTAGAATTCACTGGTGATTTTGATGACTTTGCTACTCAAATCGAATTGGTGTTCTGTGATGTAAAGAACTGCACATTTGTGGTAGAACAAAAAACACAAAATGACTTCAAGAACCTATATATCAATGATGTGTATGATAATTAATATATACAATATGTAGTATATGTCGTATAATCGGGGAGCGGTATATTGTATGATACAATATATTGCTCCCCGATTTTATCACTATACCATATACAGTATATATGACAGAACAGCATAATGCTGTCCTGTGCTATGTGTAACAAGCATTGTACATACAGTGTAGATCTGGTATAATAATAAATGTAAGGGGGATAACCCTTAAGGCTATTACAAAGGAGATACACAAAATGACTTGCAAACAACTTACAGAAAAATTACAAAGCTTAAACGAAGGTATGAAAATTGAAGTTAAAAAAGTTACTGAACGTGGTCGTATTACTGGTACAAGCACAAGCTATCAATTAATCGTTGGTTTTGGTAAAAAATTCTATATTGGTGCGGTTACATTAAAACAATTAGTAAAAGATATGACAAAAGACGGTAACGTGCTTACATTAACAAGTCGTTACGGTAAATATGAACAAATTAAAATTGTTGTTGCATAAGGAGGTGCAGTATGAACAACTGGATTGATTATTTAATAACATGTTTGCTTGCTGCGATATTATTTATTGTCGCGTATTGGTGGTTAGTATTATTAGTAATATTTTTGGGGTGTGTATTATGATTATTAAAAAGACTTATGCTGAAAATGATTACATTATTATTGATGTAACAAAAGAGTATACTGTGAATGGACTAGTTATATTACATGGTAAATGTATAGAACAAGTTGATCCAGATGGTGCTATTTTTGAACCGGGTGAAGAAGTTGAGGTGTTTATGAGTGATCTTGTTGAGGTATTAGAAGAATGAAAGTGGGAGCGTGTTTATTGATTAGGCCAAAAGATAAATGGCTATGTGTGAAGTATTATTCACATGATAATGAAAGTTTATATTATGTACCGATGCAAATTGATATGTTACATAAACGACATATCAAAAAGATGAAACGTGATCCAAACAGGATGCGGAGCATTTATCAAGGTAAAAATGAAAATCCGTTAAAAGGAGGTGAGCCGATTGAATTTAACTAAAGAGCAAACATATGTAAGTGAGTTTTTACATAATATCTATCTTGAAAGTGATAGTAAAGAACTGGATGCATGGTTGGTATACCTAGCACGTGAGAACGGAGACGAAGAACTTGCAACGATGATTGGAGGTCAAGAATAATGATTATTAAAAAGACTTATGCTGAAAATGATTACATTATTATCAAATTAACAAATATCAGTATGATAGGTGATAGTACTATGCTTACTGGTGAAGTAGTAAAAACAACTGATCCAATGTTTAAACAATATAAAGAAATACAACTAGCAATGAGCGAATTGGTAGAGGTATTAAGTATATGATTTTTTTCGATACTGAAGTATTTGCGCATGATTGGTTGCTTGTAACATTTGATGGTAATGAATTCACGTATATCGAGAATGATCGAGAATTGTTGCAACAATATTATGACAAACATAAAAACGAGTTATGGATCGGCTACAACTGCAAAGGGTATGACCAATATATTATAAAAGCAATTTTATTAGGGATTAATCCAAAAATTGTCAATGATTATATTATTAAAGGTGGTCATCCGGGTTGGTCATTTACAAACAAGTTTAAATCTATAAATTTGAATATATACGATTGTATGGTATTTGGTAAATCACTAAAGCAACTTGAGTCGTATATGGGTGTTAACATACATGAAACTGACGTTGATTTTGATCTAACGCGATCATTAAATGAGGAAGAAAAACGACTTAATCGTGAATATTGTCGTGATGATGTATACAATACTGCTTTGGTGTTCCAACAAACAAAACAAGATTTTGAAGCACATTACGGATTATGTCAACTCGCTGGAGAACCATTATCAAGTATGTCAAAAACAAAGGCGCAGCTTGGTGCTAAAATTTTGAAAGCGAAACGATTAACGTCAGATGAATGGGATCAGGAATTCGATTTTGAATATGTACAATGTGTGAAAGATTATTCATATAAACATGATGACGTTGTTAAGTTTTTTGATAGCATTCGAGAGTCTAAAGATCCGACTGCAAGCTACGAAATTGATTTATATGGAACACCGCATATTTTTGCATTAGGTGGTTTACATGGTGCAATATCAAATTATTTATGGTCAAATGATAATGAATCAAAAATGGTACATGCTGATGTTGGGTCGATGTACCCATCAATTATGATTGAGTGGGATTTGTTGTCGCGAGGGGTTCCAGATCCTAAACTGTACATTGATGTTCGTGAAAAGCGCTTGCAGTTTAAAAAAGCAAAAGATCCTAGACAGTTACCATTGAAGCTCGTTCTCAATTCAGTATATGGACAAAGCGGAGCCGGTAAATGCGTCGATGGTAAATATAAAGTATTGTCTGACTTGTATGATCCTAAGCGCATGCGTGAGGTATGTATTAATGGGCAATTAATGATTTTACAATTAATTGAAGATGTCTGCGACATGTTACCGAGGACACAACTTGTGCAGTCAAATACAGATGGTGTAGTGTTTAAAGTATGTAATGATGATTGGGATAAATTTGATGAGATCGTGAAAGTTTGGGAAAAACGTACTCGACTCAATATGGAATATGATTATACAAATGCAATTTATCAACGTGATGTAAATAATTATATCGCAATATTTGATGATGGTAAAATCGAGCGTAAAGGTGGATCAGTTAAAGAAGCAAAGGTTATCGATAATGATCTTCCAATAGTATCTGATGCCGTTGTTGAATATTTTGTGAATGGTGTAGATCCTGCTGAGTATATATCTAAAGAAAATGATATGATGAGATTCATGAAAACGTATAAACTCAGTGGTAAATATGATCATGCGTTATATAATGATGAAATACTAACCGATAAAGTTTATCGAGTATTTGCATCTCGTAGTCGTAATGACGGTATTTTATATAAGTGTAAACATGATAAAAACCCAGAAAAATTCGCATCATGCCCAGATCATTGTAGGATCGTAAATGGTAACATTCAAGAAATGAAAACACCAAAATGGCTAGATCGTCAATGGTATATTGATGAGGCTTGGAAACGTATAAATTCATTTAAAGGTGAATAGATATAGTATTTATGATTTAACTGCATAACACATACGCTATTAATGACTAACCAGCATTTTACATGCAGCTGGCTCCGTGGTATTATAATAATGTAAAGATGTTAAGACTACTTAAACGGAGGAAATGAAAATGAAACAAGCACTTATAAAAGGAGATCGATCTGATGAGTGGTACACGCCTAAATGGTGTGTACAACAAATTTTTGATTATTATAAGCCAACTGGTAAAATATTATTGCCTTGGGACACCGATAAATCAAATTTTGTGAAATATTGTTGCAACAATAATATTGAGCATGTTTACAACATTCGTGATTTTATGACAACTGATTATAATTGTGATTGGATCATTTCGAATCCGCCATATTCAAATAAAGATGAGATTATAGAACGTTGTATTGAAATTGGTAAACCAACAGTATTACTATTACCAATTGAATCACTTGGCGGAGTACGTAGACATGCAGCATATAGACACACAAAACTGAATATATATATACCTGAAAGGCGCATCGCGTTTATATCTGACAACGGTGAACAATCTAAAGCAGCACCGCATCATAGCATTTATTTAGGTTTGAATTTTGATGAACAAAAAATTGAGGTGGAATAATATGAAAATTAAAGTATTAAATGAAAATTGTGTCCCTGAGCGTAAACATAGTTGGGATGCTGGACTTGATATGAAAGCAGCTGAAACTGTTACAATTCAACCTGGTGAAAATTGTCAAATTGGATTAGGTGTATGTGTACAGATCCCTGTCGGATATGTTGGTTTAATGTGTCCACGATCTAGTATCGGAGTAAATACGATGTTACGACCATCAATCTCGGTTGGCGTTATTGACGCAGGATATACTGGTGAAGTACATCAACCATATACAAATATTGGTAATGAACCAATTACATTACATGAAGGAGAACGTATCGGTCAGCTTGTTGTTGTTCCTATTTTTGATTATAATCTCGAAGTTGTTGACGAATTAGAACAAACTGAGCGTGGTGATGGTGCTTTTGGCAGTACAGGTAAATAGATACAATATATAGTATATAATAGTTTTTAGTCCAGCGGTATATAGTATGTACAATATATAGCTGGACTAATTTTGTCGAGATACAATATACCGTATATATTAAAATTTAACGAGGATATGATAACGACTACGCACAATAAAACTTTTAGAAGTGCGATTGTTGATGCATTGTTACTAAAAGTCATAATGCTGTCCTGTGCTATGTGTAACAAGCATTGTACATACAGTGTAGATCTGGTATAATAATAAATGTAAGGGGGATAACCCTTAAGGCTATTACAAAGGAGATACACAAAATGAGAACATGTAAACAATTAACAGAAGCATTAAACAAAATCAACAACACAACAAACGTTGAAGTAGTAAAAGAACATGGTTATTACATCATTAAAATGGGCGGTTACGAAAGCGAATTATGCTACACTTTAAAAGAACTAGTTAAGGAAGTTGCAGCAAAAGAAACAATCAAAATGGTGTATAAATGGTGGACAATGCAAGGTATGAAAGTTATGACAATTAAAGGTTTAAACTAGGAGGTAAATATGTGGTATTACGTAACAGTTAACGAAATATGTATCGGTATGTTTAATAGTATAGAGGAAGTAAATCGTTTTTTAGCACGCAATCAATATACGGTTATTAAACTTGAACAAACACGAGAATTTGAAACATTTATTGAAGTTACATATTTTTAGGAGGTATTTATTATGGTATTTATTACAACAATTGCAAATCAACTCAATAAAGATGATGCATACATTCTCAAATTATGCGAAGATAAACAAATTGAAGTACATTATGATCAAGACGGTGTTTGGATTTATGATGATCAAGCGAAGTTACTACTTGATAATGAATTGAAAACACCAACGCGTTATAATTTCAGAGGTGTAGAATGTACAGAAGTACAACGCATTATGATCGGTGATGATGCTATGCAAACATTCTGGATGGGTAATATTATCAAATATTTGTACAGACGTCAAACTGTTGGTGATCTTAAAAAAGCGCGTGTTTACTTAGATATGTGGATCAAGGAGGTTGAAGATAAAAATGCAAATATTCAATAACTACACAAAATTTGTACAAGCCACAATCCAATATGGTATAAATCGTGCTGGTACAAAATCATTAGGCAATCAGATGTTTACATTCAAAATTCCAAAGAAGTATGAAGGATTATTGGTGTTCCCAAAAGCTCGGCTTGGTCTAAAAACATATATATCATATGCATTGGCAGAAGCTGCTTGGTATATGTCTCGATCTCGATGTGTAAATTGGATCAGCAAATATGGACCAATTTGGAATGACATGAAAGATCCAATGGGGTTAGTCAATAGTAATTATGGTTATCAATTATATACTAATAATAATCTAACACGTAAACTCGAACTCAATAAGCCAGTATATTATAATATCATAAACTATGAAAATAGTGTAAGTATCTATGATGTACCTTGTAACAATTTCGTAGTTGCTGAGCTAAAAAGCGATGGTTTACATATGTATTCGTTAGCACGCAGTATTGATCTTATTTACGGATTGCCATTTGATATGATCGCGTTACAAGCATTTGGATATAAATTGTTGCAACAACAAAAGATCAATAGTTACGTATCTGCAGTTACATTTGAAATTATCGATGCACATGTATATGACAGTATGATCCAGAAATTAGATATATCATACACATCTAACCAGTTTGCTGGGATTCGATTTAAAGATACAGATTATTATGAGCATCAATATAATTATCGCGATATTGATTATCGTGCGCTTGCGAAGGAAATTGTAAAGTATGATGTTGATATTGATGAGGAAATTGATTTTGATGCACTTGATTATTTTGATGTGAAAGAACAACCTTATAACACTGAAAATTCATATTTGCATAATAGTTTGTATTTGAATCCAAATAATCGTAAAGATATTAAGCTAGTAGATAATGACACAATTATGTATAATACTATTGGATTTAGAACATTAATTTATAAAAAGGAGAAATAACATGTTTGATAAATGTTCATTCATTAACTCAGTTGGTGAATACGCATATGACTGTGATAATCGTTATGATATGTTGTTGCGTGATGACACATGTGCAAACGCAATTGAAATAAATACACAGTATGGCAAAATTATCGTATCTGGTGACACACTTGTTGCAACAGGTAGAGGATTATGGAAACGTGCAGACGAATTATATATTGGTAATTCGCTTAAACATTATACAATGGGTAAAGCAGTTATTACTGGAATTATTTCAATTACGAACATTGTTCATATGTTTAGGTTGGTGGATTGCACTGCCGGATATTTAGTAATAGAAGGGTTTTACATTTCTGCTGATTAATGGTATAATATAATAAAGGAGGTGATTACATGTGGGTTAGAATTCGCAACATGATTGTGCCAATGTTATTGAGTGAAAATGCATTGCGCGGCCTTTGTGGTGCTGCAGGATTACGCGATGATGTATCTGCAGCAATCGCAAAATCTGTCATGGATATTAAGTATTTTATCGATACAAAAGATAAACGTTATCTCAATCTTGCTATTGATGAGTTGCAAAAACTTATCAAATAGTGGAGGTGATCCATTATCTCGTGTGATATAATGATTCACACGTTAAGAGACTACTAATAGTAGTCTCTTTTTTATATTTACAAATGTTGCAACATGTGATACAATAGTAATAAGGAGGGTTACAATAATGCACAATGTTGATCATGCTGTCATTATCAGTGGAGTTGTATCATTTTTATCATATTGTTTTGGCGCTGTGAATCCCCAACTTGAAGTATTGTTGTGGGCAATGTCACTTGATATTGTGATCGGTATATTCGCAAGTTTTATCAATCCAAAACTAATGTACAATAGTCAAAAGACATTTCGTGGGATCGCTAAAAAAATTGTATTGTTAACATTAGTGTGCTTTGCACATCAACTTGATAACATGATGGGTACAGATACAATAGCGTTGACTACTTGCTATTTCTTTATTGTAAATGAAGGGATGAGTTGTTTAGAAAACGCAGGTAAATGTGGGCTTAAATTACCACCAATTATACAAAATTCGCTTGAACAATTAAAAGGTATAACTGATAATGAACATAAGAAGCATTAAAAACATACTTGCTACGCTTGGATATATTTGCACTATTCTATGTGTGGTAATAGCGCCAGATCTCGCAGATTGGTATATAGTGTTATATATTATATATTCTGTTGCAATAGGGATAGGGCACGATGATGAGGATCACGAATAGTGGTCCTCTTTTATTATACAATATATAGTATGTGAGTAACAATTGACGAGCCAGATATTGTATAGCACAATATATAGCTGCATGAAAGTTATTTAGATACAATATATTGTATTTATGATATGAAGTAATATAACGTCACGATCAATGCATTTTTAGCATTGTACAAATATCTGTGAACAGTGTATTATAATAAATGTAAGGTATATATTAAATAACAAGGAGATATAAAATGACTAAACAACAACTACAAGCCGCTTTAAAAAAACAATATATTGTAGTAGGTACAACAATTGAAAATAAAGTAGGTGACACAGTTATCGCAGCTAAAACTATTGATGATCTTGCTACTAAAGCTATGGTTTACGGGTTGATTAAATAATATGTTCATTAAGAAAAACGCGAATCCATATAATAAATGTATTGATGATTGCGCTATACGCGCAATCACGCTTGCAACTAAAAAAGATTATATGAACGTCATGGACGGACTTATTGCTGTTGCTGACGAGCATAACTGGGAAATTGATGAGTTAAGAACAATTAACAAATATCTAACATCAATTGGATGGGAATTTTGTGAGTTAGAAGGTCATAAACCAACTGTGAAACAGTTTGCAACTACAATTACGGATCCACGAATTGTAATTGTAAATGGTCATGCAACGTTTACAAAAAATGGTAATACATATGACACTTGGAACTGCAATCGATATAGAGTAAATTACGTGTACCGTAAACGCAATTCATAAATGACAAACAAGCATTGTACATTGCTGTTGAATCTGGTATAATAATAAATGTAAGGGTTATTAAACGGAGGATATTAAAATGACTAATGAACAACGAGCAAAAGTATTAACAACTGATGCATTATACGAAGCATTAAAAATGACAAATAATGAAGAAATTAAACGAGTGATTTTAAATGAATTAGCTACACGCTAGGAGGTAAATATGAAATACGTAATTGTTTTTGATGGTGAAATTATTGACTATGCAGAAAACACTAAAGATGCTTGTTACCTTGTTAAAGAGTATCGTATGGCTTTTAAATCTGGTAACATTTGGTATAAACGAGGTGAATAAAATGGAATTTATTAAAGATGTATTGAGTCGTAAAATGAGTTTGAAACAAGTCTGTAAAAAATATGATATTACTATCGATGATATACTAGAACGTTATCAGCAAGAACGTTCTAAATTTACAGACGAACAAATTGAGGTAATCATGAATGAAGTTTACTATCAATAAGTACTCATATATCGATGGTAAACTGTTGCAACAATATAGCTCAATTTCAGAAGCCGCTAAAGATAACAACTTAACATATATTGCAGTTATGAAGATGTTGCAACAAGATATGCTCAAATATCCACGGCGTGATTATTATTTCGGATATAAACCAAAAAAACGCTGGATCATTGTGTGTTATGATAACGAAACTCGTTACGAATTAGGTAGATATAAAAATATGCAAGATGCAGCTGAAAAAACTGGAGTTGGTTGGCAACAAATATCTTGGCAAGTACGAAAAAATTTGCCGTTTGATAAACGCTGGATGGGATCAACTGGATTATGGTTTACACGTGAGGTTATTGATGTATGATCGATTATATGAAATTGTTACAACAAACAAATAATATTTGGATGAACGGTGATCACGAAAACATCAAATTTATTAGATATATTCTTGATGAATTACAATATCTATGGTGTATTTATATTGATGATACGCGATATGCAGATGCAGCATTTGAAGATGCATTTCATATTTTATGTTTTGATGTTCAAGAATGCGAGGAAGTCAATGAATAAATGACAAACAAGCATTGTACATTGCTGTTGAATCTGGTATAATAATAAATGTAAGGGTTATTAAACGGAGGATATTAAAATGACTAATGAACAACAAATGATCTTGAACAACAAAGTAATTTTTGAAGGTACTGAAAAAGAATGTTTTCGCGAAATGATTAAACGTAACTTGAGCCTAGTACAAAATACTAAAACAAAATTATTCGTAAGTGAAACAGTTTTCGCTAACTTTGGTAATTTTTATACTGATATTTAATAAGGTGAATGGACAATGGTTAAAGTTTATAAGCAAAATGAATTTATAAATATCTGCACAAATATGGAAGTCGCTGCTAAATTTATTAAAGATAATGATTATCAAATATATACTATTTATTGCGGCGGTAAAGATGTTATTGTGATCGAGGTTATATGATGATATTAACGTTCTTACTAATAATATTATTGACATGTATATTCACAGTAATGGATGACAATTTTACAATAACAAAATTAATAATACATTTGATGATTAATATATTAGCATTTTTAGTGTATTTATTATTGTTTTATATTATTGTAGTGATATAACATGTTATGATACGTAAGTTTATTATGTGCACTATGGAGGACTGACTATATGATAGTTACAAATAATACAGATTTTTATACATATTGTTGTAACAAAGGTGTAATTTGTACATATATCCCTAAACCAATTAACATCAAATTTGATGACGCAATTATTGTTGTTTTCACGAATAATTATCACGCATTATCAGTTTGTGGTAATAGATTCAATAACGATAAAAAAGAAGAATTTGAACGTGAAGCATCTGAATTGCTTGATTGGTTTGAGTGTTGTGATCATGTTATTATGATTAGTAATATCAATAAATTTGGTACACCATATATGCGGGATAATTTTGAATTGTTACAACAAAGATATGACAAACATGATATTATCAAACAAGTCATAAACACCAAAAATATAGGATCATTAATTAATCCGCATAGAATGCAGCTCAGATATAAAAACGTTAAGCCAATTAAGTTTGATTATGTATGTGCTGATAATATTAAGGATCCTAAATATATATGGTGTGCGAGGGATTATAGTTGTTTTAAATCTCAGCAAGTACATTATATTAACGTTCTGAATGCGAGTAGTGATACAGAAGAACGACGCAAACTGCGTTATATCCCTGAATATAGTTTATATAGCCAACTTTACAAACACTTAAAATCTATGTTATAATAGATACATGGATAAAAATAAATTTCGTTCGAGTGCAGCTTGGAAACACAAACGAGCTGATATATTGAAGCGGGATCATAATATGTGTAAGATTTGTTGCAACAAAGAAGGCCTACAAGTACATCATATTTATAGTCTTGATACTCATTGGCAATTACGATTAGACGATAATAATCTTATAACGTTATGCGAACAATGTCATCATGCAGCACATAATGCAATGTTTAATCCCGTATTCTTACTCAACAAAATTAAATAGCTATTACATAACCGCATCATTAGTATGCGGTTTTTGTATTTTACAAATATTATAATACAGTGTATTATAATATTTGTAAGGTGATTAAAACAAAGGAGATACAAAATGACTAGAAGAAAAGCACTTGAAGATTTATTTTTAGCAGTTAAAAAAGATTTATTAAATAAAGGTGTTAGCGAAAAAACAGCTTTTGAAGTATCTAAACGAGTTTGGAATAAAGCTGCTGATAATAGAGACTTAACGGTTGAAGATATTAAACGATTACGTGATGCATTTTTAAAGTAGGAGGTAAGAGAAATGATTATTGAAGTTAAAACATTGGATAACGCACTTGATATGATATTTAAAGAAAATCTATCTAGTAAATATGCTGTGAAAGTTGTCGATAATGTTTATCCTAGTGATAAAGATTTTGATGGTATTATCTTACATGTGAAAGGTGAGTAATATGAAAAAGGTGTGTAAGTGGTGTGGTCGTATTGTTGAATACGACCACAAATGTCCAAATAAACCAAAGCGTAAAGACACAAGAAAAAAGCAAATTAGCATAGATAGTCGCTGGCCAAAAATTAGGCAACAAGTACGTGAGCGTGATTTGAGTTGTAGACTTTGTTGGCACAATGGGTTTTACAATAAAATAGATGAAGTACATCATATAATCCCTAGAGATGTTGCAACAGACGATGATCACGTATTCGAAGCAAATAACTGTATTGGATTATGTCGTGAATGTCATCATACTGTACATGAAGAAGGTTGGCAAAAATATGTTGATTTGTTTAAGGAGATGGTAGACCATGACTGAAATAACAATTTTAAATGGTGGAGCAGAATATAAATATATTGTAGCTCAATCATATAATTGGATATTTGATAACTATATGATGAGACATACATTAGCAGTGTCAATTGTTGGTACCGGTTCTGTGTTGCTAGTAAATCCTAATACACCTATTATTCTAAAGGAGTTGATCGATCATGAGTAATTTTTATCGCGGATATATTAAACTGAAAGAAGACAAAACACCATATGACAATAAGCGAATGCATCGACATATGATCAACGACTGGCAAACAGTTGGTGGAATACTGAAGAATGAATTTGTACTAGTTGATATTGATACACAGGAGGATAGTGATTTATTTATGCAGTTAGTAGACAAATATGAGTGGAAATGTCATATTGTTGCAACAGATGGTGGAGTACATGCTATATTTAAAAAACCAGATATTGCACTTTCATCTGTAGTTGGTCGTGAGCTTATGTGTGGTATTAGAGCTGATTTTAAGATAGGTAGACGAGATTATAAAAGTAGTGATTATGAATGTGTCATTAAACATGGGAAATATAGGGAATTGTTGCAACAATGTGAGGATCCTCAAATACTACCTTGGCAACTAATGCCATTTACAAATGAGCTTGATTTGAAAAGTGTTAGTGATGGTGATGGTCGTCATGGAATTCATAGACAATTAATATCACGTGCGTGTGCGTATACAACAAATGCAAAAGAGATTATCGACTTTGTAAAGTGGGTGAATGATAATATATTTGCTGTTCCTCGCGAGTCTGTAAATTGGAAAGTACGCGACGTGCAAGATTGGATCGACGATGTATGTGTGAAAGAAAATGATATGAGTATTGATGAGATGTTGCAACATTATGTGGTAAAAGATTTGCGCAAGGTGAAACAGTTCATACGCGCTAACTATGATACATCAGATACAACATATGGTATATAGAAAATGATTAGAGAGCTATATATTGTGTATACTATATATAGCTGAATGAATTCGTTTGTAATACAGTATATTGTGAAAAATATGGTATAGTACGCACAAGGAGGTATAAGATGCAGGAGTTTATTGATTGGGCGTTTTATGGTAAAATAGTAGAAGGATTAAAACCTGAAGAAGTATATACATGCTATAAAATTTGGTGTGAGTTATTTGGATATGATCCTATGAAAAAATTTGAGTTTATTGAGGAATGGGGAAAACGTGTATGAGTCGATATAGAGGCAAAGGTAATATATTCTTGCATTATGAAATGGCAAGTGATATTATTAATGAATATGATTTTTGTACGATCAACGATACAATATATATTTGGTGGGACGGTAAGTATACGCCAGATATACAAGATAAAGTTAACTTAATTGGGATCATGCTCGACCCAACAACAACAAAAACAAATCGCACAGAAGTATATAATACAATTATTGGTTTTAAGTCAACTTTCAGAAAATTCGCCGAGGTTGACAAATATAAAATCGCGTTTGAAAATGGTGTTCTTGATTTAAGTACTATGAAATTCGAAACAGAGTTGTTGCAACAATTTGCAGTATGTAATAAAATCCCATGGAATTATAATCCAGATCCTGAAAAACAACCGCAGGTGCGTGAACAAATTAAAAAATGGGCTGATTATGATGAGAACACAGAACAATTATTATATCAATTAATTGGTTATCCAATGTTAGTCAATTGTAACCTTAGAACGATGTTCTTACTGCATGGATCTGCGCAGGGTGGTAAAACTAAATTTGTAGAATATATGGAATATCTTTACGGACCAGAAAATTATGGTACGTTTGACATTGAAGAAATTAATAAGCGATTTAATAAGGCACAGATATGTGGAAAGTTGTTCAACTATTCAGATGATATTGATGCAGGATATATTGAAAAACCAAATTTTTTAAAACGCTTAATTTCAGGGATCACGTCGATGCAAGTTGAAAATAAAGGTAAAGACGGATATAAATCACCATTTTATGCAAAGCTGATTATGAGCATGAACGAATTCCCTAAAATTAAAATGGATAGTGATGTTACTGCTTGGCAGTCACGTTTTAATATCATTCATTTTAAACACAAATTTGAAAAGAATCCTATGTATGATGAGTGGGAAAAACAAAATTTAAAAACGCAAGAAGCTGTAGAATGGTTGTTGCAACAAAGTACTAAAGCAATTCACGAAGCAATTATAAATGGTGGTTTTTGTTACAACGATACTAAACAATTTAATGACTTCCTTGAAAATAATACACCATTAATGTATGATGCGTTGAATATGACAATTGATGATTGGGAAGAATATAATGATGTAAAGCAATGGTTTAAAAATATCGTCAATGATTATGGATCACAAATGTCATTTAAAACATTTATGAATACATTCAATAAACAAAGTGATTCATTAAAAATATATCGTACAACAAGCACAAAAAATGGTATTCAAAAAGTTGTGTTTAAAGTGAAAGAAAAATAATAAAATGGGGAATATCGGCAAATTGATGTTACTCATTTTTAATAAATGTAATTATAAACAGATTATAAACAAAATTCATGCGCAAAATCAACGCATGAAATTAACAAAAACGCATGAAATGAAATGCCAACGAAGTCAGTAATAGTCTGCAGTATTAGCATTTATGCTTTCATGCGCACACTTAGATACTTATTTAATATATAAGATATATAGGATATATATAGATATAGGGGGAGGGGAAGCAGAAAAATGTGCACATAAACGCATGAACACCAAAAAGTGTCATGAACATAGACAGGGACTGAACAGTTTACATGCATTTTACATGCATTTTACATGCATTTCATGCATTTGAACAAATTGAACAACAAATCGCTATATTTCGACAGGATCATGTAGTGTTATCATGAGTTAACTCTCGAAACATACTATATACTGTATGTAAGTAAGAATCACTCAGCTACATTTAGTATGTACAATATATTGCTGCAGATAACACGACTAAATACAATATACTGTATCTATTACATAATGTAATATTACATCCTGATCAATGATTAACAAGCATTGTGCATAACTGTGTGATAGTGGTATTATAATAATGTAAAGAGATTAAGACATTAATTTTATGGAGGTAAATATTATGGTAAACGTTAAAGACTTCGCAATCAAATTAAATGACACAATAATTATTCCTATTGAACGTAAAACATCATTGGGTGTTGTACTTGAATATGAATACAACAACGAATGTGTTGTGTATCCAATGAGTAACTGGGAAGAAACACATACTAACGAGAAACGTGTTATTGATTATATTACATTTGATGTAGCATATGACTTCAAACGTAACGCTGAACTTCGTACCAACAAATAAAGCTAATAAATAAGCCTAGTGTTTAATTGCATTAGGCTTATAGCTAAAATACGATATATGTATTATTTAGTGAATTCTAGATCTATTAGAGGAGGATTATATATGATATACAATCATTTGGATAATTGGGATATTAACCGTATTAGCAATAATATAAATGACATTGATTTACTACTTATGATTATTGATGATATGATAGAATCAAACAGAGACGATGCTTATGTACAAAGTAGACGAGATAACACGGAGGAACAACAATGAAACTTGATATGAATAAATACGATGCACTAAATAAAGACGAGATCATTGAGATACTTGATACATGTAAAACTGCAAACAGTATTGATATGATTCTAAATAAGATTAATGAGATAGCATTAGAGAAATATGATCAGGGTTTTAACGATGGTTATGATGTAGGTAATGCAGATGGTTGGTGCGAATGTCATGATCAAATGAACGAAGAGGATTAAAATTATTACCTGGTAATAAATATCCCCCCGCGTAATATAGTGATCACAAACGTGTCAACCGTCGCCACCCACCATCACCGCCAAATTTGCAACTTTTCTAAAATTATTACCTGGTTTTAGTACCTGGTAATAAATTGTTACAACAGTAAATTTTTGTATATTTACACACACATAAAAATCTGATATAATATACCGTATGGGAGGTTTTTATATGGCAAAAATTAGATTAACAGACGAACAAATAAAACGAAAACAATGGATTGTAGAACAAATGGGAGATAATTACAAAGAAATCGACGAGCCACTCGTCGATGCGTTAGCGTTTGCTATTGATCAACTAGAATTTATGGATGCGCAGATCAACGATGTTAAATCATTACTTGAATCTCGCCAGTTTATGGCTAATCGTGATAAATTTGTTAAACAAGTTGAAAACGGAATGAAAATGCTAGACATTACACCGCAAGCACGCAATAAAGCAAAGATTGAAACTGCAAAAACAGTTGATCCATTGACTGAACTACTAGGTGATATGCAATGAATTATACTAAAGCAAAAGACTATTGCGTTTGGGCAATTGACGAACAGAACAACAAAGTGCCGAAATATGTAAAATATCAATGCAAACTGTTCCTTGATATTTGGGATAATAACGATGAATTGTCATTTTTTAATCATGATAAAGCAGCAAAGATTGAAAAAATGCTTACGCTTGTAAATGTTCCAAAGGGTGAAGGTGTAGGTAAATCAGTTGTAAATACATTAACTGGTTTTCAATGGTTATTACTAGTCGCACCATTTTGCGTAATGATGCGAGATGATCCTGAAAAACGACGTTATGAAAACATTGTGCTTGAAATTTGTCGTAAGAATGCTAAATCATATGTGTCAGCACTCATATGTTTAATACTTATGATCCTTGAGCCAAAATTTTCACGATTTTTCACAGTTGCACCAACTGGCGCACTTGCACGTGAAACATTTAAACAAATTAAGGAATTCGTATTAGTTAGTCCAGCACTAGACAAACATTTTAAATTACGCCGTGATAATATTATATGTACACTAACATCTAGCGAGTATGCACCACTAAACTATAGTACATCAACATTAGATGGTAAGTTGCCAAACGCATGGCTTGGTGATGAAGTTGGTGCGTTACCTGTATCATATCCACTCGAAGCAATGCGCTCAGGCGCAATCTTATTAAAGAACAAACTCGGGATTATCATGTCAACTAAATATCCAACAGTCGATAATCCATTCGAGGACGAAGTTGACTACGCCAAAAAAGTACTTGATAATGTAATAGACGACACAACAACATTTGCACTATTATATGAGCCAGATAATCCAACAGGATCATGGGAAAGTGATAATAATATCCTTGCTCATGGTAATCCGCTTGCAATTGATGTGCCAATTTTATGGGATAACTTACTTAAAAAACGAGTAATTGCAATCGAAAAACCTGCAGCACGAAGCAATTTTTTAACGAAACATTGCAATATTATTACGGCTGATAGTAGTACAGAAGCGTATATTGACATTCAGGATCTACAACAGTGTCGTATTGACGACTTCGATTGGTCTGGCCGAGATGTATATGTCGGACTTGATTTATCTTTAACGAATGATAATACATCAGTTGTTATGATCACACGTGATGAATATGGTCATTTGGTATCACATCCAATGTGTTTTATTCCAACTGATAACATCGATAAAAAGACAAAAGAGGAAAAATGTGACTATGTAAAATATATCGATCTTGGATTTTGTATCGATTGTGGTACGAATATTATAGATTATAGTAAAGTTGAATATTATATCATTGAAACGTTGCAACAAGATTATAATGTAAACGTTGTTGGTGTTGGTTATGATCGTTACAACGCAATTTCAACAGTTAACAAACTTGAAGCAGCTGGAATTGATTGCATTGAAGTACGTCAACATTCAAGTATACTTGCATCTCCAACCAAATTATTATATGAAGAAATTAGTACTCATAATTTTAGATATGTTACCAACCCATTATATGAGATCAACTTTGTAAATGCAGTTTGCACATACGATACTAACTTAAATCGATATGTACATAAAAAGAAGTCAAATGGTAAAGTTGATATGGTCATTGCAACTCTGAATGCTGTATGTTTGTTACAACAACAGGAACTACTTGATGATAACTGGGTTTGTAGTTAAACAGTACAATATATAGTATGTTAACAAAATTCGTATAGCTATATAGTGTACATACAAAATATAGCTATACAACTATACTTTATATACTATATACAGTATACATTCACCAATATATTTGATATTATAAGAATGTACCTCCGTCGTGATAGCGCGTCTTAATGGCGCGTTTTCTTTACTATTTACAAAGATGCAGGATTATGATATAATATACTCATAAAGACAAAACACTTTAAATAAGAGTCCTATACGATGGAAAACAATAGCATAAATCATGTCTTTTAGTCATACTTGTTATAACAAACAGGTATGACTTTTCTATTTACAATTGTTGCAACACGTGATATAATAATAATTGTTAGAAGGAAGGAGGTACAAACTATGACGGGTCTAACACATAGAATCGCATTTCGTTGCACTGAAGAATTATTTGAAAATGTAAAAGAAGTAGCGAACGATAAAGGGTTAACTGTTACCGATTATATTACGTTTTTATTGATCGATGATATTGGTAACTATTACGACGGGAAAGGAGGTGAGTAAAATATTTGGATGGTTTAAAAAAGAACAACGTAATGATAATGAAATATTAGCAGATGTAGCTACTGGTCTTATTCAATCCGAAACAACAATTACACGTCAACAAGCAATGTCAATTCCTGTGGTAACAAAATCCGTTGCGTGGATCGCGAGTGCCATCGCAGCGTTACCTATTAAAATGTACACTAAAACCGATAGCGGTTATCAAGAAGTATATAACGATTATAGACTACAATTATTAAATGATTATAGCGGAAATGGTATGATTGCGAATGATTTAAAACGTCAAGTATTAACTGATCTACTTCTTGACGGTAATGGTTATGCGTATATTAGCAAAAAAGGTAATAAAATTACAAAATTATCATATATCCCTGTAAATAGATTGACATATACTGAAAGTGTTGACACAATCGACAAGATCGTGAACGTTTGGGTTGACGGAAAACCAGTGCAGGATTATAACGTATTTCGTTTGGTAAACAATAGCAAAAACGGTATCAGTGGTATCGGTTTTGTTAGTGATTGCCAAGATTTATTAAGTACTGTTTTATCTAGTTTGCAATATGAAAATTCTAGCATCTCGTCTGGTGTACGTCGAGGATTTTTAAAATCCAAATCCAAACTAGATCCTGAAAAAATGAAAGAACTACGACGTGCTTGGAAGAAACTAACAACACCAAATCAGAGTGATGTGCTCGTGCTTAATGCTGGTATCGAGTTTGAAGACGCGAGTAACACTGCGACGGAAAGTCAATTATCTCAAAATAAAGTAATTAATATGCATCAAATTCTTGCATATTTTGGTTTACCAACAAACTTTTTTGAGGGCGTAAATTCGGATGCATACTTAACTGCAGTACGAATTGCTGTATTACCAATCGTTAAACAATTTACAAATGCATTGAACAATTATATGTTACTTGAATCTGAAAAATCAAATCTTAAATTTGAAATTGATACAAGTGATCTATTACGCATTAATGCAAATGAACGCTTTGCAGCATATCAAACTGGCTTACAATCTGGTATTTTAACAATCGATGAAGTACGTCGTATGGAAAATTTACCAGTACTAGACATGAGTTATCTTAAATTAGGTCTTGGTGATGTACTATATAATATTACAGATGGTAAAATCTTCGTACCTAATACAGGTGCAATTGTAGATCCTAATAACAACACTGTTGCAAAAAAAGATGAAAATGCTGAAAAATAGGTGTTTACATATGTTGCAACATATGATATAATAATATTTGTTAGGAGGTGAAACAAGTTTGAAAATTGAATTACGAAATAATGGCGTACATCTTGAAGGATATGTAAACGTTTGTGGTCGCGAATCTCGTACATTACGTGATTTACATGGTCCATTCATTGAAATTATTAAACCTGGTACGTTTGCTAAAAGTCTTGAACAACGTTCTAATGTCGGATTAATGTTAAATCATAAAAGAAATTTAGAGCCGACTAATTTAGAACTTTATGAGGACAATATCGGCTTACGTGCTATGATTGATATTGACGATCCTGAAGTTATTGAATTAGCGGAACATCACAGACTAACCGGTTTTAGTTTTGGATTCGTTGCTAAATCTGATATTTGGGATGACACTCAAGAAGTACGACGACGTACGATTGATGGGCTTGATTTACAGGAGGTAAGCATTTTATCCGTAACACCAGCATACATTGCTACGAGTATTGAGGCACGTGACGGATATGCTACTTTACATGAGCAACGTTCTATCGAAGAAACATTTGAAGTTGAAGACAAACGCGAAAAGTACGATGTCGAACAACTTAATACATATAAACAACATTTTGAATTCTTAAAAGGAGAATATAAATAATGAAAGAATTAATTGAAAAACGTAATTCTATTGTAGAAGAAATCAATAACTTGTTTAAAGACGCAGAAACAGAAAAACGTGCACTAACTGAAGATGAGCAATCTACATTCGAAGCAAAAACTGCAGAATTAAAAGCGCTTGATAAAACTATTGAGGCTAAACGCAACGCTCGTTCTTTAACAATGATGGATGTAGAAACACCAAAAACACCAGAAGAAAAAGAAGAAAAACGTTCTACTGAAGAAATTGAAGCGCGTGCGTTTGAAACATATTTACGTGAGCAACGTGCTGGTGAAATGGCAAAAGGTGATAACGGTGCAGTTATCCCTAAAACTATTGCAAATCGTATTATTGATACTGTTAAACAAGTAGCACCTATTTATGCGTTGACAACTAAATTCAATGTAAAAGGTAAATTACAATTCCCAGTCGCTAAAAATGCAATTACAACTGGTTATCAAACAGAATTTACAGATATTGCATCTAGTGCAGTTGGTTTTGATAACGTAGAACTTGATGGTTATCTTATTGGTGCATTATCCAAAGTATCTGTATCTTTAATCAATAATGCACAATTTGATATTGTTAGCTACGTCATTAACAAAATTGCGCAATCTATCGCTGAATTCTTAGAAAAAGAATTGATTGTCGGAGCTACAAATATTAAAGGTATTACTAACGTTGCTTATGAAGGTAAGGGTGTTAAAAAAGTTACATCTGCAGCGGCTGCAATTAGTGCTGATGATCTAATCGACACACAAGCCGCAATTAAAATGAATGTACAGAACGGTTGTCAATGGTTGATGAATCAAACAATGTTGACTACTGTACGTAAATTCAAGGACAACAATGGTCAATATATTTTAAATCCTGACGTACGCACAGGATTTGGTTACGAGTTACTCGGTAAACCAGTTATGATCTCCGACGAAATGCCAGATAATACAGTCATTTATGGTGATTGGTCTGCAATGTATGTTAATATTCATGAAGATGTAAACATTCGTCAATTAAACGAAGTTTATGCAGCACAACACGGTGTTGGTTTTGTCGCATGGGCTGAACTTGATGCGAAATTAGTAGAACAAGATAAATTCGCAAAATTGGTAAAAAAACAATAGGTTAAATATAATAACGGGGTGAGGCAATTCGCCTCATCCTTATTAATTATCATGAGGGGGAAAATTTGAAAGTATCAGAATTAACACTTGATATTATCAAACAATACTTACGTATTGACGGTAACGATGATAATATTTTACTTGAAATGTTACGTGAATCCTCTATTCAATATTGCACGTCTTATATGGGGTGCACTATTGAAGATCTTGACAAATACAATGACGTTACAATTGTTGTACTTTCACTAATATCAGATTCTTATGAAGTACGTCAATTTACAACAAGTACAATTACCTTAAATCCAATAATGCAAGGCGTTTTAGATCTACATTGTAGCAATTTCATTGGTAGTGATATTCCAGCTAATGCTAATGCTAATGCTAATGCTAATGCTAATGCTAATGCTAATGCTAATG
>OLFT01000767.1_pt1 | contig 38473 bp, 17 predicted proteins | sample 1604921 | NCBI WGS metagenome assembly OLFT01 (sample SAMEA3888897, study PRJEB22519) | human gut metagenome | biome: human gut; feature: human-associated habitat; material: faeces | place: Denmark | collected 2013 | reverse complement strand
CAAATTCCATTTTTGGACCATTTGTAGTATTGGAAATGGAATTGATGTTAACTAAGTCTTTGTTCACATCGTATTTAACAACGCCTTCAGCATCTACAGAAGCTGTTGTGTTTTTACCGTTTGTGAAGTTCAAACCTTTATCCAATGTAACTTTTTGTTCGTTTGTGCCATTCGCTTTGTAAGTCAAAGGAATTTGTTTAGCAGCTTTGTCGCCATCGAATGTTACTTGGTATGTAGTGTTATGATTTGCTTCATCTTGTACAGGTGTAACTGTGATAGGGTTGTTTGTTGTGTTTGTAGTATTTACAGTTACTGCTTCACGAGCTGCATCTTTTACGTCGTTACGGGATACGTTTACTTCGTAAGTTGCGCCTGCATCACCGAAGTTTTCACCAGCTTTAGGTGCAACTTTAGCGATATTTTTGTCGCTAGAACCAGCTACGTCTGCTTTAGCTTGTACTTTTTCAGTAGAAGCTGCAGTAGGTTTTACGTTGTTAACATCTACAGTATATACAGTTTTTGTGCTGCCATCTGCATTTTGAATTACATTGCTAGTTACTTTCGCAGCGTTTTTACCTTCTACTACAACAGTGCTGTTCAATTTATTTTTAGCGCTGTCGGACAAGTCAGCTACTACATTGGAACCAGAAGCAGTTGTTTTAATGTACTCACCATTGTTAGCACCTACAACGCCGAAGCTCAAGCCGCCTTGTTTGTTCAATTTTTGTAATTCAGTAGCGCCTGTGTTACCAGTCAAACCAACTGTGTTATTGAACTTGTTATTAACAATGTTCAATTGTTCTTCAGTTGCAGCACGACCTTTTTTAGCGAAGTCTGGAGCATCCAACGTTACGTTAGTTAAACCAGTGATGTCACCAACTTTAGCATTCAAGTTAATGTTGTGATCGCCTGCAACGTTTACAGTTTGGTTACCACCAAATACAACTTTGCCGTCGCCATCTTTATTTGTGATGGATGTAATGTCAGTTAAATCACCTTCAACGTCTACTTTGAAAGTTTTAACGCCATTGATTTCACGGTTGCTCACCTTTGTATTCTTACCATTTTCCATATCGATGGATTTTTTAGCAAGATTTTGGATGACTGTTTCGCCACCCTTGTTGATATTGGAAAGATCTTGTTTAGCAATACCTGTGATAACAGCCGTTTCGTTAGGAACGTCTTTGTTGTTGCCATCAAGGTATGTCATTGTAACTTTTCCGTTGTTATCAACTGCGTATTCACCTGGTTTAATGTGACGTTCGTCAGCACGAACTTGTTTCAATTGGCTAACATTAACTGCATCGTTGTCGTTTACGCCAGCTTTCACATTAGTAATCTTCAAATCACCAGCATTGATACCAGTTTTTGTAATGGATGGACCACCGTTAATAGTCAAGCCATTGTCAGTGATGTTAGTGTCACCAATTTTGATAGACCCATCTGGAGTCAAATCGATGTCTTTATTCAATGCAAATTCAACAGCTGCATTACCATTATTATTAGTTTGTTTAATGGTCATGTTTTTGCCGGCTTGCATTTCCACAGTTTTGCCGTCACGGATTTCTTGAACGCCAGCAGAACCTTGTGCCACTTTACCTTCTGTAGCAGTAGATTTCACGTTGAAAGAGCTCATGTCGCCAGTTTTCAAACCGCTCAAGTCGATAACAGCCTTAGGCCCATTTACAGTTTTGCCATTACCATCTTGGTATGTTAATGTAACCTTTTTGTTAGCATCTACAGTGTATTCAGCCACATTGTTATTAGTGCCTGCTGTAGGAGCTACATGCAAGTCATTAGCTTTGGAAATACGAGTTACGTCGCCAATGTTAGCTGCGTTGTTGATTGTGTCGCCACCAGATTTAAGGTTAGTGATGTTGTGATCACCAAGATCCAAGTTACCACCAGTAATGCTGATGTTGTTAGAACCAAAGTTCATTGTAGGACCACCATTGTTAGTGATGGATGTAATTTCTTTAAGGTCCTTATTCAAGGAATATGTATATGTTTGTTGACCAAGAGATGTTTCAATATCTTGTTTAACTGTTAAGTTCTTACCAGCTGCATAGTTAACTGTAGTACCGCTTTGAACTTTTGTAGGTGTTGCTTCACCGTCAAGTTTACCACCGTTAGCTGTAGCATTTGTTAAGAAGTCATATTTAGCAGCTGTGTCAGCAGCATTGATTGTGTAAGTAGTTTTACCGTCTTTCACAGATGTATCAACAGTTACGTTTCTACCAGCTTTAACTAAGTCAGTATCATCGAATTTCACAGTTAATTTGGAATCCTTAGCACCGTCATCACTAGCAGCTACAGATACACGACCTTCACCACGAACGTTCAATTTACCGCCGTCAGTCAAGAAGTCGCTAGAACCAGTGTTACCAGTCACAGCAACGCCAACGTTTTTCAATTGAGCCACGTTAACAGCATCAGTATCTGCAGTACCAGCAGCAAGACCTGTCAATTGACGAGTCAATGTACTGCCATTACCGATGGATACAGCAGCTGTAGTTGCTTTCTGTACATTGCCTTGTAAGTTAGTGTATTTACGGTTATGTAAATCAGATGGGTTGTAACCAAGAACGCCTTTATCTGTTGTTGTTATAGAAGAGGAACCAAGAGCTACACCATTAGCAATGTTCGCCTCTGCAGCACTACCCAAAGCAGTTGCAGCCTCAGCATTTGCTTTAGTTGTACGACCTAATGCAACACCGTATTTGCCACCTGCACGAGCACCAGCACCTTCAGCAATACCAGCTTCGCCAGCTGCTTGAGATTGCATACCGATAGCAATAGAGTTTACACCAGATGCAACAACACGATCAGAAGTTTTACCACTTTGACCGATAGCAATGGAGTTGTTACCAGATGCATCAGCACGAGCACCTAACGCTGTTGCACCAGAGCCTGTAGCATGTGTATCACGGCCAATTGCAATAGCATCTAAGTTAGTCGCTGTATTATCACGACCGATAGCAATTTGGGAATTTTCTTTATTACGTTCTACATCACCGCGATTACCATCTGCAGAGTCAGTCAAGTTATTTTTACCGATGGAGATACCACCCATTGTTTTTGCATTATTAAATTGACCCAAAGTTACAGTGTCTGCCACGTGGGATGTATTTTCAGAACCAATGGCAACTGAGTTTTGGCCCTTTGCATTATTGTTGTAACCAGCAGCAAAAGAACCTGCACCAGTAGCATTAGTATATACACCCATAGCAGAAGCGCTAGTACCAGTAGCACTAGAGTAATTACCTACTACAGTAGAATATTCACCTGCTTTTTTAGGCGTTGTTTCCCAAGAGCCTTTGGTGTAATTAACATTATTGTAGGTACCAATAGCAACGGCAGCTTTAGCATCAGCATTATTTACATTACCAACAGCAACAGAACCATTGCCAGATGCAGTATTACCAGCACCAACAGCTGTAGCAGCACCGCCTGTAGCTGTATTTCTATTACCTACTGCAGTAGTTGCGTTATTTGTAGATGTATTTTTAGCACCAATAGCTACCTTTCCATCATGGCCACCTACATTATCTGTAGTATTTTGGTAACCTACAACGATGGAGTTTTGACCAACATTATAATTCTCCCCATTAAAACCAGGCTGAGTGTTAGCCCAGATATTAACATGGCTATTATTATAATCTGCATTTGCCATTGCTTCTTGTGGAGCAACGCCACCCATAGCACCAGCTACAGCCAAGCCAGCCAATACGCTAGCTAATACTTTTTTCTTGCCGTTATTATTTTTAGCAGTTTCAGGTACTACTACGTAGCAGCCTTTAGATTTGCTATAAACGACCTTAAAAACCTTATTCATAGAAACTATGAACCCCTTTCTCTCTTATAAAGAAAACACTAAATGCCTTATATACATTTTTTGTTTCATGAATTGTTTATGACACACGTTCACATACTATTCATTAAGATATTAATATGATAACAATTTATAAACTAATTGTAAATAGAAATTCCTAAAATAATTAAAATAAATTTTATATTTCTAAACAAGATAAACTGAATTTTCTAGATATGAGAAAATATCTCCACATCAGCATAGAACAAGGGTTTCTCTTATAATTGTATTATATATAATATAATACATTATATATATAAGAGTATAAAATGGATCGTATCAGTTTATATTTACATTATATTTGTATATCTTATACAAGTTTATCTTCATCTAAAATATATAAACTTTCTAAATTAGATGAAGATAAAACATAGTAATAAAGCGTTTCTTCATAAATGCATAGAAAAAGGTAGTTAATATAAGCAGTCTATTATTTTATAATTGTTTATATTTGTACAGCTATTGAGCCAAGTAAGTAAGGGCAACAATACATAAACGCAAAAAAACAACGCCATCCTTTCGGATGGCGTCGTTTCGCATAAGGATTGTGTGCCCTAGTCGGGGTCCAGGGAACAGCAAGGCCCTCAAACAATCGCCGTATGAGGGCCATATGTAGTTGTTCATTATATACACTGTGCGTCACACATCATTTCCTAATTCATTGTATATCGTTTATGCCGAGCTCTCAGTGTGTTAATGATTTATAGTTAAATTTACAAACCTTATTATTGAATCGCAGCGCGCAAGTCTACTTTTTTAGTTTCTTGGTTAGCTGGACGATTGATTGCTTCGCGAAGATCTACAGTGTGTTCGTCTTGAACTGTAGGTTCTTCACTTGCTTTATTTTTAACTGTTTGTTTAGCTGCGAACCAGATTGTTTCGTTCATGTAGTGACGAAGTTCTTCGTTAGAAACGTTTTCTTGGTCTTTAGCCATTACATCCAAAATAGCATCTTCTAATGCTTGTGCTTCGTCGTCAGTCATAGGACCGCCAACTTCTTTTTGTTTTTGGATGATTTCGTTAATACGATCTGTCATGCCGCGCAATACATTGTAACCATAGCTATTAGTGAAGCCATCTTCTTTATTGTATTTAGGCATTTCAAAGTATTCGTATTCGTTTTTATTACGGTTTTCACCATTCCAGTTCAAGAACACTTCTTGACCATGTACACGACCGATGGAATGTGTGCGGAAGTAGTCAGCATAGTTGTGTTTGTCATATGAATGTAACCATTTTTTCTCAGCTTTTGTCATACGTTCATGGTTTTCGTATTTCACTTTAGCTTTTGCGATGTTGATCTCCGCATTTTGCCAAGCTTTCACATAGTCATGAACAGCAGACACTGTTTGTGGACTAGCCACTGGAACCAATACTACATTGCCCAATGCTGGAGCAGATACTGGATTACGTAAAATCAAATTATCGTCATATGTTGGAGCGGATTGTGCACCTACAACGCCTGTAGAAATAACAAGAGCCGCTGCACAAGCAAGTAATGTAGATTTTTTCATTCTATATTCCTCTTTTCTATCGTTAGATTATGGTGAAAGTATCTCTCACGCGTTTCACGTTCATATTTAAAAGCATTATTTTCATAAACAATAGGGAGAGGTAAGCGCTACGCTAGGTAGCGCATACCTTCCTTTGTTCATTCAGTTCTTACACTCACAAATGATTACATACCAAGTTTTGCCATCATAGCAGCAATTTGAGCTTTCATTTGTTCGTTTTCAGCTTTCAAATCAGATACTTCTGTTTTTAATCCAGCGTTTTGTGCTTTAACGGAAGCCATTTCTTGTTGCATTGCATAAGCAGAGCTGATAGGGCCTTTGCGGTAACGATCTGCTACAGCAGCTTCGCTATCACGGTTGCCAACTTTCCAAGTTACACCAGCGTTTGCCATCATGTGACGGGAACCGCCTGCCCAAGCTAAGCCAGCATGCATCATTGTGGACTCGTTTTTGTAATGAGCAACGCCCATTGCAATAGCGGAGTTACCACGGTAGTTACCATAACCAGCCATGATTTGAGTTGGTTCTAATGGATCGTATTGGATAGGTTTCAATGCTGCAAGAGCTGCGCCTTGTGCACCTACACGACCGATTTCATCAGTTAACTCATCGAAACGAGGGCTTGCACCAGTAGACAAGTCGTATACTTTAGCGCCATCAGCACTTTCAGATTCACGAACACCTACGGAACCATCAGTAGATTTAACGATTGTACGGGAATCTTTCAATTGTTTCAAGTTAACCGCATCTGTATCGTTAGTACCTTTACCAAGGTTAGTAATTTTGTTACCACCCATGTTGAGGTTACCACCAGTTACGGAAAGGTCACCAGCGTTGAAGTTCAATGCAGGACCATTATCGCTATTCTTGATGGAGTTGATACCTTTAAGGTCTTTGTTCAATTTAACAGTTAATGTATCGTTGCCATCAGCTACTACGTTGATGTTACCAGCAGCGGATTGGAATGCAGTGGATTGAGCCGCAGTCACACCTTCACCTTGAACTTTAACAAGCGTATTCAACGCATGTTTGTTTTCAGTACCAGTGTTGTTACCTGTGAATTTCAAACCATCATCCATAGTTGCTACTTCACGTTTGATTGGGTTACCATCAGTATCTTTTACAGGGTTACCATCTTTATCTTGTGGAGTGTAAACGATACGTTGAGATTTGTCAGCACCTGGTTCTGGGTTAACTAATGTTTGTTTACCATCGTTAGTGGAGATATCAACAGATTTACCGTTGCTACCATCAGCACCTTTAGGGCCAGTCAAGCCAATGTGACCTACGCCATCTTTACCAGCGATGGATACAGCGTCTTTACCATCTTTACCGATGGAAACTTTACCGTCGATACCGTTAGCACCGTCTTTACCGGAGATGGATACACCATCTTTACCAGCTACGCCATCTTTACCAGGAACACCAATGGAGTTCAAGCCGTTAAGATCTTTATCAAGACCGATTACAACTTTACCATCTTTAGTCATAGTTTTGATGTTGGATGCGCTGTAGTTGTCATCAGCTTTAGTGCCTTCGCCTACGATTTCAAGTTTTTCACCCAAGTTTTTATGGATTTCACTATTAGCACCAGTAGATTGTGTACCGAAATTCAAACCTTTGTTGCCGATTGCATCAGCAGCATTTTTAAGGTCGGATACGTTTACAGCACCATTCTTAGTATTGTTGTCAGCTGCTGCTGCATCAATCTTATCTAAGAATGTATTACCAGCTTTATCAGCGATGGAAGAACCAATGTTGTTCAACTTAGTAGGAGCTGTAGTGGAGTCACCTGCACTATTCATGGAAGCGATTACTTCATTAGGTGCTACGACAGTACCAGAACCATCTTTAGCTGTGTTGAAAGTACCATCTGGTTGTTTGTAAACTTTAGTGCCATCTTGTTTAGTGTATACCACTGGAAGTTGAGCGTTGTTTACAACACCTTGGTTATTGATCTTGATGTCATATTGGTGACCTTTAGCTGCATCATAAGTTGCAGATGTAGGATCATTTTTATCAGTTACGGAGATAGTGCCATCAGAAGATTCAACAGTTGTAACTTTATCTTTCAATTGTTTAACGTTTACTGCATCTGTATCGTTTTCACCAGCTTTAACACCTGTGATTTTCTTATCACCAGCGTTAATACCAGTCTTAGTTACAGATGGGCCACCAGTGATAGTCAAGCCATCGTTGTTAACTTTAGTATCGCCAATTTTCACGGAACCATCTTTAGTAAGATCAAGGTCTTTAGACAATTGAACTTTCAATTTGCCATTGTCGTTATTTACACCGATGTTGTTATCAGTCAATTTAGCTTTATCAGCACCACCAACGATATCTACTACGTTGTTAAGATGTTTCTTAATAACTTTAGTTGGATCAGTTTGACCGTCGTCACCAGCGAACTTCATGCCATCATCGTGAGTTGCAACTTCATGTGTGTTGCCATCTTTGTCTTCGTATACGATACGAGTCAATTTATCACCAGGTTGGCCATCAACACCAGGAACGCCGTCTTTAACGGAAATCTTAGCACTTGCGCCATCTTTACCGTCAGCACCCTTAGGACCAGTCAAGCCGATAGAGCCATCTTTACCGTTGAGTACAACAGATGCGCCGTCTTTACCGTTAACACCGATCTTACCATCAACGCCGTCTTTACCATCTTTACCAACAACTACGCTGTCAGCTTTAAGGTTTTTATCAAGTTTAACGTCGATAGTTGTGTTACCATCTGCATCTTGACCAATGATAGTCTTAACATTTTCACCGCTGTATTCAGTATCAGCTTTTGTACCTTCACCTTGGATTTTCACAGTGGAACCAAGTTTATTAGTTTTCACACCGCCAGAGTTAGCGTCGAATTTCAAGCCTTTTTCAATCAATGCGTCAGCTGTATTTTTAAGGTCTGTTACATTAACTGCACCGTTCTTAGTTTTGTTGTCAGCAGCTGCTGCATCAATTTTATCTAAGTAAGTGTTACCAGCTTGATCAGCAATAGTGGAACCTACGTTGTTCAACTTCATAGGAGTTGTTGTGGAATCACCACCATTGTTCATGGATGCAATTACATCAGCAGGTTGAACTGTAGTACCAGTACCATCAGGCTTAGTATTGAATGTAACATTACCAGTAGCAGGATCTACGATTTTGTAAAGTTTGTCGCCATCTTTATTAGTATAAACAACTGGAGTTTGAGCTTTTTCCACTACAGTTTGGTTATTGATAGTGATGTCATATTGGTGACCTTTAGCTGCATCATAACCAGGTTGACCAGCAACGTTTTTGTCTACTACTTTGATGGAACTATCGGAAGACTCAACAGTTGTAACTTTGTCTTTCAATTGTTTTAAGTTTACTGCATCAGTATCGTTTTCACCAGCTTTAACGTTAACAATTTTGTTACCGCCATTATCTAAGCCATCTTTAGTCAATTTAACATCAGTAGTAGTACCACCTGCAGGAGCAGTGATTGTTACACCGTTGTTATCAACTTTTGTAGCACCAGTAGTCAAGGAGCCATCAGCATCCAAGTCAACATTTTTAGCCAATTGAACTTTCAATTTGCCATTAACATTATTAACACCGATATTATCAGTAGTAGTCAACTTATCTTTATCAGCGCCACCAATGATATCTACAACATTGTTAAGATGTTTCTTAATAACTTTAGTATCATCAGCTTGACCATCGTCACCAGCAAACTTCATACCATCATCATGAGTTGCTACTTGATGTTCGTTGCCATCTTTATCGTTGTAGAAGATACGAGTGATACCATCAACACCGTCTTTACCATCTACACCAGCTTTACCTTCTTTAACAGTAATATCAGCAGTTACATTTTTACCATCTTTACCAGCAGGGCCAGTCAAACCAATGTGACCCACACCATCTTTACCGGAGATAGATACTGCGTCTTTACCGTCTTTACCAGAGATGCCAACTTTACCATCGATACCATTTGTACCAGGAATGCCAGGAGCACCTGTAGCGCCTTGAGGGCCAACGATAGTTACGCCATCTTTACCTGCTTGACCATCTTTACCGTTAACAACAACTTTATCCAAGTTAGTTAAGTCTTTGTTTAATGCATAAGTGTAAGTTTGGTTACCATCTTTACCGATTTCTTGTTTTACAGTCAAGTTTTTACCTGCACCGAAGTTTACAGTTTTGCCACTTGCTACTTCAGTTTCAGTTGCATTGGAACCGTCTTCAAGGTTACCAGTTGCATTTGTTTTGAAGCTGTAGTTATTACCAGCTGCAGGAATGTTCAAGTCGGAGAAGTCGATAACTGCTTTAGTATCAGTTACAGCTTTACCATTGCCATCGTTATAAGTCAATGTAACTTTCTTAGTACCTGCATCGTATTTGTATACGTTTTCAGTACCGCTTACTACACCGCCTTTAGCTTCAGTACTACCAGCTTTAACTGCTGTAGGAGCAATGTGCAATTCAGAAGCTTTCAATGTATCATGTACAGATTTCAATTGATCTTCTGTAGCTGCTTGACCAGATACAATATTCGTAGGATCGAAAGTTTTATTAGTCAAACCACCGATATTACCAGTTTTAGCATTCAATGTGATAGGGTTAGTACCACCAACTGTTACTGTTTCGTTAGGACCGAATGTGAGTTTACCAGAACCAGCGCCATTTGTGATGGAGTTGATATCCGTTAAGTCACCTTCAACGTTGATTTTGTATGGATCAGCGTCTGTACCAGTACCAGTCTTAGTAGTATTTTTACCGTTTTCAATTTTTGCTAATTTAGCATTTACAGTGTAAGTTTTTTGACCTGTAGTTGCATCAGTTGTATCAGTAACAGTTACGTTGTCACCAGCTTCAACTTTAGAACCAAGACCAGTGATTACTTTCTTACCAGCATCAGTGATGTTGGAAAGATCGTTTTTAGCGATGCCAGTAATTTTAGCTTCTTCGCCAGTAACTGGTTTACCATTGCCATCAACGTAAGTCATAGTTACACTACCGTCGTTTTGTACAGCATAGCTACCAGGTTTGATGTGTTTTTCATCATCAAGATTAGCTACTTTCTTAACAGTTGTGCCACCATCAGTGCTATAAGTGATACGGTCGCCAGCTTTCTTAATGGAGATGTTGTCGTTTTTGTCGCCAAGTTTAACTTCTTTAGTTGTTACGCTATCAAGATCTTTAAGGTCTTTATCAAGAGCGTATGCAACCTCTGTATTACCTGCTTTGTCGTTAGTTTGAGTAACAGTTAAGTTTTTACCAGCTTGCATTGTAACGGATTTACCGTCTGCAATGTTTTGAGCTGTGTCACCAGCATGTGTACCTTCTGTAGCAGAAACTGCACCAGATTTCAAGTTCCAAGTAGATGCTGTGCCAGCAGCTGCATTTACATGCAAGTCATATGTTACTTGGTCGCCATTTGTTGTTTTATTAATTGTTACAGAGTTGTCGTTGGAAGTAACAACTGTACGAGCTGCTTTCAATTGATCGTAGTTAACTGCATCAGTACCATCTGTAGCAGGTTTCACATTAGTGATTTTTTGGTTACCTGCATTGATACCGTCTTTCTTAACAGATGGACCACCAGTGATAGTTAAACCACCATTGTTCATTACTGTATCACCAATTGTTAAGGAACCACCGTTAGTCAAATCAACGTCTTTGTTCAAGTCGTATTTAACTACGCCATCAGCGTCTACAGAAGCTGTTGTGTTGGAACCGTTAGTGAAGTTTAGACCTTTATCTAGTTTAACTTTTTGGTCACCAGTACCATTAGCTTTGTAAGTCAAAGGAATTTGTTTAGCTGCTTTTTCACCATCGAATTTCACTTCGTATGTAGTGTTATGGTTTGCATCATCTTTCACAGGGTTAACAGTGATAGGGTTATCTGCATCAGCTGTGTAGTTACCACCAGTAGTTGTACCACCGTTGTTAACTGTTACTGCTTCACGAGCTGCATCTTTAACAGCATTACGGGAAACATTAACGGAGTATTGAGCATCTGGATCGCCAGAGTTTTTACCGTTTTCAACAGCAATGTCAGCCAAGTTAGTATCACCAGTTGCAGCTGCTTTTTTAACTACGCTTTCAGTAGAAGAAGCACCACCAGGTGTAGAAGGATTAGTTACACTAATTTTGAAATCTGTGTTATCGCCAACAGTTGTTGGAGTTACAGTTACATTAGTGGAACCAGAGGATACTGTATATGTTTTATTTAATTTAGTTTTAGCGTCATCGGACAAATCAGCTACTACATCTGTACCAGAAGCAGTTGTTTTGATGTATTGACCGTTGTTAGCACCAACTACACCAAAGCTTAAACCACCAGTTTGGCTCAATTTTTGAGTATCTGTGTTGCCAGTGTTACCAGCTAATTTAACTGTGTTGTTGAAGCCATCGCTTACTTTTTTCAATTGGTCTTCAGTTGCTGCACGACCGGAAACAACAGTTGGGTTAGTAATATCCCAATCTTTATTTTGTAAGCCAGTTACATAGCCACCTTTACCATCTAAGGAAATAGGGTTGTCGCCTTCAACTTTTACAACTTGATCACCAGCGAAGGAGATTTTACCAGAACCGTTACCATTTGTAATGGAAGAGATATCTGTTAAGTCACCTTCTACATTTACTTTATAAGGAGTAGCTGCTGTACCATCACCTGTTACAGTAGTGTTTTTACCAGCTTCAACTTTAGAAGGATCAGTGTTACCAGTAGCACCAGTGGAGCTTACTGTATAGATATCTTGACCTTCAGCACCTTGAGATTTAGCTACAGTTACGCCTGCACCAGCTTTAACTTCTGTCTTAGCAGCTTTTAATTGTTTTACGTTAACTGCATCAGTATCATCTGTACCAGGAGCTACATTAGTGATTTTGCTACCACCCATGTTAAGTGGACCGCCAGTGATGTTGATGGAGTTGCCACCAATTGTCATTTTAGGACCACCGTCAGCATTGGAAATGGATGTAATACCTTTCAAGTCACCTTCTACATTAACTTTGTAAGGAGTAGCTGTGGAGCCATCACCTTCAACGGTAGTATTTTTACCATCTACAAGTTTAGTTTTAGCGTCTTTTAATTGTTTTACGTTAACTGCATCAGTATCGTTTTCACCAGCTTTTACATTAGTAATATTTTTATTACCAGCGTCGATACCAGTTTTAGTAACAGATGGGCCACCAGTGATAGTTACACCATCTTTGTTGATTACAGTATCACCAATTGTTAAGGAACCATCTTTAGTCAAATCAACATCTTTATCCAATGCAAATTCAACAGAAGCACCGTTAGCTGTAGCTGCTTGTTTTACAGTTAAGTTTTTACCTGCTTGCATTTCTACAGTTTTAGCATCAGAAATGTTTGTTGCAGTTGTAATACCATTGTTTTTACCGTCTGTAGCAGAGGATTTAATGTTCCAGCTAGAAGCTGCGCCACCAGTAGCAGTTGCATTTACAGTGTAGATATCATGGCCATCTGCACCTTGAGTTTTATCTACAGTTACGTTAGTACCAGCTTTAACTTCTGTCTTAGCGGATTTCAATTGTTTTACGTTAACTGCATCAGTATCGTCTGTACCAGCAGCTACGTTAGTGATTTTTTTGTTACCAGCATTGATACCAGTTTTAGTTACAGATGGACCACCTGTGATAGTCATGCCATCGTTGTTAACTTTAGTATCACCAATTGTTAAGGAACCATCTTTAGTCAAATCAACATCCTTATTCAAGGAATATGTGAATTGTTTACCAGCTTGGTCTAATACAATGTTTTTACCAGCTTTGAAAGTAACAGTATCGCCAGGGCTTACTTTTTCAATAGATGTACCGTTTGTAGTACCACCATTGTTAGCGGAAGTTACATTCCAACCAGAACGGTTAATAGCTTGTGCTACGTTATCAGTAGTTGCTACACCGTTTGTAGTAGGAGCTACAGCTTTACCATTGTTATCAGTAATTGTGTCGCCTTCTTTAAGTTTTAGCTTGATAGCATTAGCATCAGCTTCTGTAGAGATAAGACCTTCACCTTTAACTGTTAATGTACCGTTATCTAACAATACATCACCATTACCAGTGTTACCAGCGTATTTCAAGTTAACGCTTCTTAATTGAGCTACGTTAACTGCATCAGTATCATTTTTACCTGCAGCAAGACCTGTAATTTGACGAGTTGCAGTAGCACCATCACCTACGGAAACAGCTGCCAATGTGGATGTTTGTGCAGTACCAGCTAAACCAGCATATTTATTTGTACGATCTTCAGCAGGGTTGAAACCTTTAACGCCTTTATCTACAGTTGCTTTAGATGTAGAACCAAGAGCAACACCATCTTTTACAGATGCTTCAGATTTATAGCCTAAAGCTGTTGCTTGAACTGCAGTTGCTTTCGCGCCTTGGCCAAATGCAGCTGCACCATTAGCTGTTGCTTCAGATACACCACCTACTGCAGTTGCAGCAGTACCATCAGCTTTAGCTTGCATACCTAAAGCTACTGCGCCTAAACCATTAGATGTAGTTTTGTAACCATCACCATTGCCACCAATCGCAACAGAACCAGAGCCTGTCGCTTCGGAACGAGCACCAAGAGCAACAGAAGTATTTGCAGTCGCTTTAGTCTTACGACCAATTGCTACTGTATCTAGAGCGGTTGCCTCATTCTCACGACCGATAGCAATCATAGTATTGCCTGCATTACCACCAGAGTTTGCAACGTTATTTTGACCAATAGCGATACCACCACCAACGGATGCAGTATTGCTATGACCCATTGTAATTGTATCTTCTACTTGAGAGTCATTGCCCTCACCGATTGCGATAGCACGATCACCGGATGCTTTATTTTTGTAACCAACAGCTGTAGCACCTGCTACGGAAGCGCCGTCAATTACGTTTTCACGACCAAATGCGGAGGATTGATCACCATTTACAGTATTAGTAGAACCTACTGCAGTAGAATCTTGACCATTTGCTTTGTTATTAACACCAAGAGCTACAGCGGAAGCGTTTGTTGCTTTATTCACACGACCTACAGCTACTGCATTATTAGCAGTTGCTTCTGCACCAGAACCGATTGCTACGCCATAATCCGCTTTAGCTTTTGCTAGATTACCAAATGCAATTGTAGCTGTACCTAAAGCTTCTGCAGTATTACCCATTGCATAGGCATTACCACCCTTAGCTACGTTATTATTACCAATGGCAAATGCACTATTGCCATAAGCAGTATTATTAGCACCATAGGCAAGCGTACCATCTTCATTATCAGTCTTATTCTGATAACCAACTACTACAGAGTTTCTTCCAGTAGTATTAGAACCATTATAAGAATCAGGAGAGATATTAACGGCACTACCCCCAGTATTAACGTTCGCTTGTACAGGTGTACCTGCTGCAGCAGCTACCATAGCCAAACCAGCTAATACGCTAGCAAGAGCTTTTTTCTTACCACCATTGTTTTTTGCAACTTCGGAAACTACTACGTAGCACTCTTTAGTTTTGCTCCAAACAACTTTAAAGATTTTATTCATATTACTATGAACCCCTTTCTTAACTAGACACAATTACAATCCTTATAATTAAATCATTTAAATACAAAAGAACGAAAAGCCTAAATTTCCCATACCTTTACGCCTTTCTGAGTATCTTTCATATTTTTTTCATTTTGTGTCATGAACAGAATATCATACATCGAAAATCTTGTAAATAGTTTACTTCATCTTTTTATCATAAACACCAAAGTTTATTATTAGAACCTTTATTTTGTTAAATAAAATTTAATATATGAGTGTTTTTTTACTCATTTTTTCGGCGTTTTATACGTATTTTATAAAATATAATCTATTTTTCTCTATGCAGTACTAGTTTTTTCGATAATGGTATTAATGTAAGTTATAAATAAACGATTAATTGATTTAATCTCATTGATTTTTCTCGATTTTGTCATCTATTTATATATTATCTATAAAATATGGATCACAGAAAAATATGAATATAATAATCTAACAACCTTTTAAAGGTACTTTCATATTCTTTTCATATACAAACTCACAAATGAAATAACTATGAATTTTTCGGCCGATTTTGATAAAAATTATGATATACTAAATCATAATGCGGTATAATTGGGTCATCCCATAGGAGATGATACTAACCATTTTAGAAACTGTATAAACAGGTAGGTAGTTCATATAGATATAAATAGTGATATAGATAGAGATATAAATATAGTTATAGATATATAAGTTGGTATTTACCCATAAAGAATAAGAAAGGACTCGTTATGGATACACAAACTAAAGAGCCATCAAAAAACACTTCTAATGAAGTATATAAAGAAAATAAAGAAAACAATCATAATGAATCACAACAAATAATTAGTGCTCCACCGCATCAAAAGTCTACGGATCAAAAAGAGATTGATGCATTGAAGGACTCTTACGATGATTTTCTTTATGTATCAAAAGCATTTTCTAATTGTGCTATCAACTCTTTAATCGCCAAAGCACGTCTATACGGTCTCAATCCAGCGCCAATTAAGGGTGCCCGTGTCCTCGAGCTTGGTTCCTCTTGTGGTGGTAATATCATTCCTCAAGCGCTGTACAATCCAGAAGCAACTTTCACAGGCATCGACCTATCCCCTGTCCAAATTAAGCATGGTAACGAATTAATCAAATCTATCGGACTCACTAATATCAAACTGCTAGAAAAAGATATTATGGATATCGATGATGATTTCGGCACCTTTGATTACATCATCGTCCATGGCATCTGGTCATGGGTGCCAGATATTGTAAAAGATAAAATCTTATCCATTTGTAATCGCAATTTATCAGACCGCGGTATCGCCTATGTATCGTACAATACATATCCTGGTTGGAAACGATTAGAACAAATTCGCGATATTATGCTCTATTCTGAAACACAGGCTAAAAAAGATAGCTTGCAAGAACGTACGATTTACACAAAGAATGTGCTAAAGCTAATTGCGGAAACCATGAAGATGGACGATGAAATTCAAAAACAGTCTGGTTATAAAATCGATAATATCAATCGCGTGTTACAATCCAATAACTATTATGTAGCCCATGAATATTTAGAAACCTTTAATGATCCTGTTTATGTGGCTCAATTTATTGAGCGTGCAGAGCATCAAGGCTGCGTATATATAGGTGATGCACGATTAGAAAAATCTTTTATTACTTGGTTAGATGACAGCATCGTAGATAATATTAAGGTCCTCTCTAACAATGATTACAAGGCCAAAGAGCAATACTACGATTTTGTTTACGATACACAATTCCGCATGGCCTTATTAACTAAACAATGCAATGCAGATGCAATCGTACGTAATGAAACAGTAGAGAAAGATATTCTTGAAAGCATTTACTATTGCGGGCTTGCAGAGGATAGACTTGGTACACCAAATGGTTGGACAGATCCTTTACATCAAACTATCAAGTATTTTATGAATACAAAACAACTATTTACTATAGAGGATATTCAAAAATATATACAAGAACACTATCCAAACGAAACCTTTGATATGAATAAACTATATGTGCGCCTATTCCACCTCTCTATCCTCAACCACCTCAATGCATATGGTGAGAATTATGAATGCTTACCATTTGTAGAAAATGTGAGCTATATTCCTGAGCGATTTATTAATTATGTTTCCACACTAATTGAAGGTAATGGCAAACAGTACATGACGTTAGGTAATATGTTTAACCAAGAGGACGCTAGTGTAGATGAAGGCTTACTATATGTAATGAAGCAAATGGCAAAACCAATCTCTCGAGCAGAGCTAATTGCAATTCTAGATGAAACACTAACGATTACACGCACTCGAAATGGTGAAACATTTACGGTGCCTAGTGAACAATATCTAGACGAATCAATCCAACATATCACTGCTTTGGGATACTTCAGACAATAGATATACCTTTATATAAATATAAATCTAAATACAAATACAGATATAAATTGATATATTGATTCATATTTATATCTGCACATAGTAAAAGCGTAACTGATAAGATTGCCGTCTCATCAGTTACGCTTTTTTATGTTCACTACTATGCAACCTCGGGGTGGAGTTGAGGTATGCATAGTAGCTACTTATTAAGTTGTGTGAACACTATAAACTAATAGTATCCTTATTTTTTATTAACACGAACGCGTTCGATTGTTGGTTCACCTTTAGCATTTTTAGCTACAGTGTCAACACGGAACAAAGCCATTTCAGGGCTGAATTCTGTTACAAGGCGATCATTAACTGTTACGCCGTCTTGAATAGCACGGTATACAATTTGAGCAAATTCATAACGTGTTAACATACGGTCACCACCGAATGTGCCATCTGGATAGCCTTCTACTAAACCACGGCGAGATAAATCGCTTACAGCTTCATATGCCCAATGGTTTGTAGGGATATCTGGGAACAATGTTGTGTGATCGGCTTTCATCTTAGTACCAGCAACACCATTCAACAATGTAGTCAATTTTTGAATTTGAGCATTTTGTTCAGCTACTGTTTTCTTAAGAGCTAATACTTCTTTACCAATTGCTACACGAGAACGAGATACATTGCTATGAGCGCCTACTTTCACAGATAAACCAGCATTAAATACTGTTTCATCACTGCCTACAGTAGAGCCTACACTAAGTTGTACGTCTTCATTAGGACGGTAGAAAGCGCCGATAGCTGCTGCATCACCACTGCGGTAATGGCCATAGCCTGCAGCAAAGTCCCATTTAGCATCTGGATCGAAATCAAGTGGATGCAATGCTGCCAACGCTGCTGCACCTGCTACAGATTTATCAACACGTTTATCGATTTTAGATAAATCACCTTTGATATTTTTGATATCATTTGTATTTTTAGTAATATTTGTTGTGTTATTTGTAATTTGGTCAGCAATATCATCAGCAAGAGATACTTTATAGTCGTGAGTATTACCATTTACAGTTGGTGTAACCTTAATATGGTCACCAGCTGTTACAGTTGTAACTTGGGTAGATGCTGCAATTTGATCTTGTACGCGTTTAAGTTGAGATACGTTTACCGCATCAGTGTCTGCTACACCAGCTTTTACATTATTGATGATTTGGTCGCCTGCGCTAATACCAGTTGTAGTGTAGTAAACTGTTTTGTCCCCTTCACTTGCGTACATACCGTATTTATCGAATTTTGCTTGTTCTAAGGTATCTGTATTTTCGATTTGAACACCCTTAGGTGTAATACCGATATTTTCGCTACCGTTAAAGAAGCGAGCACTGTCTTTATCGATACGAGCACGAACGTCGTCAGTTGCTTTGCCGAAGTTAGCAGAGTTCATTTCTACTAAGTCTTTGTTTACAGATACTTTGTATTCTGCACCGCCATTAGCATTTGTACCAGATGTTACAGTCGTATTAGCACCAGCTACTACAGTAGTATGTTTTTTAGCATCTGCTTCAACAGTAGAGATTTTAGTTTCTACCTTTTTAAGTTGCGCTACATTTACTGCATCAGTATCATTTGTACCAGCTGCAACAGATGTAATTTGACGTGTTACATCATTAGCTACATCACCAACGGATACAGCTGCTGCAGTCGCTTTCCATGTGGAACTTGTATCAGTAGATGCTGCTTTGGTACTAATATCATAACCAGCTGCACCTTTATCTACTGTCGCATTAGATTTATAACCAAGAGCTACACCGCCTTCAACAGAAGCTTTTGCATCATAACCAATAGTTGTTGTATTGGCAACAGAGCGTGTTTCGCCAGAAGAAAGTCCGCCTATAGCAATTGTATTATCAGCAGTAATGGTATGATCGTTACCCATTACAATATTATTAGATGCATTAGTAATTGTATTATTGTACCCAGTTACGTAATTCAATTTTGCAACATTACCAGCAGTGCCTGTAACAGTATTATTAACACCTGTCATTGATGTCAATTGTGTGTAATCAGCTTTATTGCCGCCACCAATAGCTAAGGTAGATCCACCAGATTTATTATCTTTTACTAAATTACGCACATCTTCTGATAATTTAGTTACAGAGGATGGACCTCCAAAAAGACCTGGTGTTATTGCACCCGCATCTATATCAGTAATAGAGTTAGTAATTTCGTTACCTGCACCGAAAATTAAAGAACCATTAGAATTATTGGTTCTATTAGCAGTACCAACAACAGTGTTGCTTAATCCAGAATAGTTATTAGCAGCTGTAGCGGACTCAATAGAGTTTAAAGAGCCATTAATAGTAGCTCCAAAATTTCTAGTTGCATTAGCAATATTATTGCCATCATAATTGCTGGAAATAACATTTAAAGCACCTGTAGTAGTTGCAACAGTACCATTGGTAAAGCTATTTGAGCCTAATGTTGTTGAATATAAGCCTAGTCCAGCTTTACGCTTTTCTGCGTAAGTGTCAGTATTGACAGTAATATCACCGATTTTCCCACGATAGTTATGAGACCCAATCATGGTACCACCAGTACGAACATACGTATTATCACCTATTGCTACACCAGTAACAACTTTATCTGGCTGTTGTGGAAGACTTCCCATACCAAAAGTATTAAAAGTTGTTTGATTAAACGCAAATAACTTTTCTTGTCGACCAATCGTATTTTCTACATATGCATTCTTACCAATAGCTACTGAGCCAGATTGATCATAATAACTATGGGTTGTTGCATTTTCACCGATAACTACATCACCATTAACTTTAGCATAGCCAGACCCGCCAGCATAATTGGTGTGTGCACCTTTACCGATAGCAACTACTCCATCTCTTTGAGCATTAGAGCCTGTGCCAATAGCTACGCCACTACCTGCCCCAGCTACATTATCTGCAGCGCTAGCTACCATACACAAGCTAGACAATAGCACACCGTTAATCAACACGGTTAATAAACGTTTCCGTTTGTTCATAGTTTAGAACCTCCATTTACAAACTACAAAACCAATTATTCTCTCTTTGCATTAAAATTCACTTTTTATTCATGAGTTTTATATGAATATTGTAGCACGTATACGAATTTTGTAAACAGTAATTTATATATCTATTAAGAGAATATAAAAAAGGATAGTTAATCGAGGAGGATTAACTACCCTTTTTTGGTAAGAGGAAGGCGAACCTCTTACCGGTGCCGTATGATATAGGTTTGTTATTAAAAGAGAGAGATTTTGAAGTAAACACAACACAAAGATTATTAAATAGTTGGAGAGTAACTAAGATGAACGGGCGATCACACGGCATCAATAATAAGATAATGGCTTTTATAAAAAGCCATTATCTTAAAGAACAATTGATATGAACACTAACGTTTCCCTTACCTAGAGTATATCACTTATATAGGAACAATAGTAGATTATTTTTCATTTAATTTTCATTAAAATAAAATGAATGCAGGAAATGGCATGACCATTCAATTTGTCTATTCAGTTATCAAAATTATTATTCAACAAAAACCGTATTAGTTCGTCTTACGAGGTTGAGCATTTTATCGCGAACCGTTGCAGATTGTTCTAAACGATGCTTGCCACCATACCAAGCCATCGGAGCTCCCGCTAAACGGAACGTAATTTTACCATATGCACCGCCAGAGCTATGTTCCGGTTTATTATACCCCATATCTATAGATACACGCGGCGTCAGTTGCATCTCAGAGCCTATGCGCAAACCATTCTTATCAGCTTGTCGATCCTGGTTCCAGTGATAGCCTTCAACATAGACTCTAGCCCAGCGCGCATTTTTAAAGGTTTTACCATATTCTAAGGTATAACCATTAGATACTCGCTCTAAGGTATGCAGGTTCGCATCCAAAACACGCTCATCAGAAGCAGAACCATACCAGTTAAAACGAAACTCGCTTTCACCAGACATATATTCAAGACCAGCACTGAGTCGATCGTGACGATTTAAGAAGCGATGGTCATAGAATAGATGAGCTCCATAGAGACGACGGTCGTCCTTGGAAATACGACGGTACCCAATGCCTACGTTAAGGGTAGTACCCGTATCAGAGGCGCGAGAAATGCGCTGCTGCGTAAACCACACATCACGAGAGGTATTATCGTAATGACCTAGAGGCTGAATAGTCTCCGCAGAATACAACGGCTTCCACCCTTCTTGGAACTGAAAACTCAGTGTAGTGCGTCGCATCCACGGCTTACCTTTCGCACCATACATAGCATTAGATACATTGGACATAGCCACCGCATTAATGGCGCGGTTCACTGCATCCACATTGCTATACTGCACGGTCTTAGTATCTTGCCGATCCATGATGAGCGGCCCACCTTGGCCAATCACATGGTCCGGTGTGGCAGCAGGCGTAATGTGAAAGCCCTCTGATGCGGCCTTCATGCGCTCTGTTTGAGCATCAGTTTCTGCAGACACTACGCCCTTATCATTATGTAATTGTTGTTTTTCTGCCTCAGCTGTACCCACGCAACACAATAGGGCGCTCAAGGCGATACACACAATACGTTTCATTACTCTCTACATTTAAAATTCATGAACAATAAATGAAATATATATTAGTGTATCGAATAATGTATATGTATGTCAAGATAAGTACTCACTAGAAACGTATTATTTTACTATTATATGTATATAAAAAAGAGGTAATAACCATGTTATTACCTCTTTCATATCTTTTAAACCCTATTTTTCATTAAGTTTTTGCACAAGCATATCTACTGTTTCTTGTAGTTTTTTGTTTTGTGCTTCTAATGTATCTACCCGTTGTTCCAATGCGTTATAGGATGCAGGGGAAATCTTAGGCAATGTTTTATTTTCACCAAATTTATAGGATACGCCTACATTAGTCATCAAATCACCACTTACAGTTGTACCTGCTGTAAGAAGTAGGTTTTCTTTCGGATAGTAACCTACGCCAAGAGCCAATGCATTTTCGCCCTTGTAGTGACCATAGCCACCCATAACTTGAACCTTGTGGTCAGGATCAAATTGTAGTGGATGTAATGCAGCTAGTGCTGCGGCGCGAGCATCACCGCGGTTGGATTCTTTTTCCACGTGGCGTACATCGCGATGCAATACATCAATTTGTTGGTTTGTACCATATAACTGGGAGCCGTTAACCGCATCTGTAGAATCCGCCGTAATACGACCTGCTGCAACATGAGTGATAGTGCGTTCTTGACCTGTCGCACCAACAGATACAGTAGACACAGGAGCAGTACCAGCGAATCTTTCAGTAACACCATTATTGTAGGTATAACTAGGAGTGCTCACTACATCACTACTTTCAGCAGTAGAATTATTACCTAATACAACGGCATTGTCTAGAGATGTTTTCACATTATTACCAACTACGAATGTATTATTAGCACTCACTTGGTTCTTGTTACCAACACTGTAGGAATTATCGCCCTTAACAGTATCCACATTATACGTACCTACACCAAAGGCGCCAGATTGGTTACCTTCAATTTTGTTATATGCGCCAATAGCGGAGTTCTTATCACCTTTAAAGATAACGCCATGACCCATGCCATAGTTAAAATTACCATTTACTGTAGAGTTAGAACCGATTAATACAGTGTTATTCCCCTTACTAGCGGCAGCTTGAGAAGCGCCGAGCCATACGTTTTTATTACCTTGAGAGTAGGAACCTGTAAAGTAGCCTATAGCAATTGTATCGGAAATGGTTGAATTATAACCTGCTGCAAAGTTACCTAAGAAGTTATAATCACCTTTACCGCCTACAAATGTCTTAGAACTGAGCGCTACGTTACCACCACCTTGAGAACCATTCAAGGCAAGACGACCGATGGCAATATTATTACCCTTTGCATTTGGATCCCCTGCATGGGAATAGGGATCGCTATTAGCCGCCCCAGTTTGACCACCAAGATGTACATTATCTGAGTTAGTGAAAGATGACCAGCCTTGTAAACCAATGTTATAAGTGGCACCACCACTAGAAACAACAGGAATATCTGCAGCCTGTACCAAGCTAGCAGAAGATATAGTCAAAACTCCGAGTACTGCTAATAATTGTAGTTTCTTTGCGTGATTCATAATCATACGCCTCCCTTGTTACACTACAAAACACTTCTCCTTCATACTTTCCTCATAATTCTACAAGTAGATTATACTGCCATCGAAAAAATATGTAAATAACATAAATAATAATTCATAAAGAATATAATAGTGAATACAAATAACAAACAAACCCCCGTAGGAATGAATCCTACAGGGGCCATTTGTTTTGAAAACAAAAGAGGTAACGACCTATGCCGTTACCTCTTTCATAGAATATATAGTTATATATACCGATTAGCGGATGCGTTTAACGCGGTTATTACCGTCACGCATAGCTTCTTTCAAGCTGTAGATTACCATTTCGTTCATGTAGAAACGCAATTCATCATTATTCATATTTTCAGTATTCTTTTCAAGAATAGCTAAGATTTGGCGTTCATATTCAGCTTGGTTCATTTCAGATACTGTAGTGTTATTCGTGAAGAATTCTTTGTAATCTAAGTACAAGCGATCTAATGCTACACGAGCATAGCTGTCTTTTTTATAGCGATGGCTTGTGATGTACCAGCTACGACGAACGTTCATGTAGTACAACGCATTGTTAGCAAGACGTTCTTGACCAGACACACGGCCAGTATTTGGTTGACCAAGTTGGAATGCTGCAAATTCAGATACTACAGCTTTTACCTCTTCACTAGGAACAGCAAGAGAGATTTCTTGTTGTTCTGCAGTCAAAGGAGCCGCAGGTTGTTCAGGCATCATCAAAGGATCTTGTGCCGCATGTACTTGGCCAGCAACACATACAGAAGCAATTGCCATAACTGGTAATAATTTAATTAGTTTCATAAGTCTCCTCTCTCGAAGTGCCCTCCCCAGAGCTACTTCATTTATCATGTAATAGATATTATCTCTTCAGGAACTTTTATCCCCATAGAGACCCCCATACTAAGCATGGTAAATTTATTAATACAGTGTGCTTCAATCAATAATGATTCTAGTAGCTTACAGTTTTATTAGTATACACGATATATCGTATTTCGTCTATATAGTTTTTTCTTAAGGTTATAAGAAAAATGCATAGGTGGCTATATAGTTAGTTCTATGCTCCATACAATAAAAGCCTCCTAATAATAAAGTCATGACTCTATTATTAGGAGGCTATATATGTTAGCTATTGTACAAAAAGATTATTTAATAAATCTACACTTAGAACTTATGCGTAAATCCTGCATTTACACCCCAGTCTGCTTGGTAGTCACCAGACAAACCTGTGGCAACGTCAGCGAATACACTATTGTTGCTATTGAAACCATAACGGCCGCCGAAAGCAAGTTCAGTCCAAGTACCTTTAAGGTCTTGCTCTGTTAATTTCGCAACACTGCCACTAGCAAATGCGGTTTTTACATTGCCTGTGAAAGCATGACCTGCTGCAAAACGTGTATAAAGGTTACCATTGCCAAATTGTTTACCCAATTCAAGGCCGATTTTACCAGAAGTGCTGTTTACACTAGATTGGTTAACAAATACATTACCTACATTAAAGTTACGGCCACCGAAGTGTGTAAAGTTCAATTGTGCTTGTGGTTCTACATAGAAACCATTAGCATATTTCAATGTTTTACCATAGCGAACACCGATGCTGTACGCATTAGATTTTGTATCGCCAGACATAGCTTCACCAATTTCATTACGAGCTGTGAAGTCATTAGATACGCGACCAACTTGAGTTTCTACATGTACATATTGATCTTTGCCAAGGTCTTTCAAACCATAAGCACCTACGGAGAAGGATTTAACCTTGCCGGAACCATCGAATACATAGTCTTCAGAACCGCGAAGGTAAGATACTTGACCACCTATAGTCCAACCACGGCTGATTTTAGCATCATAACCGCCTTGGATGCGTGTATAATCTGTAGCTGTGTCGATACCGCTGCCAGAGTAGCTGTATTTACCGCCACCGATGCGAGCCCAAATACCAGTTGGTTCACCTTGTTGCAATACACGAGGACGATACATATCGTCAGCTAATGTACGCCAAGCGTTGATATTTCCTACTACAGCAGAACGAATACCACGCATATGAGGTGTATCATAAGCGCCACGAACAACAGGACTAGGATTTACTGGTGTAGGTGCTGGTGTTACAGGTGTAACTGGTTTTGGATCTGGAGTCACTGGTGTAACTGGTTTTGGATCCGGAGTTACAGGTGTAACTGGTTTAGGATCCGGAGTCACTGGTGTAACTGGTTTTGGATCTGGAGTTACAGGTGTAACTGGTTTAGGATCTGGAGTCGGTGTAGGTTTTGGTTCTGGCACCACATAGGAGCCTTGGCCATTACCATCTTTCCATGTAATAGCCCCTTCTTTTTGGTCTGTAGTCAACGCTTTTTTGTAACTAGACACGATGCCTTTAGAAGCGATAGATACAGTACCAGAAAGGTTTCTTTCACCGTTTACATAGTTTTCATAATAGAATTTGTGGGCTAAGTTATCTAAAATCTTGTTTACATTGCTTTCAGAAGAAGTATCGAGATGATCACCTGTTACATAGCCATGTACGCCAGAGCCAGTCGTAGCAGATTTTACGATGAAGTTACCACCCTCGATATCAGCTGGATCAAGACCATTTTTCTTAGAACCTGGTTTACCAAAGTTTAAACCAGTACCATCGCTCATATCATATATGACGTTAATATGGCCATCTAGTTTATTCACATGAATGTCGCTGCGAGAATCTTGGGAAATACGGCTGAAACCTTCGCGCGTACGAGTACCTGTGAGGTTGTTAATACTACTACGTTCTGTTTTGCCATCAATTTTGAAAGATTCCAAGCCGCCCATGCTATCATGGCTCCACATGCCACCATCAAAGGTCATGTTGATTTCGCCACCTTTATCCTCTAAGGTGTTCACAGCTTTACCGGAGAACTGGTTAGGACTGTTATGAGCGCGGCCTAGGCCGATATTAATCACAGATGGTTGCTGTTCTTGATGAGGAGGCATCATTTTATCAGATACCAGCACATCACCTTGCATATTAAACACTTTGTGTTTTACAGTACCCGCATCATCAATGCCAAGATTAATTTTACTATTATATGCAAACGCTACTGGATATGGAGACTTCCATGGTGCAGTAGTCACGTCCATAATCCCGCCATCCACTTGAATGGAACTGTTATTTAGCATGCCTGTAATGAAAGCTGGTTGACGATAGCGTTTAGGCAATTGAGATGCATCAGGAGTATCCAAAGAGCCAATTGTAACTTGACCACCATCAGATGCGACTACACCATTCGCAGTCGTATCACCTGTACTTTCAAATTTGCTATCTGCAGTAGTTGCAAAAATACGTCCATCGGAATTAAGACCTGCTGCAGCCCATGTGCTAGGCATGGCCATCGTAGATGACAATAAAGTCATCATAACAGCAGATAATAAAAATTTATTTCTTGCTCTCATCCTCTTACACCTCAACCAATACTTCACTTACAATACAATCACAATTGTGAAAGCTCCTTCATAGTTAAATATATATCTGAGAATTGATTTATTAGTCTTTATTTATATGAAAAGATAGATATACACTCACTTTATTAAGAACTCACATTTAACACTTTTAAAATATGTTTAAAATATTACACTATTTTTCGTGAATTGTAAATGGATTATACATATTTATTTTAAAATTATTTAAAATTTTAGTATATATTAGATAGAAGCATACAAAAAGAGACAACGATTAATTCGCTGCCTCTAAGTAAATAATGACTATATACTATTATTTATCTGTATTTGACGATATATAAGATTAACCATATAATATAAACAGATAGCCAAGCGAGTGGTTCCGTCGGGCTCATCTCAAGGATTAATTACGTGATGAAATGGCCTTTCAGTTACCTAATTATCCAAGGATAACGAAGGACTATTTGTCTTTTCCAAGACAAATAAGAGCCCCATGTATTAGATTATTACATCCAATACATGGGGCTCTTTTATTTTATGAGTACTATATATTTATATAGTGCTTATCACCCTATACTTTTATATAGTAACTATTATATTAGAATTTATGTGTAAATCCTGCATTTACAGACCAGCCAGCTTTATAGTCGCCAGATAGACCTGTGCTAATATCAGCGAAGATACTGTTATTTGCATTGAAGCCATAGCGGCCACCGAATGCTAGATCGGTCCAAGTTCCTTTGAGGTCTTGTTTTGTATATTTTGTAGTATTCCCAGTTGCGTACGCTGTATTTACAGTACCAGAGAAGGCATGGTTTACACCAACGCGAGTATAGATGTTACCTGCCCCGAAGTTTTTACCGATTTCAAGGCCAAGACCACCTGCTGTACTGCTCACACCAGATTGCTCTACATGCATGCTGCCCGCATTAAAGCTATCGCCACCGAAGTGAGTGTAGCTCAATTGTGCTTGTGGTTCAATGTATGTACCATTTGAAAGCTTCACAGTTTTACCATAGCGTGCACCGATAGAGTATGCATTAGCTTTAGTCTCGCCAGACAGTCTTTCACCAATTTCATTACGAACTGTGAAGTCGTTAGATGTACGACCTACTTGAGACTCGATGTGGATGTATTGATTGTTACCAAGATCTTTCAAGCCGTACGCACCAACAGCAAAGGCTTTTTCTTTGCCAGTACCATTAAATACGTAATCATCATTGCCACGAAGGTAGGACACTTGACCACCTACAGTCCAACCGCTGCTAGTTTTAGCATCGTAACCACCTTGAATGCGTGTATACGTTGTATCTGTGTCGATACCTTTTTCATTGAAGCTGTATTTACCTCCCCCAACGCGAGCCCAAATACCTGTTGGTTCGCCTTGTTGCAATACGCGTGGACGATACATATTATCTGTCAATGTTCTCCAACCATTGATATTACTCATAATGGCAGAACGAGCGCCGCGCATATGAGGTGTATCAAAATCGCCCATGATAACATGAATGTGAGAATTACGGTCTGGCACTGGAGCTGGTTTCACTTCTGGTTTAGGAGCCGGTGTTGGTTTCACCTCCGGTTTTGGAGCTGGAGCTGGTTCTGGTTTTACTTCTGGCTTCGGAGCCGGAGCTGGTGTTGGTTTAACTTCCGGTTTTGGCGCTGGAGCTGGCTCTGGTTTTACTTCTGGTTTCGGTGCTGGTTTATTTTCACCATATACGTATTTACCTTGACCATCTTTATCTGCTTGCCATGTAATATCGCCTTCTTTGGCATGACCAGATGTAAGTACTTTAAAACGACCAGATTCAGAACCATTAGATGCAATGGCTACTGTGCCTTGAAGATTTCTTTCACCATTAACATAGTTATGGTAGTACATCTTGTGAGCCAAGTTATCTAAAATCTTATTCACATTGGCCTCAGAGGACAGGTCTAGACCTCGTTGAGTAGTGTACACATGAGCTGCTGCACCAGGAGCTGCACTTGTAATGTGAATATCGCCACCCCAGAAGGCATCTGGAGTCAAACCATTATAGGTTTTTGTTGGTGGTTGATAGCTTGGATCCTCAGTATCTCCACCTTCATCATTAGGGTCATAGATAAAGTTTACATGACCTTCAAGCTTATCTACATAAAGTTTATTATGCTCACTTTGGGTTACCATGTTCGCATAGTTACGATTCTTGGAACCTACAAGTCGATGTACATGGCTAGGTTGCGTACCACCATCTAATTTACCTTCGTGCAAGCCACCTTGATAGAAAAGCTCCCAAGAACCATAGTCACCAAGGAATACATTGATATGACTTGGATGCTTTGCATCTTTATCTGCTAAATTAAAGGCTAAACCGTCCCAAAGAGATTCTTTACCAATGATTCCAATATTGATCTCAGACGCATAATTTGGGTCGCTTTTAACGATAACATCACCAACTAAAGATAAGTCGTTACCGATAAAATTACCTTTGTTGCCGTCTACGCCAATATTAACAGTACCACCTTGAGCTACCGCAATAGGAGTACTCACATTGCTAACATCATAAACGCCATTTTTAAGGGTAACCTTACTGCCACCTTTACTGCTAATGAAAGGCTTATCATTATACCCAATATCGGCAACAGCCTTATCAATACTAACTGTACCACCATTATCTGCTTCAATTGTAGATATGTGGTTTGTCATTTCACCAGCCTTAAATGATCCACCATTAGTGGCTGTAATAGTCATGCCCTCAGCCATAACATAGGGCACTACAGAGCTAGCAATCGTCAATGCAATTGCTAGGGATAGGTTTGCTTTACACACACGTTTCATAAAAACCCTCTCTCATTTATACACTATAAACTATTATTAAATAATTTAATTATATTTAATAATTATGTTCTTGTAAATATGAGAGAAATTTGTCACATAGCTATAAAATTATAAAAGAAAAAAGGTAACATCTAGATTGCTACCTTTTAGCGAGTAAATTCTATATAGTATTTATCCGTATTTGACGATATATGATATAAACCCTATAATATAAACAGATAGCCAAACGAGTAGAACCGTCGGGCTCATCTCAAAAGGATTAAAAACATGATGAAATGGCCTTTCAGTTATCCAGTTATTGGTAACGAAGGGCTATTTGTCTTTTCCAAGACAAATAAGCGCCACAAGTGTTCCAAAGGCAATAATTACGGTCATTACCTCTAGGATTATCATGATTAACTCATAATCACTCATAGACACCCCTCCCTTCATTAATGAAGAGAGGCCCAACCTCGATTGACTATCCTACGTCAATTATATGGCGAACATATAAGCGAATCAATAAGAATCTATTAATAGAAATATACGAAATTATATAAGAAAAAGGCAGCGATTGAATCGCTGCCTTTATTCTTTATTTACGTGCTACGCGCATAGCCGCCATCATGCCTGGAGATTTCCAAACGGATTGGCCATTGTCTGAAACGAGTTTATTGTTATAGTAGAATACATCTGCATTGTAATAGTTATTATCGCTAGATGTTACCTTATAGCTAAGTCCAGATGTAGTATACACCGTAAAATTGAGTACATCCCCTACTCTCTTCACAGAGTCCTGGTCTACATACCAGCTATTACCGTTATAAGTTGTTGCATACACATCTGTACGGGCTTCTACATCATATGTATTAATACCAATCAATACGAGCAAAGCCGCTAACATATATAAGAATTTACGCATTAGAATTACCTCCGTTTTATCGTTGGAATACTTGTTTATTATACCAAAAAAACGGTGAAATTCACATTAAAATGGCACCTTCTGCGCCACCCATGATTGACTACTTTCAATGTACAGAGTAATACATTTTATAATAGGTTTTTCTATGAAAGCTATCCGCAAATAGTCTACGAACATGCCAATGACAAAAATGAACACCACTATTAACACAGCATAGAGCGGTAATATAAGTTAATTATTTCTATATAAAAGAAGGTATCAATTACAGTTGATACCTTCTTTTAATTCCACTATATATTTTATTAAAAATTATCCTAATATACTAATTCTCCATTAAATACGCGATATTCCTCACCGATTTTTGTTAAATCCTTTACAAGTAATCTAGAAGCTTGATAGTCTAACTTCATAACCAATGTATATCCAACAGATTTAGCCTTATGTATTACTTCACCTAGGAAATTAACAATGTTAAAGAATACCTCCTGAGGAGTACAATCTAAACATTTTAATAAAGAGTCATCTTCTTGTAATCTAATACTATATATAGTCTCTCGATCGTCTTCCAAAGTAAAGCTTAATAACACGGAAGATGTCTCTACATCATAATCCAAATGATATGTATTAAGACGACCACGCACTATGGTTTTGTCATCATCTAAAATATTTGTGATTTCAAGCTCTATCGGCCTATTCTTATCAACTGAAAGTACATATTTTCTCATAGCTAAATTCTCCCAAACCTATATATTAACTAATTTATCCCCAGAAATGAAAACTCCCAATATATTCATTCCATAATATTACTGTATAGATTATAACCAATTATGAGATAGAAAAGCCATAAACAAAATATCAAATTTATTCGATATATTTTAAATATTAGTTACAGTATATATTCTGTACTTTATTTAGAATATTATCCATCCATTTTTTTGTTATATCACTAAAAAATCGTTTCCATACATAACAAGTAATTAAAACTAAAATAAATGAAACTAAACTCTGATACTTCCAATCATAACTTGCTAGTATTGAAAAATGATCTACAACCTTTATTATTGCTTGATGCAAAATAAAAAATTCAAACTCTATACGTTCAAATAACTTAAACATATAAGTACTTAAAACATTAGAGATTATTCCCATATCCCAAGAATAAACCAATATCATTATACAGAAAATCCCCACAAACTCAGCTCTCATCCAATGTCCTTCTTTCATGACTACAAGTGCTAATGTTATAAGTGTAATTAATATTTCTATTAATGATGAGATTATTCGTATATGTTTACTATTCAATAAGTCTTTAAACCATAAACTTATAGGATATAAAGCTAAACCAGCATAGAACTCCAATCCACGAATTACAGGTGAAACATGTAAATTCCACGCTGTAATTTCTGAACCAAATAGTATTTGTTGTTTTTCAATTAAAATTCGTAAACCAATAGCCATTATAAAGCTAATAACTGCTCGCTGTCTTGTATTTACTGTTTTTAAAAGAAATGGAGATAAAAAATAACAAAATAGTATAGAAGAAAGGAACCAACTGGTCCCATTAAAAGAAAAGAAGGTACTACTATCAATACTCCAAGATTGTAGTAAAGATAAATTAATCAAAGCCTCAAATACAGTCTTCTTAGTAAATATATCTGAAATAGGCATTAAAAATAAGCAAATAAGAAATGCAACAAAATGTAATGGCCACATTCTAGATAATTTCTTCTTAACATATAAGCAAGATTCCTTCCAAGTTGCTGGCATCATTTTATTAGAATAGTTATATGAAACTAAAAAACCTGATACAACAAAGAAAAACTCACAGGCTCTGGCACCAATATCTACATGAGGATTAGGTATTGGACTATGCCACCAAAATAATAAAATAAGAGCTATAACCTTTAATCCTGATAAAGAACCAATCCTTTGCACTAAAATCCTCTACTTTCTAATATACTAACTCCCCATACTATTTATGCATTACTATGCTCATAAAATTTAATATAACAAATCAAAATCCCTACAAGAATTGGATAAGCCAATAAAAATTCATTACTCATAAAGCATGCAATCTGCCCAAAGAATGCCACTAGTAGGTAGACTAATGTAGGATTATTAATATACTTTTTAATCTTATATGATTTGTACAATATATATATAATTGGAGTAATAAACAAAATTTCACCTATCAACCCAAACCAGGCCAATATAGCTGCAAATTCATTAAGCACTGGATATTCAAATGCTAGAAAGCCTTTTTGTAACACATCTTCTGTCCAACGTTTAACTTCGCCACTATCTTTAGCAAAATCAGGAAATTTATCAACCATATAGCTTGAGTGCAAACCTCTACCAACGCCAAATGCTAAATGGTCTAGTCCAACGTTAAACATCGCAACTGTATTACCAAATCTAGCTGAATTAGATCTAGAACTAGTATTGCTAACCGACTTAACATTGCTATCAATATATTTATCTAACGCTTTTTCTACAGATATATCCTTAGGTGCTTCTTCGACAGCAGTCGTTTGAGAAATACTTGTCTTAATCATAGGACTTACTACAGAATCACCAACAATGGCAAAAGAATAACTAAGAACACTGAGACCAATTGTAAATAGACACAGCTTCCACCAAGATTTGTATCTAAAGATTAGACTTAATACGATAAATGCAACCAGTTCGAATAGATAAACAACAACACCTGTGCGAGCTTTAGTTAAGAAAATCATGGAAACCAAGAAAAATGCTAATACAAGATCAAGTTTATTTTTAGCATTCACATAATGAATACCTAATAATGGAGCTAAAAATACGGCGATCATACTAAAATAAGATGGTTCTAACGCAAGGCTTCTAAGTTGACCTGCCCATAATTCTGGAGGCCACCATCCACTTTGTACAACAGGATCATATAAGCTATTATTAATAGTTACTAATATACTAGCTAAATAATCTGAACCACTCCATAGCCAAGAAACCTCTATAACAGAGTAGGCTATACATAGAATTGTCAATATTCTTGCAGCATTAACAATTGTATCGAGACCTTTTTTACAATCATCCTTATATAGATTAAAAATAATTAAGAATAACCCCATTAGTGGGAATATAAAGTTTCTAAATAAATACCAAACTAAAGATACCATCAACTTTACTTGTAGAATAAATTCATTACCTACAAACGAAGGAAATAGCGCATATAGTTTTTGGACAACAGATGTATTAATTAGGTACGTATAGATAACAGTATCATAAAAAGGAAAAGAGAATACCCCTAATATAGTACAAAAAACAATCCAAACGATAGAAATAGCAAAATACGGTTTAAATGGAACCTCTGTCTTCTTTTTCCATATGCTATATACAATAAATAACAAAATGGAAAAGAAAAGAAATATCATCGATAGATTATTACCCATTGAGAACAAAGTATACCGATCTGGTATCCGCATCAATGGTAATGAAATTATCATTGCACAAAGCAATAGCTCTTGAATTTTATAATATACTGTATTAATCATATTAAGACAAACCTCACAAACTAGTTAATACATCTTACAAGAGTCGCTTCCATAATAAGCCTCCCATAACAATCATAATTAGAAATTCTGTTAGTAGCATTGTCATTGCTACGCCTTCTGCACCCCACATATAACACAATGGGAATATAGATAACAAACTAAAGAATGCTGCTAATACTAAAGTCCGGCTATAAGCACTATTCATATTGAGTGGTAGCATCGTTTCTTCACCAAATACAGTACTAATAGCAACAGCTAATGGAACAAATGACAAGATTCGTAATACATCAACTGTTAACTCATAATCTGCTCCGAACAGTAGCTTAACTATAGTATCTGAGAAGAAAAAGAGAGACGTACAGCCAATAAGACCAACAACCAAATACAAGAATATTTGTTTCTTTATAAATTGTAACCCCTTAGAAATATCATCCTTCATCATCTTACTTATAAACGGATATATTGCATCACTTACAGCATATATACCTCTACGAACACAGGTAATTAATTTATCAGCAGCACTATAGTAACCAACGATAACATTATTCGTAAGCATCCCTAATACAACTATATTAGTTGCAGTATATAAGTTAACCGCTAAAGAGGATACAAATATAGACCAGCCTTCTTTATAAGAATTAATAATTTCACCTATAGTTGGCCATTTAAACAATCCTGTATAGTGTTTTCTTAACCAAACTATTGAAAAAATACCCGCAATTAAAGGCGTACAAGCTTGTAAGAATGCAGCTAGTATATAATCATCTGGAGATTTTACAAGTAAAAATATGCCAAGCATTGTACAGATACGACCACTCATATTCAAGATGGTAATATATCGCATTTTCTGTATACCTTGAAAAAACCATACAGGAAATAAAACATTACCTATAATTCCACAGTACATAACCTGAAATAATAATATGTCGATCGTATTTCCTAGTAATATGCGTTGCAAATTATAAACAGCAAAAAATACCAGAGTAACAAATATTAATATACATACTTTTCCATAAAAATATTTGGCAAACAGAAATCCTATTTTCTGTTCTTCAGCTTGTGCTATTGCCTTTGGCGCCGTTAAGGAGTATCCAAAATCAACGAAGATTCGAAAATATTCCATAATACCTTGCATAAAGGCAATCATCCCAAAATGCAATGGTCCTAAGACGCGAATCAAATATGGTACTAAGATAAAAGCAAGTACATATTCTAAAGCGCGCAAGGTTAGAAGAGAAAATATATTCTCTATTAATACGGAGTAACTCTTCCTCACATTACCCATCCTCTAACATCAATATATATCAATTCTTACTAATTATACTTTTATAATTAGAGAAAACCCCATAGTATTATCAATAAAACATAAAGATAATCTCTATGGGTTTTAATTATATGTAATATACAACCGTACAAATATGGTTATGATTCATAGTTAATAATACAATTTAACCAATAACCTCTTTATATATTGTTTGCACTTCCACAATGGATTATGGCTGGTATCAGCCGTATGATCTAATACATAGTGTTTATATTGTGTGAGTAAATCTTTATACTCTGTCTTACATTTATTTGCACAAACTCTACGAGACAATTCCACATAGGAATTTAAAAGATACAGTTGCAGCTCATTCTTTACACTACTGCAGCGTTCCATAAGATAATCATTCATATATATGTGGGACTCTACTGTATCTGTCATAAAACGTCTACTGAAATTAGCCATTATACTACCAGCGCGTTGTACATAATAATAAAGGGGTTCATTTACTGTTACTATAATATTAGCATTTAAAAATAGCCTGAAAATAGTAAAATTATCCTCTTGAACTCTCCCCTTTGGAAAACGAACTAATACTGTCCCATTGAATAACTCAGATTTAAAAAGTTTATTCCATACTACATTGAGATCGAATGGTTCAGTTTTTAATAGATAATATCTCAACATATCCATGCCTGTGAAAGTTCGTTTATCATCTTGAACAGACATAGTATGTATACTAATATCATCAGCTTCTCTGTAGATATAGTAATTACAAGATACCATATCAGCATTGGTACTATTCGCTACAGTAAGCAATCTTTCACACATTGTATTTTCTATAAAATCATCACTATCAACGAATAAAATATAGTCTCCTGTAACATGATCTAAACCATAATTACGAGCATCGGAAAGCCCGCCATTTTCCTTATGAAAGACCTTTATGCGTTTATCCTTCGCTGCATAAGAATCGGCAATAGAACCGCTACAATCGGTTGCTCCATCATCGACTAAAATAATTTCTAAATTTTGATAGGTTTGATTAAGTATTGATTGAATACATTTATCAACATACTGTTCAACATTATAAATAGGAACAATAATAGAAATTAATGGCTCCATATACTTAATCCTTTCGATTTATCTTATAAGCAACAATATTATGTCCACAGCGTTGATCCTCAGGAGGCATCTGCATATAATCATCATACATATTGTCCAGGTATTCTCTCCAACAAGACATAACAGAGAATGATTGATCTTCAAATTCAATGGTAGTCATCTTCTCAAAATCCTGTTTAGGCAATCGTTCCTTTACACCTTCACCCCAGGCAATTACACCAACATACTCTGATTTAGTATAGTCATAAGATTTAGCCAAACGATCCATGATATCGATACAACGTTGTTTACCAAATAAACGGCACAATGGAACAATAACTAATTTACCTAAAGCATGAATAAGAGATTTCCCCTTAAACAGTTTAGCGCTAGCTAATGTAAGTATTTTTTGATAAAAAATCGATTTATCATAAATCTCTTTCATAATGGACATATCTTCACTAAATCCATCAACAGGGAAAATATCTATCCATAAATACTTGCTACGTAATGTATTAGAATATGTATTTTCACAAGGGATATTTTTATTGATGATAGCCGCATAGGTTGCATCTAAGCTATGATTGATAGGATTAGCAATTAGCTCTAATCCATCGTGATCGTAGTGCTCTTTTAACGTTAATAACCGTTCATAATCAGGTCTTGGCATGCAAACATCAATATCATCATCCCAAGGTATAAACCCTTTATGTCGAGCTGCACCTATTAATGTGCCATAACATAAACTATATTTTAAATTATATTTTTTGCAAAATTGGTCAAAATCCTTGAGAAGATTTAACTCTTCTAGCTGAACTTCTCGTAAAGATAATTGTTGCATACTCATCAAATCCCATACTAAATTACAGTAACATCGGTATCAGATACAAACTTATTGAGGACGCGTACCTCTTCAATCATATCTTGATGGCTCATCAAGAAGCTTTCAGAATCCTCTCTAATACATTTCAAGAACTCAACAATTCCATATCGTAAGCCTTCACCTTCAAATTTATAGAAGTACTTTTGATTCAAGTTTACATCTTCAAAGCGCATTTCAAAGAATTCTGTTTTCCACCAAGGTGCAGGTACATAGATATATCCTTTAGAACCAGATATGACTAAATCACCCTCAGCTTTAGCATTGATAGCCACTGTAGCAGAAGCCATCGCATCATCATAAAGGAAATTAATTTTCGATAAAATATCGACATCATCAACCTTATGGCTTATAAAATCAACGCGGTTATAATTAAAGCCTAAGAGTTTAAAGATAGCCAATAACGGATAGGATGCTAAAGATAAAATACTACCACCCGCTATTCTAACTTGATTAGCCAAATCATCACCCAAAACTTGTGTAAAATTAGCCTCTACATTAAAGATTTTACCAATTCTCCCACTACGAGCCATGGCAATTAACTTATTAAAAGCAGGGCTATACGCTGTTTTTAAGCCTTCCATTAATACTAAGTTAGAAGATTTCGCCAACTCCATCAAGCGTAATGTTTCATCAAGGTCACTACTAAATGGAAATTCTGTTAATACATGTTTTCTAGCTTGTAGTGCTTTTTCAATATACGCACCACGTTTAGATAAAGGCATGTTAATATATACCGCATCTACCTCATCTAGTAACTTTTCAGATGAACAAAATTGCTCTAAATCATTAAACTGGTATGATTTATAGATAGTATCAGTCTCATCTGCCTCAGTGTACCCACCTATAATATCAATACCACTAACAAATTTAGACTCATCTAAAAATCTGTCCAAAATAACTTCATTACCAATAATACCTAATCTAACATTCTCGGAATTTCTGATTTGAGTACTAGAAATACCTTGTGTTCTTGGTAGGTAAACTACCTTACAATACTCATTTAAATAATCAAAATAGCCTTCCCAATCAGATCCAACAGTAAATATATCTACATTAAAACGTTTGATATCATCTATTTTTTGGCCAAAATATTCTTCTACTACGATTTCATCTG
>OLFT01000766.1_pt1 | contig 38478 bp, 30 predicted proteins | sample 1604921 | NCBI WGS metagenome assembly OLFT01 (sample SAMEA3888897, study PRJEB22519) | human gut metagenome | biome: human gut; feature: human-associated habitat; material: faeces | place: Denmark | collected 2013 | reverse complement strand
GACCTGGCTGAACTTCCTCCACCAAAACGGCATCAGCTGGGCCAACTGGTCCCTGTGCGACAAAAACGAGACCTCCGCCGCCCTGAAACCAGGCACCCCAACAAACCGCCCCTGGACAGACAACGACCTGACCCCCTCCGGGAAATTCGTCTTTTCGCACTTTTAAGCGGCGGACATTTTCTCCCTTTGCAAACAGGTCTGACTATGATAAAATAAACTGTCAAACAACAAAATTTCCGCTTGAGCGGCGTATCATTGCGAGGCTAACACACCATGATCCAAGACATATTTCCCCATGTATTTCACAACGAATTTCACGAGCGCGAGAGTCTTCCCGGCGATTTTGTCGCCGTTTTCTCCGGCGGGAAGACCTATCTGAGCCAGGGCGGCGCTCTTCCCACCGCGGCGGAGATAAAGGCCCTGGGGGTGAAAGAACACGAGCTGGTCTATCTCTTTGAGATCGATCAGACGGCCTTCTTCCTCCTCTGGACGGTGCCTGATGCCGTAAAAACGGCGCTGGTGGAGCAGGGCACCGGCATATTTCGCAATATGAAACCTACTTATATGGCTCTGGCCGGGTCCACGGCCCTGCACCTGTCCGCCTGGTATCGCTCCAACCGGTTCTGTGGTCGGTGCGGCGCCGCCATGGAGCGGGACAAGGTGGAGCGGGCCATGCGCTGCCCCAGCTGCGACCAGGTGGTCTATCCCCGCATCAACCCGGCGGTCCTGGCGGCGGTGCGCCACCGGGACAAGCTGCTGCTGACCCACTATGCCAACCGGCCCAACGCCACCCGCTATGCCCTGGTGGCCGGCTTCACCGAGATCGGCGAGACCCTGGAGGACACCGTCCGGCGGGAGGTCATGGAGGAGGTCCATCTGCCCATCAAGAACATCCGCTATCACGGCAGCCAGCCCTGGGGCTTTGCCGGGAACATCATGGTGGGCTTTTGGGCGGACCTGGACAGCGAGGACGAGACGGTGATCTTAGACCGCAGCGAGCTGGACGAGGGCGTGTGGCTCTCCCGGGAGGAAATTCCCGTGGACGAGAACCCCGCCTCCCTCACCCACACCATGATCCAGCTGTTCCGCCAGGGGAAGGACCCCAAGTAATTTCTGCAACACATAACGATATACAAACACACAATACAAACACACAAAAGCAGCCCCTTGGGCTGGCATACTTACGGATAGGAGGAATTTTCAATGGACTTTATGGAAACCGTCAAGAACCGCTATTCCTGCAAAAAATTTGATGGCCGCCCGGTGCCCCAGGACAAGCTGGACGCCATTTTAGAGGCCGGACGCCTGGCCCCCACGGCCAAGAATCTTCAGGAGCAGCACATCTATGTGGCCCAGACCCCCCAGGCCCTGGCCAAGATCGACGGGGTCACCCCCTGCCGCTATGGCGCGTCCACGGTGCTGGTGGTGGCCTTTGACCGGAACAACGTGTTCACCTATCCTGGGGAGCAGCGGGACTCCGGCGTGGAGGACGCCTCCATCGTGGCCACCCACCTGATGCTGGCCGCCGCCGCCCTGGGGGTGGACAGCTGCTGGATCAACTTCTTCGACCCGGCGGTGCTGGCCCGCGAGCTTGGCCTGCCGGAGCAGGAGGAAATTCTCATGCTTCTGGACCTGGGCTATGCCGCCCCCGGCTTCAAGCCCCTGCCCAACCACACCAGCCGCAAGCCCCTCTCCGACACCGTGAGCTATCTATGAACACCCTGATCGAACTGTACGACGAGCGGGCCATTGAGAACATCCTCGCCCCGGACATGTTCCGCCCCCAGCGCATCGTCTATCTCTGCCCCGGGGAGATCGTCCGGGACCACACCCGCCAGGCCAAGCTGGCCGACTTTTTCCGGCGGCGGGGCTGGGAGCCGGAGCTTGTCTTTGTGGAGGCCAGCCTGTTTAAATCAGACCGCATCCTGCGCCAGCTGATCTCCATCGGGGAGAAGTATCCCGGCTGCGCCCTGGACGTCACCGGCGGCAGCGACGCGGCCCTGTTCGCGGCGGGGATGTTCTCCGCCCAGCAGGGTGTGCCCGCCTTTACTTACTCCCGAAAGAAAAACCGCTTCTATAACATCTCCGGCGCGGCCTTTGCCGACGACCTGACCTGTCCCCTCGCCTATTCCATTGAGGAATTCTTCCTCATGGCCGGAGGGACGCTGCTGCCCGGGCGGGTGGACAACCACATCCTGTCCCGGTATCTGCCCGACTTCGACGCCCTCTTCGCCTGCTTTCTCCAGTTCCGCCGGGAGTGGAGCGATATCGTCGCCTACATCCAGCGCATCTCCCCCGGGGAGTACGGCCAGACCCCGCCCCTGTCCATCTGCGGCGGCTATACGGTAAAGGGCGACCACGGGACCCGGAACACCGCCAACGAGGCGGCCTTGCAGGCCATGGCCCAGATCGATTTCATCCGGGACCTGCACATCGTCCCCGGGGAGCAGGTGTCCTTCTCCTTCCGGGACCTGCACGCCCGCGCCTGGCTGCGGGATGTGGGCAGCGCCCTGGAGCTGTACGCCTATAAGGCCTGCGTCGACTCCGGCATCTTCCACGACGTCATCAGCAGCGCCGTGGTGCGCTGGGACGAGGTGCTGGGCCACGGCAGCGTCTCCAACGAGATCGACGTGATGGCCGCCCGGGGCGTGATCCCGCTGTTTCTCAGCTGCAAGGCCTGCGACGTGAAGACGGAGGCCCTGAACGAGCTGGCCATCCTCCGGGACCGCTTCGGCGGAAAGGGGGCCAAAGCGGCCATCGTCACCACCGAGCCATGCCACGCCGCCGCCCGCCACCGGGCCGCCCAGCTGGGTATCGCCGTCATTGATTTAGAAGAGCTGAAAACCGGCCAGCTGGTCCACCGGCTGAAGGTCATTATGAAAGTGGAATAAGCAAAAAGCAGACGCTCACAAATCCGTGGGCGTCTGCTTTTCTGTGTTCTTCTATTTAATGGCGGCCATATTTTTGGGCCAGCTGGGCCATCAGCTCCTCCATGGTGGGGGCAGTTTTTTCTTCCGGCGGCTTCGCCAGTTCCCCCTCATCCGCCCGGAAGTCGGCCACGGTGGGCAGAGGCTGGCGGACGTTTTTATACTCCTCCAGGGCCATATAGCCCGCCCTCTCCCCTGGCTGGATTTGGCGGCGGAGATAGAAAAAGTCCTTTATCTCCGCCCGGCTGCGGATGGACGGCTGCTTCAGCCGCAACCTGTCTGCGGCATAGCGGTCATAGGCGCGGATGTAGTCCTCCACCCGGTCCGTCCGGTCCGCCCCTGCCGGGCCGCATAGATTTTCAGGGCTGTACAGCTCTGTCGGGTCCGTCTCCACCAGCCGGTCGATGTGCAGTTCCATCCGGCCCAGGCCCAGGGGCTTGCCCATGCCCAGGCTCTGATAGCTGCCCTGGTCCAGCCGCAGGCACCACAACAGCAGGCCCAGCTCGTCCTCGTGGAGGTTCTGAAAGCGAATGACCCCCCGGAACCGGGTCCCCTTGGGCAGGGGCCGCAGCGTGGACTGGACCTTCTCTTTTCCCGCCGGGACCTTTCCCGGCTCTTTCAGCCAATATTGCTTATAGCCCCGCAGGCGGAAGCCCTCCTGGGCATAGTTTTTCCCCTCCGCCACATAGCCGGGGTAATAGCTGGGCTTGGGTCCCGCCAGCACCGCCCCCAGGGGCGGCTCCGGCTTCACCTGGCCCAGGGCGGGAAGATCGCCGAAAGACACCCTTGAGCGATAGGCCCCCTCCGGCCCCGCAAAGCCCAATATCCCGTGGGGATAGTCCACCCCCGGCTCGGCCTGGGCGTCCCGGTGCCGCTGGGGCAGGCCCTGGGACAGGGCGCTGCCATAGCCGATGCGCAGAAACAGGCTCATACCGAAGTAGGTGTGCCCCTCATGGCGGAGGTAGAAGACGGGCTTCTCCTCCCCCGCTCGGGGCAAGGCCCAAAAGTTTGCCCGGCCCAGCACATTTTTCCGGTTCTCCCAGTCCTCCTGATAGGACAGCACGTCCTGGTCGCTCAGCTCCAACGCCGGTTTGTCCTCGTCCGCCTGGGGGAAGAGATACAGGTGGTTGGGCCTGCCCACCGGCCTGCCCGTGACCAGCAGCATCCCCCGCTCCATGCCGGGGACGGGGGCGGCGCTGCGGCGGAGGGCCGTGACCCTCTCACCCACCGCCCGATAGGCCACCGGCACGGCCTGGGCCGGGTCCAGACCCAGGGCCGCCGCGTCCGGGTGCTTTCTGGACACCCGGAGATAGGTCCCGGCCACCGGCTGGATGATGTATCCCCTGCCGGTGCTGCGCAGATAGCCCGCCCGGACCTTGGTGGGGACGGAAACAGACCGCCCCCGGTCAACCTTCCGGGTCTCCACCCCCAGGGCCGCCTGGTAATACGCTTTCAGGGCGCCCCCGGCGCTCCCCCGGGCCGCCGCCATCTCCCGGAAGTAGATCTGCACGTCCTCAAAGTCCTCCCCCGGATGGACGCACCCGAAGCCCAGGATCTGCATGTTCTCCCGCACCATGCCCCGGATGGTGGAGCCGGGCAGGGCGTATTGACCGTTAGGGGCACGGAAAAAGTTGTCTCTCCCGTCTGAGACGAACACCGGGGTATCCGCCGTCATGGTCACGTGGATCTCCCCGCTTTTCAGGGCCGGGTCGATTTGGTCATGGCGGGGCAGCTCCTCCGGCCCGGCGTAGCGCAGGAGCACCTTCTCGGAGAAGGGCACGAAGTTATAGGGGGCGTGGACTTTGGACTTAGACTGCTCACCCATTCGCTCCGCCCTCCTTCCAGCCGCTCAGCCGGGTGGCCGCGATATAGGCCTGCCCGTCCTCGTCCCAGTCCAGGACACGGGTCACGGTGATGGACCTGCCAAAGCGCGGGTTCTCGATCTGGTACTCCTCCTCCATCACGTGGTCCTCCGGCTCCCCCGTCAGGGCCACGGCACGCAGGCCGTCCTCCCCGGGGAAGAGCCGTATCTCCCGGTCCCGGCTGAAAAAGCGGGCCTCCAGCAGCTCCTCCAGGTCCGCCGCCAGGGGCGTCCGGCCCAGGGCCACCTGGCTGAGGGAGCGGACCCAGGCGAAGGGCAGCTTCTGCCCCGCCTCCAGGGCCGCTTGAATATCTATGGTTTCCTGTTTCATGTCCGTTCCTCCTCCAGCGCGCCCAGCCAGGTCTTGAAGATATCCTCCGGGTCCTCCGCCGTGCAGCGCCGCTCCCGGTCAAAGGTCAGCGACGCCCGCCTGCCGTCTGACAGGGTGGCGGTGAGCCGGTCCACCTGGACATAGCCCCGGCCAATGGCGCCGCCGCTGCCCAGGTTATACAGCCCCGCCCCCAGGTCCCGCAGGGCGTACAGCAGCAGGCCGCAGTCCGCCGGGGCATCTGGGGCAGAGATGCGCAGTTCTAAGTCGCAGCGCAGCGGCTCCTCGGTGAACAGCCCGCCCCGGATCACGCCGCCGGTAAAGCGGTTGATGCGGATGCGGCTGATCTGCTTTTTCTGGGGCTGGGTGATAACGCCGTCCTCAAAAAATACCTGTCCGGGCAGACCGTTGTCCTCCGCCCCGGCCCCCCGGCCAAACAGGGCCTCTGTCCGCCCTTTGGACAGGCCCAGCGCCGCCGCGATCTGCTCCGCCCTGGCCCGCACTGCCCCCTTTATGGAGGAGCCGGGGAGCACGGGCCGCCCGTTCTCCGTCAGGTTGGGGGTGTAGGCCCCCCGCCGCTTTTCCGTCTCCAGGGGCGCGCCGGAACGGACGAGCAGGCTGTCCGCCCGCCCGGTGAGCACAAAGGTCACCCGCCCCCCTCCGGTCTCCTCCGGCAGGGTCAGGAGTTCGTCGGCGGGCTCGTCCGCCAGCCACGCCCGCCGGTCCGCCGGGTCCGTCAGGTCAAAGCACCGGCGGCGGACGGTCAGCCTTACCCGGCCAAAGCCGCCGCTCTTCTGGCCGCCCAGGCGGATCTGGCCGCTGTGCAGGGCCGCCAGCAGTCCTTCCACCGCCCGCAGTTCCCCCTCGTCCCGTGTCAGGCCCAGCCAGGTCAATGTAAAGGAAAACCGGCTGTCAGCGGCGAGGTGGGCCACGTCGAATTTTCCGCCCGCTGCCGCTGTCCCGGTGGCCCGGTCTATACGCAGCCGGGACCGGGTCTGGCACTGGGCGTCGGCGTCGAACACCCCGTCGGACACGATCAGGTGCCCGCTCTGCTTTTGGCTGCCGAACAGCCGCTCCGCCATACCTGCATCCGAAGCCGCCAAATGCTCCCGCAGGGCCCCGGCGATGGAGCTGCCCTGGAGCAGGGCGGTCCCGTCCCAGCTCCGCAAGATCTGTTCCGTGTCCCCGTCGTTCCCGCCGGTGCGCAGGGGCGTGGAGCAGCGGGCCTCCGCCTCATAGCGGACCGCGTAAGTATAGGTCGCCGCCATGTTATCCCTCCTCCCCGCCGTCCCGTTTCCGGCTATAATCAAACAGCATGTCCAAAAGCTCCAGCCGCCGGTCCGGGCAGTCCGCCAAACCCAAGGTCTGCGCCAGAGGGCGGTCCAGCACCTGGTGGACCAGGGCGGCCATCTCCTCAAATTTTCTGCCGTGGCGGGCCCCGCGGTCATGCAGATTCTTGTCCAAATGGGCGTACAGCGCCCCGGTGTCCCGGCCACGGGCGAGGGCCTGCTGGCACAGGGCCTGGAGGGTGCCCAGCTGGCTGCGGGACAGCCCGCACTGCCGGACCTTGTCGGCGTGGTCCATGACCCAGCGGTATTCCCCGTCCCGGACGCGCCGGTCCTCCTGATGCCGGACGGGGCGCTCCACCGGGGCCTTGTCCCTCAGGGCCTCGAAGCGCTCTGGGGACAGGAACAGCACCTGGCCGAAGCCCTCCCCCCGGCGGATGCCCAGGCCCTCCCGCTCCACGGCCCGGAGCCGCTCCGGTGGGGGGGCTTCGGAGCAGACCAGCTGGAACAGGCTTCCCCGGTCATACATGGCCACGGCGGGAGCGCGGCACTTCCAGGTGCGGTTATAGCCGCCGAATTCCGCCAGCGCCGTGCCGCAGAAGGGGGCCTCCACCCGCTCCACCCCCAGCTTGTCCGCCAGGGCCGCCAGATTCAGGCCGCAGGGCTCCCCCGTCTCCCCCAGCATGGTCAGGGGGGACACGGCCAGCAGATAAAGTTCTTCTCCCGGCTGTTCGATAGCATAGCCCTCCGCCCAGTCCGGGCCGGGCACCGATTGCAGTTCGGTCACGCTACACTTGCCAAAGCCCTCGAACCGGTCCGCTCCCAGCCAGACTGTGCCATTCAAGATGGCGCCGATCTGCTCCGACAGCCCCTCGTCCTCCAGGGCGATATAGCCCCGAAAAACTTGTCCGGAACTAAGATATCGGGTCTGGAAGGGACGGGGGTCCTCCCCCGTCGCCACATTGCGCTGGATGCGCATGGTCCCGTCGGTCCGGGCGCTCCAGAACCGGATGGTCCCCCCCTCCAACGTGCAGAAGGAGCCCAGCCGGGCCCGTTTCTTTCCCGGGGTAAACGCGCCGTTTACCACCACGCTCTCCAGCCCCGTCTCCTCCTTGGTCTCGTAAAAGCCCCGGATGGCGGGCAGCACGGGGCCGTCCACGGGGGCGGGCACCGCGTCTAGGAACCGGGTCCCGTCAGACAGCAATGCCTGGCGATTGGCCCGGAACCACTCCGGCACCTGGGCGGCCAGGGCGCTCATCACCATGCCCCGGACGGTGGAGCCGGGGATATAGCCCCGGGTCTCATAGCTGTTCTCCCCGCTGCGGCTCAGGTCGGTGATGAGCACCGGCGTCTGGGTGGTCAGGGTATAGCGGAGCCACCGGCCCCTCACCTGGGGGCGCTCCCCCTCGGGCTGAGCCAGCCGCACTCCCCGGAGCCGCACCCGGCCAAAGCCCCGGCTGCGCAGGGTGCCCGCCCACTTGACGCCCGCCAGGGCGTCCAGCAGCAAAGCCTCGTCCTCTTCGGCGCAGGTCAGCTGGCCGGAGAAGCGCAGCCCCCGGCGGATGCAGGCCGCCATGCGCAGGGACCCGGTCTTCACCACGCCCCCCTCTAAGCTGGTAAAGGTCCTGGTGGAATAGCAGTCCTCCGGGGCCGCCGGGGGCTGCTCCAGGGTCAGGGCGGTGAGACGGACCCGGCGGGCCTCCTCCGTGCCGTCCCAGCCGGACAGGCCCAGCATGGCGTCCGCGTCCTCTGTGCCCTGCCCGGTCCAGGCCGCCAGGTTCTCCAGGCTCTCCCGCAGCAGGCCCTTCAGGGTGCTGCCCTTGAAATAGGGATAGCCCCTCTCGTCCCGGCACACGGCCACGTCCTCCCCGCCGGGGACGCTGTAGCCCGAGCCGAAGATGGCGTCGGACAGCAGCTCCATGGTCACCTGTATGGTCACGCTCATGCCTGCACCTCCTCAAGGTCCACCCCGTGGTCGATGAGCTCCACCCCGTCGAAGAACAGGCAGCGGTCCACCCCGTCGATTTTCTGGAACAGGCCCTTCTCCAGGCCGGTCCCGCCGTCCAGCGCGGCCTGATAGGCCCGCTTGCGCTCCTCCTCCGTCTGATACCGGGCGGCAAAGCTGTGGTAGAGCAGGTCGTGGAGCTCCCGGCTGCCCAGGAAAAAGGCCGCCGCCGTCTTTCCCTGCTTCACGGCGGTGCGCAGGCCCTTCAGCTTGGCCCGGGCCGTCTGGCCATACTCCCCCCGCAGCAAGCGGTGCATGGCCTGGAAGAAGGCATAGGTGCGCACGCCGCCGGTCTTCTCCGCCAGCCTGGTCCGGTCCACCCCCTCCGGGGCCAGGACCACCACCGGGCGCAGCTCCATGCGGCAGCCGTCCTCCGTCTCATAGTCCTCCCGCTGGGCGGCCAGGCCGTCCTTCAGCTGGCCGAACTCGATGTGCCAGTCCATGGCGGACACCCGGCCCTGGTCGTCGATCTCCGCCCCAAAACGCTTGGCGCTGGCGCACAGCTCCTCCGCCAGGTCATAGGCCCGATGGAAGGGATACTTCTTGTGGACCATGGCCACCCCGGCGCAGGCGGCATAGGGCTGCCCCGGCTGACGGCAGTTCTCCAGGGCGGACAGCTTCTGCAAGAACACCCGGGCGCACTCCAGGCCGATGTTCCCGGCGGTGACAAAGCACACGTCGTCCCCCGCCAGCACCACCGGGCGGATGGGCAGCCTGTCCGGGGCATAGCCGCTGGCGATCACCGTCTCCACCGTCTGGCGGAAGGCCGTCTCAAAGTCGGCCTGGATGCCTTGGCTGAAGTCCTGCAAGGCCCGGCGGCAGTCCTCCCAATGGGTGCAGCTTTCATAGATGCGCTCCACCCGTCTGCCCATGCCGTTGCCGTCGGCGTGGACCACAGCGATGAAGTTGTCTGCTCCGGCCAGTTCCTCAAACTGGGCGGGAAAGCACCAGTGCTCCGGCACTTCGATCCCCCCGGCCACCCGGCCCGGGGGCACGGTCTCCCCCTGCGCCTGCTCCACGCCGAAGGTCAGGCGGCGGAAGGACGCCCGCCGCAGGGCTTTCTTCCCCTCCAGCGCGGCGGAGAGGGCCTTTAGGTTCTCCCCGGGGGTCTTGTTCTCGTCATAGTCCAGCTGCTTCACAAACAGCTCCAGCCCGGGGAACTGGACCATGGCCGTCTCGGTCACCGCACGGGCAAAGGCGTCGGCCCGCTCCCGGCTGTCAAATTGCAGCACCGTGTGGCCGCCCCCGGCATAGACCAGGTCCTCCTCTTCCCGATACAGCGGCCCCGCCGCCCGCTGGAAAAACCGGCTCTCGGTCACATATCGGATATCCTCTGAGCGGGCGGCATTCTCCCGCAGCCTGCGGCTGGCGAAAATATACGCCTGCTTTTGCGACACTTCCAAGATCATCAGCCGTCTCACGCCGTGATCCCTCCTTTTTTTCAAAAAGGTCCCCTCCATTGTAACATATTCCCCAGCATTCGCCAAATTCTTTTCTTTCCGTAAAATTCCCTCTGGCGTCGCTCGAACATTTGTGTTAGACTATAGTCAGACAGAATTTTCTTGGAGGTGTGACCTATGACCTGTACCCAGCATTACGACTCCCCCCTAGGCGGGATGCTCCTGGCCGCTGACGAGGTCGGGCTTACCGGCCTCTGGTTCGAGGGGCAAAAGTATTTCGCCGATACCCTCCCCCAGGAGCACGTCCAGCGGGAGACTCCCGTCTTAGCGGAGACCCGGCGCTGGCTGGACGTCTATTTCTCCGGGCGCGAACCCGATTTTCTCCCCCCGCTCCACCCCCTGGGTTCCCCCTTCCGTCAGGCGGTGTGGGAATTGCTGCTGCAAATTCCCTACGGCCGCACCGTCACCTATGGGGACCTGGCCCGGCAGCTGGCGGAGCGGCAGGGGCTGCCCCACATGTCCGCCCAGGCCGTGGGCGGCGCGGTGGGGCACAACCACATCTCCATCCTCATTCCCTGCCACCGGGTGGTGGGGTCCAGCGGCAGTCTCACCGGTTACGCCGGGGGCGTCGACAGGAAAGTCAAGCTGCTGGAGCTGGAGGGGGCGGACATGACCGGTCTGTTCCGCCCCAAGCGCGGCGCCGCCCTCTGAGCTCAAAATAGAAACAGGCCCCGCTTCTGCCGAAAGCACTGTGCTCTCTGCAAAGCGGGGCCTGTTGTTTGTTATTTTTCGATGACCGTGAGGGCCTCTTCGCTGTTCTTCACGCTCACCGGCTTGGGGATGTAGCCGGTCATGCCCGCCTCCCGGCAGCTGCGCCGGTCGCTGGCAAAGGTGTTGGCCGTCATGGCGAAGATGGGGATGTCGTGGTCGGGGCGGCTGCTCTGGCGGATGAGCCGGGTGGCGGTCACGCCGTCCATCACGGGCATCTGCATGTCCATGAACACGGCGAAATACTCGTCCGGGGCCGAGGCCTCATAGCGCTGGATGCCGACCTTTCCGTTTTCGGCCCACTCCACCCGCAGGCCCACCATCTCCAGCAGCTCGGTGGCGATCTCGGCGTTCAGGGCGTTGTCCTCCACCAGCAGGACCTTTCGGCCCACATACTCGTGGCCCAGCTCCTCCCGCTCCTGGCGGGGGCGGAGAACGGTCTTGCGCTCCTACTCCGTGGCCGCCGGGAAGGGGATCTCCACGGTGAAGGTGGAGCCCTCCCCCAGCTTGCTCTGGATGGACAGGGCGCCGCCCATCAGCTCGGTAAAGCCCTTCACCACCGACATGCCCAGGCCCGTGCCCTGGGTCTTGGACACCCGGCTGTCCTCCGCCCGGGCATAGTCCTCGCAGATATGCTGGACAAACTCCTCTGTCATGCCGATGCCGTCGTCCCGGCAGGTGAAGCGATAGCGATTTTCCGGCAGCTCGTCCAGGCGCAGGTCGATGTGGCCGCCCGCCTCGGTATACTTGATGGCGTTGGAGATGATGTTGATCAGGATCTGCTTCAGGCGATTGGCGTCGCCCACCACCACCCGGTCCTTGCAGCCGCACTGGACGGTGAGATGCTGCTCCTTCTTGCCGAACAGGGGCCGCAGAATGTCCACGCTCTCCCGCAGGCAGGCCGCCGGGTCAAAGGGCTCCCGAACCAGCTCGATGGCCCCGTGCTCCAGCTGGTTCACGTCCAGGATGGAGTTGATGAGCACCAGCAGATAGTTGCCCTCCTTGGTGATGTTGGCCAGGGCGTTGTCCAGCTTTGCCCCGTCGTTTTTATACTTCTGGGCCACCTGGGTCATGCCCAGCACCACGTTCAGGGTGTGCGGATGTCGTGGCTCATGTTGGACAGGAAGGTGGTCTTGGCCTCGTTGGCGTCCCGGGCGATCTGAAGGGCCTGGCTGAGCTGGCGGTTGTGGACGGCCTGCATCTTCGCCCGCTGCCGGGAGGCCCGCAGGAGCAGGCACACCACGATAGCGGCCACCAGGGCCGTCACCGCCGTCACGGCCATCATGGCCTGCACCGGGTACCGCCGGGCAAACAGCAGCACAGAGCTGGAATCCGGGTGGAGGTTCCCCGTGCTGAGATAGCCCGCCAGCTCGTCCTCAGAGATGCTGTAGATATAGTTGTTCATGGCGGCCAGCAGCTGGGTGTCGCAGTCCCGGGACACGGCGATGTCCGCGTCCATGTTCTGCCCCGGCAGCAGACTGGTGACCAGGGTGCTGCCCGTCTCATAGATGTAATACTCCAGCCCGGCCCAGGTCCCGGCGGCCACGTCGGCCTTGCCGGCCTCCACCGCCTCCACGCACGCCTTGGAGTTGTCACACAGGAGCACCGTGCCGTATTCCTCCGTGGGGATCTGCTCCTCCAGCCCCTTCACCATGGCGATGGTCTGCTGACCGGGGTCGCCGCCGCTCTTGGTGGGGTGCTGGGCATAGGCCAGGCCCGCCTGGATGGCCGGGGGGCGAACTGGGCCACGATGCGGGTGTTGGCCACCGGGGACAGAGACACGCTGGAGATCACGTCCACCGCCCCGCCCACCAGGGCCTGCTGCTGCTCCGCCGCCGTGTCGTAATAGACGATCTCATAGGGCAGGTTCTCCGACTTTAAATAGGTGAGCACCTCGCCGTTGCGGGTCTCCGCCGTCTGCCAAAGGCCCACCCGCAGCACGTCCCGGTCCCGCAGGTTGTTTTCCCGCAGACTGCCCGCGGCCAGGGCCACCAGGGTGGTGTACACCGTGCCATAGCTGTTTTCCGGGAACTCGAACATCTCCTCGGTGGCGGCGTTTTTCAGCAGGGGCCCCATCAGGTCCACCTGGCCGTCCATCAGATCGTTGATGGCGCTGCCCACGGCCTCGTTGCCGTCGGCGCTGCCAAAAAGCCGCTGACCACGCGCCCGATCTTCTTGTGCATCCGCATATGTTCCTCCGCTCGATCCGCAATTTCCAATTTTAGCACATACTGTTTTAACCATACTACAGTGGCAGAGAAAAAGCTATATGAACTTTTCGTTTTTGCCGTTGGCAAAGTGTACAATTTCATTTTGTACCTTTTGTGCCTTTTACCGTTTCCAATAAAGAAACACCCCCGGCTGCCGCCGGGGGAATGATCGACTTAATATTCCTGTTTTCGGTTCGTCCGCCCCGCCAGATAGTCCAGCGACACGTGATAGAAGTCCGCCAATTGAATGGCTAGCTTTAACGGCAGGTCCCGCTCGCCCCGCTCATACTTGGAATAGAGGGACTGGTCGCAGAAGAGCAGCTCCGCCACCTGCTTCTGCGTCAGGTCGGCATCCTCCCGCAGGTCACGAATCCTCAGCTTTGTGTGTGACATCAAATTGGCTCTCTCCTGTCGCTGACGCCTAAGATATAATCGGTGCTGGTGTGATAGAACTTGGCCAGCTTAATGAGGACCTGTGTGGGGATGTCGTTTTCCTCTGTCTCATACTTGGAATAGCCGGTCTGAGACATCCCTAAAAATTTGGCCACCTGGGTCTGATTCAGGTCCGCGTCCTCTCTCAAATCCCGCAGTCTGTTCATGGCGCTCACCTCGAACAGAGTATGTCATAACCTGAAACAGGGTATTTGCTTTTAACCTGTTTCAGGTTAAAATGGCCGTGAGGTGATCCTATGCCGGACTATAAGGCGATGTATCTCTCTTTATTTCACGCCACCGAGCAGGCCATTGATACGCTCATCGCCGCCCAGCGGGAATGCGAGGAGTTGTATCTGAATGCCCCTGACGAGGTGCTGACCCTTCTCTCCCAGGAACCCGAGGAGCCGTCATGATCTGTTTGCTGCCACAAAAATAGCCGCTGCGCGATGCAGCGGCTATTTTTGTGATCTTATTCCCCAATGATCGTCGCCCGGCTCTGGCCGGTCTGGTCTTTTTTCACCACGATCTGGCGGTCAATTTTTTCTTTCAGTTCTGCCACGTGGGAGATGACCCCCACCAGGCGGTTGCCCTGGGTGAGACCGGCCAGGGTGAGATAGGCCTTGTTCAGGGCCTCGGAGTCCAGGGAGCCAAAGCCCTCGTCCACGAACAGGGTGTCCAGGTGGATGCCGGTGGACATCTGCACCTCGTCGGACAGCCCCAGTGCCAGGGCCAGGGAGGCCAGAAAGGCCTCGCCGCCGGACAGGGTGTTCACGCTGCGGCGGGTGGTGTTGATGTGGTCGATGATGTCCAGTTCTAACCCGCTCTGGCTGCGCTGGTCACTGGCGTTTTTCCGCCGCTCCAGATCATACTGCCCGCCGGACATCTTCCGCAGGCGCAGGTTGGCCCGGTCCAGGATGCGGTCAAAATAGGCCGCCTGGATATAGGTCTCCAGCATGACCTTGTCCTTTCCGGACAGGGTGCCGTTGGCCGTGTCGGACAGGGCCTTCATCCAGGCATATTGGGCGTCCAGGGCCGACAGGGCCTGCTCTTTCCTGGCGATGCCCTCCCGGGCGGCGGCGTTGGCCGTCAGGCGGGCGTGGACCGTTTTGGCCTGGGCACTGAGATCGGCCCGGCGCTGGAGCAGCTCCCCCCTCTGCCGGGCCAGGGCCTCCCCGTCCGTCTCCGGGGTATCCGCCAGCTGCCCTTTCAGCTGTTCCATGGCGGAGCGCACCGCCGCCAGATGCTCTTTCCCGGCGTTATAGGCCGTCTCGGCCTGGGCCTGGGCATTTTTCAGCCCCGCCAGCCGCTGACGGCGGACCTGGATCTCCCGGTTCAGGGTCGGCTTGTCGGGATAACCCAGCTTCTCCTCCATGGCGGCCACCTGGTCAGCCAGCTCCCAGGCCGCGGCGGTGAGGGCCGATATCTGGTTCTGGGCCTGGGCCAAGGTCCCGTCCGCGTCGGCCAGGGCCTTCTCCCGGGCGGGGAGGAGCTTATCCAGCTGGTCCCTTCTGGCCGCCCGGCGCCCCATCTGGGCGATCTGCCCCGCCAGCGCCTGTAATTGGGCCTCTAGCTGCTGCTTCTCTGCCGCTCCGGCGGCAGGCGCCTGCTCTACAGGCAGGTCTCCGAACAGGGCGGCGCTCTTCTCCCGAAAGGCCCTCTCCGCCGCCATGACAGAACCCCGCTGGGCGCTGGCATTGGCGCTGGCCTGCTCCGTCTGCTTCTGGGCCGCCTCATAGTTCTCTTTGGCCCCCTTCACGTCGGCCTCGGTGGGTGCCTGCTGAGAGATGGCGGCCAGCCGGGGGTGATGCACAGACCCGCACACCGGGCAGGGCGTCCCCGGCTGCAATCCGGCGGCCAGAATGCCCGCCTGCTCGTCCAGAAAGGCCCGCTGCATCCCGTCATACCGCTGCCACAGCTGGGCTGACCGGTCTGCGGCGGCCCGATAGGTCTGCTGCAGCTGCCCCAGCCACTGCTGGGCCTGGGCCAGGGCACTCCCGTCCCCCATCAGCTGGAGCACCTGCTCCCGGCGCTGGTTCAGCCACTGGCGCTGGTTTTCCAGTCGCTCCCGCTCCGCGTCGGCCCCCTCCAGCCCTTTCCGCTCCTGGGTCATGGCCTCCAGCTCCCCGGCCAGGGCGGCCCGGTGCTGCTGCCAGCTCTGCTGGGCGTTTTTGGCCGCCGCCAGGGTCTGCTCCTTCTCCTTCAGGCTCCGGCGCTTCTGCTCCAGGGCGTCATAGTCGGGCTGCATGGCCTCTAACGCGGCGATCTGACGGGTGAGCTGATCCTGTTCCGGGAGCGTGGCCCGGGCCTGCTCCAGAGACGCCGTCAGCTGGGCCAGATAGGCCGTCCACTGACCCTCCTCCTGGTTTCTGGCCGCCAGGGCCTGCTGCGCCCGCTGGCGGGTCTGGGCCTGGGTCAGTCCGGCCACCACCCGCTCCATCTCCCGGTCAGTCTGCTGGCTCTGACCGGTCAGCTCCTCCTGCCGGGCCGTGTCCTGGGCCAGCAGCTTTTCCAGCAGACGGGCCACCTCCGCTGTGGGCAGCGACCCGCCCCAGGCACGGGCCACCTCCATCGCCAGAGGGTCCTCCCCGTCGCAGACGATGCTCTCCACAAACTGCCGGATGCCTGCGGCGGCCTGGTCCCGCCGGAGCTTCACCTGGGCGGCGCGTTCCTTCAGTTCCTCCTGCAAAGACACATACAGCCCCGTGCCGAAGATGTCCCGAAAGATCTTCTGCCGCTGCTTGGTGTCCGCCTGGAGCAGCTGGCGGAAGCTGCCCTGGGAGATCATGGCCACCTGGGCAAACTGCTCCCTTGACACGCCGATGATGTCCCGGACGGCCCGGTCCACCTCCTTCAGCTTGGTCACCACCCGGCCATCGGGATAGGTGAGCTGGGCGTCCGCCGCCTGGCGGGTGATCCCCACGCCCCGGGCCTTCTTCCGCTCATACTCCGGGCTGCGGCGGACGGTGTACTCCTTCCCGTCATAGGCAAAGGTCAGCTCCACATAGGTGGGGGCGTCCAGCCCGGCGTATTTGGAGCGGAGCATGTCCGCGCTCCGGTCCCCGCCGCTGGCCTCCCCGAACAGGGCGAAGGTGATGGCGTCGAAGATCGTGGTCTTTCCCGCCCCGGTGTCCCCGGTGATGAGGTATAGCCCCTGCTGTCCAAGCCTTGTAAAGTCCAATTCCTGTATACCGGCATAGGGGCCGAAGCCGGCGATGGTCAAGTTCAGCGGTCTCATGCGTCCTCCTCCCTCAGCTGCTCGATGAGCCGTTGTGCAAAGTCCCGCTGCTCCTGGCTCATGGGCTGGTTGTTCTGGGTCTCATACAGTTCCTCGAACAGCTCCAGCGGCGACTTCTGCGCCACGCGCTGTGCCCGGTCCACGCTCTGGCTGGTCCGGGTGCGGGTGTTGTCATAGCTGAGCTTTAAAATGTTGGGGTAGACGAGCCGCAGGCGGCCCAGGGCCTCGGGCACATCCTCCTCGTCGGTGAGGATGATGTGGAGATAGTCCTCCCGCTCCCCGGCGGCGTCGCTGTTTTCAGCCGTGAGCTGGGCGAAGGTCCCCTGGATCACCCGCATGTCATGCCGGGGCGTGAGGGGGACGGTGTGCAGCGTTAAATCGCCCTTCTCCCCCAGCTCTGCCACGGTGACGCTCTTATATTGGCTTGCTTCCGAAAAGCTGTATTTCAGGGGCGTGCCGCAGTAGCGGATGCGGCTGGAGCCCACGTTCTGGGGCCCGTGGAGATGCCCCAGGGCCACATAGTCAAAGCCATCGAACACGGCGGCATCCACGTTGTCCGTGCCGCCCACGATAAGCTCCTCCGACTCGCAGGTGGCCGCCCCGGTGACGAACTGGTGGCACAGCAGCACGTTCCGGCGGCTGGGGTCGATATTCATATGGGCGATGGCCGCCCCCACGGCGTCGGTGTAACTGTCGATGGTTTCCTCCGGGTAGAAGCGCCGCAGGTGGGCGGGCTTTAAAAAGGGCAGCAGCCAGAAGTCCACGGGGCCGTGTTCATCTGTCAGGGTGATCGGCTTTACATTCCCATCGTACACAGGGGACAGATGCACCCCCGCCCCCTCCATCAGCCGGGAGCCGAAGGCCAGCCGCTCCGGGGAGTCGTGGTTGCCGCTGATGACCAGCACGGGCAGCTTCCGCCGGGCCAGGCGGCAGAGGAAGTCGTCAAACAGGGTCACCGCCTCGGCAGAGGGCACGCTCTTGTCATACACGTCCCCGGCGATGAGCAGGGCGTCCGGCCCCGCCCCGTCCACGATGTCCAGAACCCGGTCCAGGATATAGGCCTGGTCCTCCAGCATGGACACCTCGCCGACCCGCTTGCCCAGGTGCAGGTCGGATAAATGGATGAGCTTCATGTTCTCTAACCTCCTGTGTTACAGATATCGCCCCGTGATGCTGTCCGGGTCGGCCTGAACTTCCTCCGGGGTGCCGCTGGCGACGATTCGTCCCCCCTGCTCCCCGCCGCCGGGGCCCATGTCCAGAATAAAATCCGCGTTGCGGATGACGTCCAGGTCGTGCTCGATGACGATGACGGTGGCCCCGTTGTCCAGCAGGGCCTGGAACACCCCCAGCAGCACCTGGACATCCAAGGGGTGCAGGCCGATGGACGGCTCGTCAAAGACGAACACCGTGTCCGTCTGGCTCCGCCCGATCTCGCTGGCCAGCTTCAGCCGCTGGGCCTCGCCGCCGGACAGGCTGGGGGTCTCCTCCCCCAGGGTGAGGTAGCCCAGGCCAAGCTGCTTCAGCGTCTCCAGCTTCTGGCGCACTGTCTTTCTGTCCTGGCAGAAGTCCAGGGCGGCGGTCACGTCCATGTCCATCAGCTCTGGCAGCGAGGCGGCCTGTCCGGCCTTGTTCACCAGCTTCACCTCCCCGGCCTGACGGCCATAGCGGGAGCCACGGCAGTCCGGGCAGGGGATGGTCACGTCGGGCAAAAACTGCACGTCCAGACTGACCACCCCCGTGCCGTCGCAGCCGGGACAGCGGAGCCTGCCCGTGTTATAGGAGAAGTCCCCGTTTTTATAGCCCCGCTCTTTGGCCTCCGGCGTTCTGGCGAAGAGCTTGCGCAGCTCGTCGTGGACCCCGGCGTAAGTGGCCACGGTGGAGCGGACGTTGACTCCGATGGGGGTGGCGTCGATGAGCTTTACGTGGGCGATGCCCGGGGCGTCCACTCCCCGGATGTGCTCCGGCAGGGGGCTGTCATTGATATGGGCCTCTAAAGCGGGGATCAGGCTCTCCAGTACCATAGTCGTCTTGCCCGAGCCGGACACCCCCGTGACCACGGTGAGCCGCCCCTTGGGGATGTCCACCTCCAGGGGCTTTACCGTGTGGATCTGATTTGTGGACAGGTGGATGGTGCCAAGGGCAAACAGGTCCTCTTTGGCTGCCCGGGGACGCCGGGTCTCCGCCCGTCCCGCCAGGAAGGGGCCGATCTGAGAGACGGGGTCGGCCTTGATCTGGGGGATGGTCCCCTGGGCGATGACGTGGCCGCCCCCGGCCCCAGCCTCCGGGCCCATCTCCACCACCCAGTCCGCTTCTTTCAAAATCTGCGTGTCGTGGTCCACCAGAATAACGGAGTTGCCGTCGGCCACTAAATCGTGCATCACCCCCGTCAGCCCCACGATGTTGGCCGGGTGCAGGCCGATGGACGGCTCGTCCAGCACATACAGCACCCCGGTGGTGCGGTTGCGCACCGCCCGGGCCAGCTGCATCCGCTGCCGCTCCCCGGTGGACAGGGTGGCGGCGGAGCGGTCCAGGGTGAGGTAGCCCAGCCCCAGGTCCAGCAGCCGCCGGGCCGTGCCGGTAAATGCCTCGCAGATGCTCGCTGCCATGGGGCGCAGCTCCTCCGGCAGGCTGGCGGGGACGCCCCCCACCCAGTCGTTCAGGGCGGACAGGGTCATGGTGCAGGCCGCGTCCAGGGTGATGCCCCGCAGCTTGGGCGCTCTCGCGGCGGCGGACAGGCGGGTGCCATGACAGGCCGGACAGACCTCCTCCTTTAAAAACTTCTCCACCCGCTTCATGCCCTTCTCGTCCTTCACCTTGGACAGGGCATTCTCCACGGTGTACACCGCGTTGAAATAAGTAAAGTCCAGCTCCCCCGCCTGATTAGAACCCTTGGCGTGATAGAAAATGTGCTTCTTCTCCGCCGGGCCGTGGAACACGATGTCTTTTTCCCGCTCCGTCAGCTCCCGGAAGGGCACGTCGGTGCGCACCCCCATCTCCCGGCACACGTCGGTCATCAGGGACCACATTAGGCTGTTCCAGGGGGCCACCGCCCCGCCGTCGATGGTCAGGGAGTCGTCAGGCACCAGGGAGTCCAGATTCACCGTGCGGACCGTCCCCGTGCCGCCGCACTTCTCGCAGGCCCCCTGGGAGTTAAAGGCCAGTTCCTCGGCAGAGGGTGCCCAGAAGGCCGCGCCGCAGGTGGGACAGATCAGCTCCTTCCCGGCGGCCACCGCCAGGGTGGGCGGCACATAGTGGCCGTTGGGACAGCGGTGGCTGGCCAGGCGGGAGAACATCAGCCGCAGGCTGTTCAAAAGCTCCGTCCCCGTGCCGAAGGTGCTGCGGATGCCGGGCACTCCTGGCCGCTGGTGCAAGGCCAGGGCGGCGGGGACATACAGCACCTCGTCCACAGAAGCCCGGGCCGCCTGGGTCATCCGGCGGCGGGTATAGGTGGACAGGGCCTCCAGATACCGCCGGGAGCCCTCGGCATACAGCACCCCCAGGGCCAGGGAGGACTTCCCCGAGCCGGACACCCCGGCGACGCCCACGATCCTATTCAGCGGGATGTCCACGTCCACATTCTTCAAATTGTGGACCCGCGCCCCCCGCACCAGCATCTTGTCGATCATCGTGTTCACTCCAATATTCTCTAAGCCCGTCGGGCTGTTCTCTTCCCTTTCAGTATAGTCAAAATATCCCGGACGGGCAAGCGTCATAAAACTTCAATCGCAGGTCCGCCCCATATCCGCCTTCAATTCATTTAAGAAAAACAGAAAATAGATACGAATAACAATCAAAGCATCTGTTACCATGTCCAGCTCCATGCCAAATCTCACCAATATTTTTTCAAAAGCCGCTGGATATCTTCTGTCCGTGTGCTATAATAAAGATATCCGCCGGTCACGGACAGATCGACCCCGGTCCGGCGAGAGACGATCAGACCCGTCTGGGGACAGGCGCTTCCTGACCATTTAGGAGGGTCATTTTTGAATAAACAGACCATAAAAAAGCTCGTTCCTGCCGTCCTGTCGGTTTTGACTGCGGCGGGTATTTTGTGCGCCTGCCAGCAGTCCGCGCCGCCGGACGCCCAGGCCGGCCAGGGCGAACAGTCCCTCCCGGTGCTGAAGATCGGCGTGGACACCCTGCGGCCTTTTTTCTACATCGATGAAAACGGGAACTGCGCCGGGATCGACGCGGAGATCGCCGCCGAGGCCTGCCGCAGGGCCGGATATCAGCCCGACTTCATCCAGATCTCCTGGACGGACCGGGATGAGGACCTTCAGAACGGGACGGTGGACTGTCTCTGGAGCGCCTTCATCAAGAACGGCCGGGAGGACGACTACCGCTGGACGGACGCCTATCTGCAAAGCGACCTGCGGGCCATCGTGGACGTCAAAAGCCCCGACCAGGACTTAAACGAACTGAACGCTGGCCCTGGCATGGCGGTCCGGGCCGGTTCCAAGATCGAAGAGCTGCTGCTCAGCCGCGCCGACAGCCGCCCCACCCTGCATATCTACGCCTGCGGGACGTTTGAGATGGCGGAGACCGCCTTTGTCAAGGGCTATACCGGGGCCCTGGGCGGCCACGAGGCCGTGTTGCAGTAGGTATTGACCAGCTTATCCGGGGCAATATCGCTTTCTGGACGGCTCCATGCTCACCGCCGACCTGGCCGTGGCCTTCCGCCTGGACGACGACACCACCCACTGCCAGGACATCGACGCCGCTATTTAGGAGATGAAGGCCGACGGCACCATCGACACGATCTATCAGCGGTATACGTCCGCAGGAGAGGAGGCCGCCCATGTGCATCATTAAGCGCGCAGCTTCCCGGTGGCTCCAGCTGGCCGTGGGCATTTTCCTGGTGGTCAGCATCTGCGTCTTTGTGGGCGTGGGGATCATGATCCAGTATCAGGACCTGGCGGAGACCTATAAAATGGCGGAGGAGACCACCGCCTTTGTCCAGGCCGAGTGCAAGAAATTTGACAACTACACCAGGGGCAGCTCCGCCCGGGCCCTCCAGGACCTGCTGGACAAGGCGGACGGGCTGAAAAAATTCATCTCCCCCCAGCAGCTGGCCGACCCCGCCTTTCTGCGGGAGTTCATCTACACCGAGCACGTGGGCGGCGTGGTCATTCTGGATGACGCCCTCCAGCCCATCGCCCAGGCCGACATGGACCACCAGGACACCCTGTCCCTGTGGTGTGAGACCACGGTGAAAAAGAACATGCAGGACATTCTGGCCCACCCGGAGAAGACCTATGTGGACCACATGACCCTGAACGATGTCCCCTATGACATGGCGGCCACCGCCACCGATGACGGGAGCTGCCTGATCCTGTGCTATGCCTCCACAGAGAAGCCGGCCTCCGACCCATACGAGCTGAACATCCGCAGCATCCTGACCAACAACAGCTTTGACAAAAATCCCACCCTGGTCATCACCGACGGGACCCAGGTCCTGTCCACCAACAGCGCCATCGTGGACGAGCTGGGCACCACCCAGTATCACCAGCTGGCCTCCACCATCCAGTGGAAGGACGGGGCCTTTACCAAATTTGAGTATCAGCACACCACCTACTATGGTCTGCGCCGGGTGTACAGCAGCTATTATGTCTATGCCGTCTACGCGGCGGAGGACATCTTTACCCACCGCACCGCCTATCTGGCCTTCGGCTTTATGGCCTATCTGGGGGTGGGCATCATCATCCTGGCCATCCAGCGCCACTATGAAAAGCTGAGCATGAACAAGATGGAAAAGCAACTGCGCATCATCAACGCCATCAGCACCGCCTATAACTCCACCTTCCTGCTCCACACGGACAACATGACCCTGGAGCCCATCCGCCTGTCCGGGCGGCTGAAGGCCATCTTCAAAAAGCACCGGGACCCATACGACTTTCTCTTCGCCGTGTGCAAGACAGAGGTAAAAGCGGACTACTACCCCACTGTGATGCACTTTTTGGACCTGGACACCATGCCGGAGCGCCTGAAAGGCAAGCCGTTTTTGGGCTGCGAGGTAAAGGACTGCCACGACGCCTGGTTCTCCGTCATGCTCATCCCCCAAAAGTTCGACGGCTATGGCAACATCCAGGCTCTGCTCATCACCACCCGGGATATCACCTCGGTGAAGCAGACGGAGGAGCTGTCCTTTAAAGATAAGCTCACCGGCCTGCACAACCGCAACTATATGGAGTCCCGCAGCAAGCGCTTCGTCCGCGCCGGGGACCTGCCTGTCAGCCTCATCATGGCCGACTGCAACTATTTAAAGCGGACCAACGACACCCTGGGCCACGAGTATGGCGACCTGCTGTTGCAGCGGGTGGCCAATGTCATCCAGGAGTCGGTCTCCCCCAACGACGTCGCCATGCGGGTGGTCGGGGACGAGTTTTTGATCCTGTGTACCCACTGCCCCAACGACCAGGCCCACGCCCTGGTGGACCGCATCCGCCAAAAGCTCTCCCAGCGCAGCGACGAGCACCTGACCCTCAGCGTCTCCTTCGGCGTCTCCACCGTGGAAGGCGGCGAGTTCTCCTTTGACCAGGCCTATGAACAGGCCGACCAGGAGATGTATCGGGATAAACAGGCGTCCAGGGTACAGCGGTAGGCCTGGTTTCAACCCAATAAGCCCAGAAAACCGGCAAGGCAGGGATGTTACCCGCCTTGCCGTTTTGTTTACCATCACTTTTCCATCCCCGGCAGCACCATCTGAACAGGCCCGCTCTTTTCTTTGACCCGCTGCGGGACGATGCGCTTGGGGTCGAGGGCGGCCTGGATGGTCTCCAGGTCGATGGGGTCCTCCCCGTCGTGCCTGCTCTCTATGATCTGTGCGGCGCGAAGTTTCACCCGGCTCAGCAATTCAGAGGCGTCTTGTCCGCCTGTACCGCTGTCTTCGGCGGCTTCCGGCTCGATGCCAAAGGCCGCAAGCTGGGAGATGACACGTTCCATGGTCTTCTCCGGCGCGCGGTAATATTCACTGCCGCGGATGCGGATGAACCGCCAGCCCAGCCGCTCCAAGATCGTCTGCCGCTCCATGTCCTCCCGGACCTTCTCTGCGCCGCTGTGCCAGCGCTCCCCGTCGCACTCGATGGCCGCCGTCTGTTTGCCGCACAGGGCCACCATGTCCAGGCGGTAGGCCCCCACCGCCCACTGCTGGACCAGGTGATATCCCCGGTCAGTGAGGTCCTCCGCCACGGCCCGCTCGAAGGGCGACTCCGCATGCGCTTTGATCTCCCCGTGCTGTACCTCCGCCGCGTGGGGGTCCGCCGCATAGTCGATCAGGCGCTTTCGCATGTCCCCCGGCTTCAGATCGTTGGCCGCGTCCAGGGAATGCACCACCCACAGCTGATCCTTCGCCCGGCTGGCGGCAACATTATAGCGTTTCCGCATGGCGTCGTCCACGCCGAAGCCCATCATGGGCAGAGGGCCGGTCCCGTCGCCGCTGTCCACCAGACTGAGGAAGATCACGTCCCGCTCGTCCCCCTGGAAATTCGCCGAATTTCCGCAGAGGATGTTCCTGGCGACGATCTCTTTGGCGTCGATCTCCCCCTCGATCTCCCGCTGGATGACCTTGACCTGCTCATCCCCCAGCAGAGAGATGACGCCGAAGGTCTTCCCCCGGTACTCCTCCTGCTCCAGGCAGGCCTTCAGCAGGGCGACGACGGCCTCGGCCTCCTTGGGATTGGTCTTCAGCCGCCCCATGCGCTGACCGTCGGCCACCCGATAGCTGACCACCGCCGGAAGGAGGGCGCTGCTGCTGGCGTCCCGCAGGGGCTTGATCTTATAGTCATAGGAGAGCATGTTGCTGAACCCGATGATCTCGGGCACACAGCGGAAGTGCTCCCGGAGCATCAGCGGCTGGAACGTGGTAGCCGCAATGTCATAGATGGACGTCTTCGCGTTGTACAGGTGGGAATTTGGAATTTTGTCCTTCAGATACATCTGCTCCAGGGCGCTCATTTTGTCCGTGTCCGTGCCCACGGCCATGGGGCTGACCTGCTTGTCATCGCCGACGATGATGAGCTTTTTGCCCATGTACAAAATGGCAAGGGAGGAGATGTCCGACTGGCTGGCCTCGTCGATGACGACGATATCGAACCGGTTCTCTTTGGGGTCCAGACTCTCCAGCGCGCGGCTGATGGGCATGATCCAGCAGGGCACCGCCGACTGGCACCGTGCCATCAGCTCCCGCGCCTTGGCCTTCAGGGCCGGAGCGGTCTTGCCCGTGCCCTTGCCGATGCGCTTGACGGTCTGCTTCCAGCCCTGGAGGGCCTGCTTCATGTCAATGTCGGCCTCTGTTCTGCGCAGAAGGTGATACCAGCCGCACGTCTCCGCATACTCCGCCGTCACGGCCCGATATTCCCGGCTGAGCCGCAGGCTGTCCGCCTGAAGTTGCTCAAAGGGTTCCCGTGTGATCTCGTCGATCCTGCCGGAGAGCTGCTTCCACTTCCACGCGTCCTCGATGGTATCCGGGACGGTATCCCCTCCGTGGACCCCCTCCCGGTTCTGGATCGCGTCGGCCCACTGGGGCGCGATGGGCTTTAAGATGCTCAGCAGCTCCGTGCGCTCCCGCTGCAACGCATACTTTCCATGCGTCTCTTCCAGGGAGGAGAACGCGTCCCCATATCTTTGCGTGTCGCCCGCTGAGACCGCCTCTGCCAGCGCGGTGCAAAGAGCGCTATTCACACGTTTCCCCGAAAGCAGCGTATCTCCGGTCCGCCGGAGGACGGCCTCCCGCTCGTCCAGGTCAAGGACGAGGGCGATGGCCTCGCACAGCCTAGGAATGGTGTGCTCCACGGCACTCAGAATTTTATCCGTGGCGGACAGGTCGGAGTCCATCGGACTGACGCCAAACAGCCGGTCAGCGGGGACGCCCGCCGCCGTCAGCTTCTCACGCAGCTGCGCATAGTCCTGCTGATACCAGTTCAGATATTTCTGGATGTGAGGGACCCAGTTGCGGGCGATGCGTTCGGGAGAGACCGCGTCCAGTTCCAGGAACTTCGGAACGCCGTGGCTCCCCAGCAGCTCGTCCCAGTAGGCGGCGCATTTCCAGCGCGCCTCTTTCAGTTCGATCACGTGGAGCACCAGGTCGCAGTCCGCCGCCGACTGGGCCAGCTTGCCGTTGATCGTGACGCTCTCGTGGGCGGCCACATAGTCCTTGTGGAACATCCGGGTGAGGGCCGGGATCTTCCCGTTGGGACCCAGCACAGTTTTCAGGGCCTGGAAGGCCGATTTTAAGTCGCCTGCGCGGTCGGGCTGCGCAAAGACGATCTCCACGCCGAACTGCTCCTCCACCAGCGCCTCTCCACAGCGGCAGGTCCCTTCGATCTGTTCGATGAGCAGCTCCCAGCGGCGGAGATAAGGGCCGCCGTTTTTGCCGTCCACCGCGGCGGCCCGCATCCACGGGTCGATGGAGGAAAATCCTTGAACATATGCGGAAAGCTCCCGCAGGGCGTCCCGCTGGGGATAATGGATCGTGATTTTTCCGTTCAGGCCGTCCAGGCCGTCAACGTCCAGCTGCTGTTCCAGCGGGCGGTCATCGATCGTCCACACTTTCGTCTGCTCGATCTCTTTCAGCCGGTCGCGCATGGAACGAAGTTCCGTCTGGAGGCGCTGGAACTCCGCCGGGTGCGGCAAGTCGGCGGGGTCGGGCAGGTCCGCCGCAAGCTCCGCTTCGTCCGCTTGAGATACCAGCCGGTTGCTCCGATAGAGCTCCGTCAGCTGCTGAAACGTCAGGGGCAAAGGGGCGTCCAGGCGGACTCTGCCCGGGATATAGGACAGGTCCCTCTCGTGGGCCAGCACGAACGCCGCAGCCCTGGAGGGAGAAATTTCTTCCCCGTTGTACACCATGCAGCTGCACTCCCGGTTCAAACTCGCGAAGATCTTCCGCCGGACAGCGGCAAGCCGGGCGATGATGTCCCTGCGCTCCCCGGCAAGGCGGTCCATCTCCCGCTGCATCTCGTGGGCGGTGGTCTTGGACATCTGATCGGTAATGCCATCCACCGAGCGCTCCATGTCCAGATTGGAATCGTCCAAAACGGACACGCACAGGCTCCGCAGCCCCGGCGCGACCTTTTCCTTCAGGACGCTCAGCGCCTTTTTCGTGTGGCTCGTCACCAGGACGCTCTTCCCCTGGGCGAGAAAATGACCCATCAGGTTGGCGATGGTGTGGGTCTTGCCCGTGCCCGGGGGGCCCTGCACCAGGACCGCGTTATACTGCTCGATGCGGTGGGCGATCTCCAGCTGTTCTTTGTTGGCCTCTTTGGACAGCAGCACGTCCACGCTCTCGCCGCCCACGGCGGCCAGCTGCTCTTCAATGGACCACTCGCCGTCGTCCTCCGGCAGATCAATCTTGCCCCCGCTGACCAGGTCGGCGATGGGCGCGGGCACGATCCCGGTCTTCTGGATGTTCTCAATGATCTTCTCGATGGCCTTGGGGGTGCCGTCCAGCCGCTTGCGGACGATGTAGCATGGCTCCAGATACAGCAGCAGGCGGTTTTTCCTGCTCCACCCCTCTGTAACGCCCGCCGGGGAGAACATACTGTCGGCGGAGAGCTGACGCACCAGCGCCTTCAGAAAGTCCGGTGTGCCGATCCTGTCCAGGGGATGATAGTCGTTTGTGCACAGGTCGTCATTCAGGCGGTTGATGGCGTCCAGATTGACGCCATCCATCATCTGAAACAGCACGGAGTAAAGCTCGGAGGCGCTCTCTGTGTCGTGGACGGAAATGACGTTTTCCATGGCGTCATACGCCAGCTGCACCCGATGGGTCAGCACGGGATGCGCCACGCCGGGGGTCTTCACGTCCCGCAGGATGCCGTTGGCCACGATGATCTCCTCGGTCTCCGACTCCCGCTGTAGCTGGAAATAGAGCTGATACAGGTCGGTAAACAGTTCCCGCGTCTTTTCGATGACCCCCTGTCTGTCCGCCCACGCCGTGCGCAGCGCCTGCCACCCCTGATAGGCCGCCACCCGCTCAGGGCTGTCCTCAAACCGTTCCACGGCGGTGTCTTCCTCTGGAGCCTCTCCCCCATCCTGATCTTCAGCGGGAATATTTCGCTCCAAAATCACCTCCGCGTCCCCGTGATGGTCGTCCCAGCCGGCGGCCAGCCAGTCGGAAAAGCAGTCATCGGGAGCCGGGCACTCCTCAAACTCGGGCTTGCGGACGGAGAGCAGCAGATCGTCCGCCGTCTCGCTCTCCTCCTCCACCCGGTCCCGATAGCAGACCTTGATGTACTCTGGAAACACAGGGATATCAGAAAGGGCCACGTGCCACGGATAGTCCCTGAGGTTCAAAACGACCTTGTGCTTGAGCTTGTTCAGCTCTTTGATGAACTCAAACAGCGAGATGGTCTTTTCCTGTTCCGACAACGTCTGGACCGCCTTGCCCGCCAATACGATCACCTCCGAATATCTGTGCAGTTCTCTTAAAATCAGTATAGTGTTTTTGACAGAATCAGTCAATAAAAATGCAGTTTTAATATGTTTTCAGGCATGAAAAACCCGGCGGCTCCTCAGAACCGTCAGGTTTTCTTAGTCTAAAAGGGATTTACTTCTCCAGCAGCTTGGCAAACTGCATGAGCATCACGGACATCTCGGCGCGGGTGGCCCTGGCTGTGGGGTCCACGGTGCCGTCGCTGCGGCCGGAGATGATGCCGGCGTAAGCGGCCCAGGACACGGCCTCGCTGGCCCAGGTGGAGATGCTGTCAGCGTCGCTGAACTTGGACAGGGACATGCCGTTGGGGATGACCTCCAAGCCCTTCAGCTTGGCATAGCTATAGAGCATGGTGGCCAGCTGTTCCCGGGTGATGTTCACCTCGGGCATGGTGCCGTCGGACACGCCGCTCTGGGTGGCCCAGGTCATGGCCTTGTCATACCAGGGGGAGGCGCCGGACACGTCCTGACCGTCCAGGCGGGCCAGCACGGTCCACATCATGGCCCGGGTGGTCTGGGCGTCGGGGGCGAAGGTGCGGGGCGCGGTGCCGCTCATCAGGCCCTTGTCCACCACATAGTTCACGGCCTCGGCATACCAGCTGCCGGACACCACGTCGTCAAAGGAGACGGCAGGCTTGCTCTGGGTGGAGGAGGAACCGCCGCCACCGCCGCCGCCGGAGGGCGCGGTGTAGGTGAACTCATATTCGCCGTTCTCGTTCTTCACGGTGGTGTTGCTGCCGGCCTTGACCTCGCCGTTGAACTGGAACTCGCCCTTGTCCAGGGTGAACTTCACGGTGCGGTCAACGGTGACGGTCTCGTCGTTGTCAGCCAGCAGGACGATGGTCTCGCCGTTCTTCACAGCGGCCACGGCGTCAGCCAGGGCGGCGTAATAGGTGTCGCCGATCTTGGCGGCGGCAGTGGAGGTCACTACGAAGGTAGAAAAGCCGTTGGGGTTTGTGAAGACAGCGGTCTTGCCGTCCTCAGAGACCTTGGCTTCGTAGATGTAATTGGGGGTGGTGGTTTTATTGTCATCCTTGAAGTGCTGGACATAGATGGTCTTATCACTGGGAACGGGGAAGCCGTCGGGCAGGGCGATGGTGATGTCCACGGGGGTGGTGACGGTCATGGGCTGGGCTTCCTTGACGATGACGGCATTGGCCGCGCCCTCGTTATCAGTCGGCAGCTTGATATCGTCGGCGTTGTCAGCCGTGGTGGCAACCACGTTGTACTTGGCGGAGATATCCAGGGTCAGGGTGTTCTTCTCCTTGTCGGCACTCTTCACCGCAACATCCAAATAGGGCTGGACGAACACGGTGATGTCAGTGCTTTCGGTCACAGTCACGCTGGCCTTTGTCAGAGCGTCTGCAGCGTCCTTCCTGTCGCCCACGACCTTATCGTCGTTTGTCATACCGGCAGAAGCGGCGGCCTCGGTCAGATCAGAAGCGGACTTGGCGGCGGCTTCTTTCACATCGTCCGCAGTCAGCTGAATATCAGTGGGGACTGTGACCGTTGGCTCGCCAGCCGCCACGGCGGTGTCCACGTCGATATCCTGGGCCCTGTCGCCGACCTTATAGGCATACCCAGCCTTGTCACTGGCCACCAGGGCCTTGTTGGGACCAAAGTAGGCGGAGGGGTCAGTGGTGAAGTAACCGCCGAGAATGGCAATCTGAGCGCCCTCATTGGCGGCTTTCACATGACCGTTAAGCATGAAGAGATCGGAGATGTTCAGCTTGCCCTCATCAGCACCACCGGAGATATACGCAGCGGCAATATTTCCATAAACAGTGCCGCCGCTGATAGAGGCTTTGTTGAAGTTATAGATGCACCAATAATTGCTGACAGGCTGGGTAAAGGTCCCAGCGGTCATGGCAACGGAGCCATAGTCGTCGTTCTTCAGGGTGATCACGCCGCCGGTGAAGCTGCCGCCGCTGATGTTCAGGACGGACTCGACCTTGTTGGTGTTCTTGCTGCCGTCATACCAGCCATTGTGGATTAGGGAAGAGAAGAGGCCGGTGTTGGCATCGGAGAACTTGAAGGTACCGTCGGCAATGGTCATCGTGCCCTGGTTTTCGATAACGTAGTAGGAATTGTTGCCGGAGTTTTTATCGGAGGTGCTGGCCTCGGCGCTGCGGGTATAGCTGCCGCCGTTGATGGTGACGGTGCCGCCCACATTGTTCAGCACAGCGGCCTTCTGGTGGCTCACGTTGTCGACCGTGCCGCCGCCGTTGATGGTCAGGGTGCCGTTATTGGTGATGGTGTGGCCCTTCGCGTTGGTCAGGGTCTTATCATTCAGGTCCAGAACGGTGGTCTTGTCAGGGGGGATGACCACGTCCTCGGCTGTGTTTTGCAGCAGTTTGATGTCGGCAGCGCCGTCAGCCAGGGCATCAGCGATGGACAGGTACAGCTTCTCGCCGGACTGGGCAACCGCGGCTTCTTCCAGAGACTTGACCGTATAGGTGTTGCCGTTCTGGATGGAAACATAGCCGTCCTCGCAGAAATTGGTGCCCTCCCCCTCGGCCTTGCAGTTTGCCGGGTCAAAATTTACAAACGTGCCGCCGGTAACAAACATTTTGGCGGTCCCGTTTGCGCGATTTTCGTCGTACAGGTTCAATACAAACTCATATGCTCTATCGGCATTGGGATACGTCTGCTGGATCGAGTAAGTGCCGCCTTGAATATAGGCGACGCCGATCTCAACATACACAGCATGAATGTTGCCGATGAAAGTGCCGTTTTCAATGGTGACCGCCGCGTTGTCGTCCTGCACGTCAACGGCGTAACAGTCGTTTTCTTTGGCGGCCAGCTTACCGCTGCCGGTGATGGTCAGGTCTCCGTTCTCGCGGACCGAGATCAGCGACCAGTCATTTTTACCGCTCTTTGTCCAGATGTCATCTGAATTGCTCAGCGTATGACCGTCCAGGTCCAGGGTGAGTTCTTTGGTGATAACGAGGGTCTGGGCAACATCGATGTCGTCCGTCAGTGTGATGGTGCTGCCGCTCTCAGCGGCGTTTACGGCCTCGGCCAGGGTCTCAAACTGTATGCCGTCTTCCGTCTCGGCCACATAGGTGGTCTGCGGCGCTTCGGCGGTCTCTGTGTCCGCTTCTGCTTGCGCAGTCTGTTCAACCGCAGACGGCTGTTCTTCGTCTGTGCCCTCCGCAAACGCTGCTGTGGGGAGCAGGGATACCACCATTGCCGCGGACAACAGACAGGCCAAAAGTTTTCGTTTCATCGTGTCTGATTCCTCCTATCGTGTCTATCGTGTGTGTTGGGGAACGAACTCCGGCCACGAGACAGTTCATCCGCTCCCGGCGGCGCGGACCGGCGGGACGCCCTGGGTCAGGGGGGCGGACGGCTGGGACAAGCTGACCTCCTTTCTGCTTCGTGCTACAGCTCCATTGTAGCAGAAGAAAATTTAAATATCAACTAATATGCATAGTAAACATTTCTAACGGAAATATTTTGCCATGTATAGTAGTAACGTAGTAATAAGGGGGGATGGCCACATGGTGGAGTTTTCACAGCGGCTGAAGCAGCTGCGCAAGGACAAACATCTGACGCAGGCCCAGGTGGCCAAGCGCATCGGCGTGACGGCGTCTATGGTCTCGTCTTACGAGACGGACATCCGTCTGCCCTCCTATGAGGTGATGGTGCGCATCGCCGACGTGTTCGGCGTGACGGTGGACTATCTCCTCTGCCGCCAGCCCCGGCGCTTTCTGGATATCTCCGAGCTGAACGAGGAAGAGGCCGCCGTGGTGTGCAGCATGGTGGAGCTGCTGAAACGAAAATAAAAAACGCCCTGCGGTACACAGATTGATCTGCGTGCTGCACGGGCGCTTTTTTATGGTGCGGTATAACTGAAAGGCCCAATCAAGCAGCAACTCACAAAATTGGAACGAACAGGATATATTTTCGGATTTTTTCTTCAAATTCACCTGGATTATAACACGTTTATAGGGAAATACAAGAGGGCCGCGAGAAAATGTAACGAAAGCAAAGAAAATTGTGCTGTTTTCTATAAAGAAACAGGGCTTGCAGATATACTCCTGGGGGAGTATAGACATGTAGTCTTATGTCAACCTCAGTTGTATTGGTTTTGAAAAGCGGCAGTCCTGTCCGCCCCCTCCCCCGCATATACTCCCGGGAGAGGGGGCGGTTTTATGCTGGGGCAGCTGGTGTTTGACGGAGGGCGGGGCGGGCCGCGGCGGGCTTTGCTGTATGGGCTGCCGGTGCTCCGGTGTCAGGCCGACCCGGAGGGCTTTTGGGGGGAGCGGCGGCTGAAAAAAGCGGGCCGCAGCCTGTGCACCGGGGGCGCGGTCCGGGCGCTGGTCCCTCCGGGCTTTGACCGCTGGCCCCTGCTGTTGAAGCTGGGACTGCGTCCGGTGGACCCGGGGGCTTTTCTCCGGGCCCAGGCGGCCCCTCTGGCGGCATCCCTGCTGGAGCGGCAGGGGCTGGCCCCGGACAGGGCCACGGTGGCCCTGCGGGGCCGTCGGGCGGACGGGGAGATGCTCCGGGCCGCCCTGGCCCTGTGCCCCCGAGTGCGGCGGCTGACCATCTCCGCCCCCCAGGGCGGGGAGGAACTGGCGGCCTGGCTGCGGCGGGAGTACGGCCTGCCCATTCTCCCGGCGGACGCCCCCGCCCAGGCGGCCCTCCTGCTCCAGCCCGGAACAGAACCGGAGGATGCTAACCCCTGCCCCGCCCTCACCCTGTTCGGCCCCGAGCCCGATCTGGCGGGACTGCGCCTTTCCGCGCCTGATCTGGCCCCAACGGACCGGGAGGACCTGCCCCTGCTGTCCGCCCTGTGGGAGGGCGGGCGATTGGGACCTGAGCAGCTGAAAATCACTTGACTTGATACTTGACATCCCGGCCAGAAACTTCTATACTAAGTGATACTGCGTTATTATGCCCAAAATTTTTGGGTCATCTGCCGCCGGGGGCATTTCCGGCGGCCATATAGAAAGGTGTGCGACGAACATGGCGAAGGAATACAAACTCAGCCCCCAGCGTCTGAAGGCTCTTCAGGACGAGATGAACTATCTGAAGACCGTCCGGGAGAAGGAGGTGGCCGAGCTCATCAAGGAGGCCCGCTCCTTCGGCGACCTGTCTGAGAACAGCGAGTATGACGAGGCCAAGAACGAGCAGGGCAAGCTCTACTCCCGCATGGCCGAGCTGGAGGACATCCTCTCCAACTATGTGGTCATCGAGGAGGAGGAGAAGGAGGGCGACTTCATCCGCCTGGGCTCCACCGTCACCGTGCTGGACAAGGAATTCAACGAGGAGGAGACCTATAAGCTGGTTGGCTCTCAGGAGGCCGACCCCGCCAAGGGCACCATCTCCGAGGACTCCCCCTTCGGCAAGGCCCTGCTGGGCCACAACGAGGGCGAGGACATCACCGTGGACGCCCCCGGTGGCCCCGTGGAGTATAAGATCCTCAAGGTGGAGCGGTAATTTCACCCAATGCGGCCATTGTGGCCGAGACACGATATAGATAGGAGTGGCAACATGGCCGAAAAGAATCAGGAGAAGCAGGAGAACCTGTCCCAGCTGTTACAGATCCGCCGGGACAAGCTGAAGGAGCTTCAGGAGAGCGGAAACGACCCCTTCCAGATCACCAAATACGACGTGGACAACACCGCCGCCAACATCAAGGAGAACTTCGACGCCCTGGAGGGCCAGGAGGTCTCTGTGGCTGGCCGTCTGATGAGCAAGCGGGGCATGGGCAAGGTGTCCTTCTGCGACATGCAGGACAAGTCCGGCCGCATCCAGCTCTATGCCCGCAAGGACGAGATGGACGAGGCGGAGTATGCCCGCTTTAAGAAGTATGATATCGGCGACATCGTGGGCGTGAAGGGCATCGTGTTCCGCACCCAGCGGGGCGAGATGTCTGTGCGGGTGATCACCTGCACCCTGTTGAGCAAGTCCCTCCTCCCCCTGCCCGAGAAGTTCCACGGCCTGACCAGCACCGAGCTGCGCTATCGTCAGCGCTATGTGGACCTGATCGTCAACCCCGAGGTGAAGCGGAACTTTGTCATCCGCTCTCAGTTCATCAAGCACCTGCGGGATTATCTGGACAACATGGGCTATATCGAGGTGGAGACCCCCGTTCTGAACACCATCGCCGGCGGTGCCGCCGCCCGGCCCTTTGTCACCCACCACAACACCCTGGACATCGACATGTATATGCGCATCGCCACCGAGCTGCCCCTGAAGCGGCTGATCGTGGGCGGCATGGACCGGGTGTATGAGGTCGGGCGCATCTTCCGCAACGAGGGCATGGACCCCAAGCACAACCCCGAGTTCACCACCGTGGAGCTGTATCAGGCCTATGCCGACTTCCACGACATGATGGACATCGCCGAGGGCGTGTACACCACCTTTGCCCAGAAGTATCTGGGCACCTATGAGCTGGAGTGGATGGGCGAGAAGATCGACCTGACCCCCGGCTGGCCCCGCATGACCATGGTGGAGGCCGTGAAGAAGTATGTGGGCATTGACTTCGACGCCATCTCCGACGATGCCGAGGCCGTGGCCGCCGCCAAGGCCAAGGGCATCGAGTTGGCCGACGCCGCCGAGAAGACCTGGGGCAACGCCCTGTACGCCTGCTTCGATCAGAAGGTGGAGGAACAGCTGATCCAGCCCACCTTCATCACCATGTACCCCGTGGAGGTCAGCCCCCTGACCAAGCGCAGCCCCAAGGACCCCCGCCTCACCGAGCGCTTTGAGTTCTTCATCTGCCACAGCGAGATGGGCAACGCCTATTCCGAGCTGAACGACCCCATCGACCAGCGCCAGCGCTTTGAAAAGCAGGTGGAGCAGCGGGAGCGGGGCGATGACGAGACCGAGATGATGGACGAGGACTTCCTCACCGCCCTGGAGTATGGCATGCCCCCCACGGGCGGCATGGGCATGGGCATCGACCGCGCCGTCATGCTCTTCACCGGGGCCGAGACCATCCGCGAGGTCATCCTCTTCCCCACCATGAAGCCCCTGGACATCCCCAAGAAGGAGGACAAGCCCGCCGCTGCCCCCGCCGCCCAGGCGGAGGAGAAAATCGACTTCTCCAAGGTGCAGATCGAGCCCCTGTTTGCCGACTTTGTGGACTTTGAGACCTTCTCCAAGTCCGACTTCCGGGCCGTGAAAGTTCTGGCCTGCGAGGCCGTGAAGAAGTCCAAGAAGCTGCTGAAGTTCACCCTGGATGACGGCTCCGGCACCCCCCGGACCATCCTCAGCGGCATTCACGCCTATTACGAGCCGGAGGAGCTCGTGGGCAAGACCTGCATCGCCATCACCAACCTGCCCCCCCGCCCCATGATGGGCATCGATTCCTGCGGCATGCTCATCTCCGCCGTCCACAGCGAGGAGGGCGAGGAGCGCCTGCACCTGCTGATGGTGGACCCCCACATCCCCGCCGGCGCTAAGCTGTACTGAGAATAAAATGATAAATGGGCAGTCCCGATTATAATGGGGCTGCCCATTTTTTGAAAAAAGAGAAAGTAGGATCTTGCGTTATGAGCGAGAATATAAACGGAGAAACATTTCCGGTTTCTCATGGCGGAGTAAGTTTGCCATTTGAATGGTATTCCAAAGAATACATTTTAAAAGAACTGACAAACAATGCGTCATATTTTGGAGACATCATCGAAATAAAACAGGCAACAAAAGCGAAAATAAAGAGCTGCCGCAAAGGGAAGAACGAATATTTCGCTTATATTAAGTTTTTCAGCATCAATGGTAAAAGCTATGGGATCGTTGCCGGAAAGACCAATTATTCTAACCCTGATTTGTTATTTGACGATTGGAAAGATAAAAAAGATCACAGATATGCCAGAATATTTTTGAAGAATACAAGTGACGCTGCGTGGAGTGATACCATCATAATCGTGAATCACAAACCGTCTGCTTCTGAAGAAGAGGACAAACAGGCGGCTTTATTCGTCGAATGCTATTTGCAGCGTAAATTTAATCTGTTTAATAGCTGAATATCTACTGCGTGAGTTCCCATTCTTTTCGTGATCTCCATTGACATTTCCCCCGACTTATTGCATGATGAAGTCAGAGAAGTGTCCGCCGCCCTGCCGTTTGACAAGGAGGTCCGGTCTATGAAAACTGTGTGGAACCGTTTCGGCCTTTTGTGTGTGATCCTCCTCTCTCCCCTGCTGCTCTATGCCGTGGGGGCGTGGGGTCTGATGCTGCTCCCCGGTCCGGTATGCGGTCCGCCGGAGGACGTGATGCTGACCTTTGACTCCGACCAGGAGATGGCGGACCGGTGCGGCTGTCTCACCTATGACATGGCGGGATTGACGGTGGACCACGCCAGCCGCACCCTGCGCTGCCTTTCCGGCGGCGAGGAGGACCCGGACCGGTGGGACCAGCTGGACGCAGACTACACGTTCTCCGGCGAAAACCAGCCTCTCTCCGCCCTGTCTGTCCACGTCTATTTCGAGAACCGCACCAGCACAGAGACGTTTCCCGATCAGAATTTCCCTCAGCAGCGCCAGAAGATCGACGGCACCCTGGTCTTCTGGCAGCAGCCCCAGGACAGCCCTCTGATCTATGACGTCCTGTTTCAGCACAGCGACTATACCTACCAGCTCCGGCTGGAACTGGCGGACGGGGCCGAGGAGAGTTTGGAATCCTGTCTCTCCCCCATCCTCCCCTAGTCCTGTCATTGCGAGGCCGATTCCCCTTGTCAAGGGGAAATGTCCCGAAGGGACAAAAGGGATAGGGAGACCCACAGGGGCGACGTGGCGATCCGTTTTTTCTCTATACTTGACGCACCTCCACCGGAATGGTATACTTTCTTTATAAAATCTTAACACGTCAAAGCCCGCCGCCGTTTTCCCGGAGGCGGGCTTTGACCGATAGACAGATAGGAGAGAAACCCATGCAACCTGCCCCCTCTGACGAGCGGACGTCTATGTCCGTGCTGCAATATCTGGTCTTTTTGAAATGGCTCCTTTATTCCTGCCTCATCGGCATCGTGGTGGGCGGGGTGGCCATCTCCTTCCACTATGGCATCGACTGGGCCACCCAGCTGCGTGGGGCCCACCCCAACGTGATCTTCTTCCTGCCCCTGGGCGGCGTGGCCATCGTGCTGTTCTACCGGGCCTGCCACATGGAGAAGGACCGGGGCACCAATCTGGTGCTGGTGGCCGTGCGGGAGGCCGAGCCCATGAAGCTGCGCACCACTCCCCTCATCTACTTCTCCACCATCCTCACCCACCTGGTGGGCGGCTCCGCCGGGCGCGAGGGAGCGGCTTTGCAGCTGGGCGGCTCGTTGGCCGCGTGGCTGGGCCGCCAGATCAGATTGGACGCCAAGGACAGCCGGATCATGGTCATGTGCGGCATGGCCGCCGCCTTCTCCGCCCTGTTCGGCACTCCCCTCACCGCCGCCATCTTCGCCATGGAGGTGGTCAGCGTGGGCGTGATGTACTATGCGGCCATGGTGCCCTGCGTGCTGTCCTCCCTCATCGCCTTTCAGTTTGCCCGGGTGTGCGGGCTCCACGCCACGGTGGGCTACTCCATCCCCGACGCAGCGGCCCTGTCCCCCCTGACCATGGTCCAGGCGGCGGGGCTGGGCGTGCTGTGCGCCATCGTGTCCATCCTGTTCTGCGAGGTGATGCACGCCGCCCCCAAGGTCTATGCCAACGTGGCCCCCAATCCCCTGATCCGGGCAGCCATGGGCGGCGTGCTGGTGCTGGGGCTGACCCTGATGGTGGGCAGTCAGGACTATAACGGCGCTGGCGACTTTGTCATCCGCCGTCTGCTGGCCGGGGAGACCATTCCCCAGGCCTTCCTGCTGAAGATCGCCTTTACCGCCGTCACCCTGGGCGCGGGCTTCCGGGGGGGCGAGATCGTCCCCGTGCTGTTCACCGGCTGCGCCTTTGGCACCCTGGCCGGGCCTATCTTAGGGCTGCCCCACGCCTTCTCCGGGGCCCTGGGCATGGCCGCCGTGTTCTGCGGGGCCACCAACTGCCCCATCACTTCGATCCTGCTATCCTACGAGCTGTTCGGCGGCGAGAGCCTGCCCCTGTATGCCCTGTGCTGCGTGGTCTCCTATCTCCTGTCCGGCTACTATGGCCTGTACAGCGAGCAGAAGATCGTCTATTCCAAATACCGCCCCGAGTGGATCGACCAGAAGGCGCAGTAAGACTTGACACAAATAACACAATGATCGCCCTCCCAAGGTCAACACTCGGGAGGGCGATTTTTTAGCTTACTGTGAAGAGTCTTCTTCACTCCATCGCAGCAGGTCATATTCTGCGGAAATCTCCTTGAAAATATCGGCAGCTTGCACTCCAGTAGAAACATCTGGGTGATACTTTTTCGCAAGCTCTCGGAACTCTTTCTTCAGCACCTCCATATCTGTATGTGCTTTCTCAGAAAACCAACTGTCCCCGAATAGCCTTTCCGGTCCTATCGTCTTCTCATGGGCGTTATCTTCAGAGGGACGATGCGACTCGATCTCCCCTTCCGGTGCCATATAGAAGAAGCCGCCGTCCGTAGTATAGAGCCTCCAACTACCTTTACTGGAGAGGACCTTTTCCAGATAGTCTGGATCAGAATAAAGGTGAAACAGATACTGAACTGTTCGAGAAC
>OLFT01000765.1_pt1 | contig 38501 bp, 33 predicted proteins | sample 1604921 | NCBI WGS metagenome assembly OLFT01 (sample SAMEA3888897, study PRJEB22519) | human gut metagenome | biome: human gut; feature: human-associated habitat; material: faeces | place: Denmark | collected 2013 | reverse complement strand
TCTGCTTTTCAGCAGCGAAGATTATTTTATCAAATCTTCATTTTCTTGTCAAGTACTTATTTAGTACTTTTATTTTAACCACATTTGAACTCAGTTAAAATAAATGGCGGAGAAGGAGGGATTTGAACCCTCGCGCCGCTATTAACGACCTATCCGCTTTCCAGGCGAACCCCTTCAACCACTTGGGTACTTCTCCATAATGCTCTCAGTTCATTGTATGGTATTTAATTGACGGAGAGAGTGGGATTCGAACCCACGGCTCCTTACGGAATCACTGGTTTTCAAGACCAGCTCCTTAAACCACTCGGACATCTCTCCATGAAGTTTAGTTGCTTCTTCTTGCGCAGCGACCTTGACTATTATATCTTACCGACCAACGGTTGTCAAGCATTTTTTTCGCTTTCTTTCGTTTTTTCTTTTTAGCAACCTCAGCGTCATGTTTCCGTGTCGCTCGCGGTGATATAGATATTACAGGAAAAGTCGAAACCTGTCAACCCCTTTTTTCATTTTTTTGCTAAAAACTTTTTCTTACCTTATATATAAATTCTCCTCCGCTGCATATCGCTTACATGTAGCTTTTCTTTTTAATCCATGCTAAAATAGATTGACTTTCAAAATCTATGCAATAAGGAGGTACTTATGAAAACAGTTACAGAACGTTTTTTAACATACGTAAAGCATCACACCACTTCCGATGAATCATCCGATACCTTTCCCAGCACCAAGCGACAGCTTGCCTTTGCCGCTTTTCTTGCAAAGGAATGTGAAGCGATTGGTCTGCAATCCGTTTCTGTGGATGCCTATGGCTATGTGACCGCACTTCTGCCTGGCAATACAGCAAACGCTCCCACCATCGGCTTTATTTCCCACATGGATACCAGCCCCGATGCAAGCGGTGAAAATGTCCTTTCAAATATTGTGGAAAATTATGACGGCAAAGCAATCCCCCTCAATGGTACCGTTCTTTCTCCCAAGGAATTTCCTTCCTTAAAGGAGTATATCGGGCAGACCCTCATCACCTCAGACGGCACCACCCTGCTTGGCGCGGATGATAAAGCAGGCATTGCCGAAATTCTCACTGCCGCAGAATATCTTCTCGCACATCCCGAAATTCCCCATGGAGATATTCGCATTGCCTTTACCCCTGATGAAGAAATCGGCAAGGGTGTGGATTTCTTCGATGTGGACAAATTTCACGCAGATTTCGCCTACACGCTGGATGGCGGCCGCATCGGTGAGCTGGAATATGAAAACTTCAATGCGGCACGCGCAATCATTCGCATCAAAGGGAAAAATGTACATCCCGGCTCTGCAAAAAATGTCATGAAAAACGCCGCCCTCATCGGTACGGAAATTGCTTCTCTCCTGCCGGAACGCGAAACACCCGCGAAAACCGAAGGCTACGAAGGCTTTTTCCATCTCTGCTCCTTTGAAGGTGATGTCACCTCCGCAACCCTGAATTATATCATTCGTGATTTTAACGCAGACTCCTTCGCGCACCGCAAAGAGCTTCTGCGGCTGATTGTGGAACGCAAAAATGCACAGTATAATAACTGTATCGAATTGGATCTGCATGATGAATATTATAATATGCTCTCGCAGATTGAACCCCACATGGAAATTGTAAGCCTTGCAAAGCAGGCAATGCTCGACTGCGGCATCACTCCCATCATTCAGCCTATCCGCGGCGGCACAGACGGTGCGCGTCTTTCCTTCATGGGTCTGCCTTGTCCGAACCTTTTCGCCGGCGGTCATAATTTCCACAGCAATTATGAATATGTCCCCGTTCCTTCCATGGAAAAGGCAGTCAGCATGATTGTTCGTATCGCAGAACTTGCCGCAACGACGCTTGACTTTCAAAAAAACGTATGATATCATTTTCTCATATTATTTATGATAACAGCGATGATTGAGTATATGGGCAAAACTGGTTACAGCCGCAGAGAGCAGTCCGGTCGGTGAAAGGTCTGCAGCACAGTTTTTGTAAATTACGCCTCATGAGCTTTGTGTAGGAAATGACACAACGATTGCCCTACGTTACAGGGGCAGGAAGATGCTTGTCTTTTTGCAGAATAGGCATAAATTAAGGTGGTACCACGGGTTCTCTCGTCCTTTCGGCGAGAGGCCCTTTTTTATGCTTTTGCGCAAGGCTTCGCTGCATCAATCTATCCATCATATATCAGAAAAGGAGAATGTAACATGAACGCTTATGAAGTATTAAAGGAACGCGGCTTTATCGAACAGCTGACACACGAAGAAGAAATCAAAGCGCTTTTTGAAAAAGGCGGTGTCACCTTCTATATCGGCATCGACCCCACCGCGGACAGCCTGCACGTTGGGCATTTCCTGACCGTTATGGCTATGGCGCACATGCAGCGCTGCGGCAACCGCCCCATCTGCCTGATGGGTGGCGGCACAGGCATGATTGGCGACCCCTCCGGCAAAGCCGATATGCGTAAAATGATGACTGTCGAAACCATCGACCATAACGTAGCCTGCATCAAAAAGCAGCTTTCCCGTTTCATCAATTTCGATGAGGGCGAGGGCGGTGCCATCATTGCCAATAACGCAGACTGGCTGAGAAATCTGAACTATATCGAATTCCTGCGTGAAATCGGCACCCATTTCTCCGTAAACCGTATGCTTGCGGCAGATTGCTTCAAAACCCGTATGGATAGAGAGCTTGGTCTGTCCTTCCTCGAATTTAACTATATGATTATGCAGGGCTACGATTTCTACGAACTGAACAAAAGATACAACTGTATGCTGGAAATGGGCGGCAATGACCAGTGGTCTAATATCATCGCAGGCGTAGAGCTGATTCGCCGCAAAGCGCAGAAGCCCGCTTATGGCATGACCTTCAAGCTGCTGACAAACAGCGAAGGCGTAAAAATGGGCAAAACCGTTTCCGGTGCCGTTTGGCTTGACCCTGAAAAAACCTCTCCCTACGAATTCTATCAGTACTGGAGAAATATCGGGGATAAGGACGTTGAAAAATGTCTGGCTCTGCTGACCTTCCTGCCTATGGATGAGGTTCGCCGTCTGGGCGCACTGGAGGGCGCGGAAATCAATCATGCAAAGGAAGTCCTTGCCTTTGAGCTGACAAAAATCGTACATGGCGAAGCAGAAGCAACCAAAGCACAGGATGCCGCAAGAGCATTGTTCGGTAAGGGTGCCGCAACCGTGGATGCCCCCTCCACAGAAATTTCTGCCGCCGAATTTGCAGAAGGCATGGATATCCTGACACTGCTGACCACAATTAAGGTCGTTCCTTCCCGTTCCGAGGGCAGACGTGCCGTACAGCAGGGCGGCGTAAAGCTGGCAGAGCAGCCCATAAAGGATATTGATTTCAAGGTAACCGCAGACCTCTTTACAGATGGTAAGCTGTTGGTGCAGAAGGGCAAAAAGACCTTCCACAATGTCATTCTGAAATAAGAACCACATAAAAAAGAACCACATAAAAATAAGAGGTGTTTTTTCACCTCTTATTTTTATGCTCTAAATTATCTGATTCGCCCAAAAGCAGCTTTTCCAGCTCCTTCGGCGTATGCACCAGCTGTGTCGCACCCGCCTGCTTCAGAAAGTCCGCATCCCGAAACCCCCAGCAAACGCTGATGCAGTCCATTCCTGCGTTTTTTGCCGTCTGTAAATCCACCTCGGAATCCCCGATGTATAAGCAGTCCTCTCTTTTCACACCAAGCCGCTCCGCCGCCGTAAAGACCATATCGGGTGCAGGCTTGCGCCGAATCCCCTCGGCTTCTCTCTCTCCTGCCGCCGCATCAATGCAGCCGGGGAAATATCTTTCGCAAAGCCCCTTCACCGCCGTATCAAATTTATTCGATACCACACCAAGGCGCAGACCACTTTCCTTCAGCCTTTTCAGCAAAGGCAAAATCCCCTCGTAGGGCGCGGTTTTGTCCGCCATGTGTGCCTTATAATATGCCTGATATTCCGCCAGACAAGCCGCAAAAACCGCCTCCTTCGTCCCCTCAGGCAAAGCCGACCGCATCAGAAACTCACTCCCATTTCCCAGAAATTTTCGGATTTCTTCTTTCCTCCGCAAAGGAAAGCCGTGCGCCTGTAAGGTCACATTCACACTGCTTGTTAGGTCATCCAGTGTGTTCAGCAGCGTCCCATCCAAATCAAACAAAATTGCCTGTTGTTTTTTCATTTTTTTCACCTCCGTCCGCTCCTATTTTATTCTTTTTTTCATTCATATTCAACAATTTTAACGCTAGTTATTTTGTATGGATTTTTTTTGCCCACCCCCTTGTCAATTTGTCCCAACAGGTCTATAATAAGACTTAAATAAAAAAGAAAACATTTTTATTACATAAAAATGCAGTTTTTTCTCAAAAACTGTCATGCTTTTTCTTTAAAGGAGGAATTCTTATGGCAAAGAAAGTATTGATGTTAGCAGGCGATTTCACAGAAGATTATGAAACAATGGTACCCTTCCAGGCAATGGAAATGTTGGGCTATCAGGTAGATGTTGTATGCCCCGATAAAAAAGCAGGCGATATTATCCGTACAGCAATTCACGACTTTGAAGGCGAACAGACATACTCCGAAAAAAGAGGTCATAACTTTGCTCTGACAGCAGATTTTGATGCAGTAAATACAGCCGATTATGCAGGTCTGTTTATCACAGGCGGTCGTTCTCCCGAATATCTGAGACTGACTCCCAGAGTCATCGAAATCGTGCAGGAATTCTTTGCAGCAAATAAGCCTGTTGCTGCAATCTGCCACGGTCCTCAGATTCTGACCGCTGCCAATGTGCTGAAAGGCAAAAAGGCAACCGCATATCCCGCAGTTGGCCCCGATATCACTCTGGCAGGCGGCGAATATGTAGCTGTTGATGCTTCCGAGGCTGTTGTAGACGGCAATCTGGTAACTGCTCCCGCATGGCCCGGCGATTCCGCAATCACAAGAGAATTCATCAAGCTGATGGGCGCAAAATGGGAACTGTAATCACAGTAACTTTGTAATATCTTTTTCTTAAAATAAAAAAAGCAGGGAGGACTTTTCTTCGGAATTGCTCTCTCTGTTTTTATTTTGCCCGTTTCCCCGTGCCCTTCCCCTTCTGCTTGTACTTTCGCCATTTTTCCTTTATAATAAAAGATACGAAAATTTGAAACTGAGAAAGGAGAACTTCTTATGTCCAATATTGCATTAGAAGAAAAAATAAGAAATCTCTCTGCGGATTATATCTATCAGCAGGCAGTCGGCTCTCTGCTGCTGCTGCTCATGAGTGCCATGGAGGATGCCGAAAAAGGCGTAACCGCCCTCCCCTATGAAATCCCCGCCGATGTGCAGGAAATCAAGGAGGAAATCAAGGCATACCTCATCCGCCTGGAGGATCTGCTCGAAAGCGATGCCGCATCCCGCATAGTTGCACTGGAGGACTGCATGGAGCTGAAAAAGCGTCTGCTTTCCATCTACGAAACCATCTACAGCTATTTCTCCCAGTGGAACATCATCTCCACGCTTGTCAGCGACCAGATTGCCCTGCGCAAATATAAGGAGGACGGCGTATCCCAAAAGCAGGTGGAATGGTCTCTGTTCTTCGCAGACTGCCATGCCTTTATGGAAAGTGCGGAAACTCTGCTTGACCAGAAAACCTACATGGGGCAGCTTCTCAAGTGTATCCCCCTCTATATGACAAGGGATAAATATTATGACACCGTCCGTGCCTCTCTGGATGCCGCTTTTGCAGGCGAAAGCAGGGATTTTATCGATGCTTCCCTGAAAGCCTTCGAGGGCTTTTGCAGTCCGCAGGAAAATCCCCTGTACGGCAAATATTTTCCCGAACTCGCAGAATGGATTGGACAGAAGCGCATGGTTCTTCCGCATAAGCTTTCCGATGAGGAGCTTGCAAATTTCTATGAGGAGCTCAAGGAAACCTTTGAAGCATTGGAGCAGATTGAGGAATATTTCTCCTGTATCCTGCATGATATCAATTCCCTGATTCTCCTGTTCTATCTCACCTATTCCTTCACGGACATCACAGAGGGCAGTGCTGCCTATGCCGATTTGTATCATATCGTCTGCGATTTCATCAGCGATAAGCTGACTCTGACCGAAAAAGCGGCTTATCTGGATACCCTCACAGAGCAGCTGGAGGCAACCGTTGAGCCTGTCATTGATAAAGCAAATGCCATCGGTAAGGAAGAATATGAAGCCCTGCAAAAGGCAGGCTCCTTCGCCGGCTTCTCCGCGGATACCAAAAAGGTTCTCATGACAGAGGAATTCATCCGCGAATGCTTCTTCGGTGATTTGAACGATGAATTGTTCCATTTCGATATCCCGGAGGAGCTTCCTGCCGCAACCGCAGAGGAAAAGAAAGCCCTCTTTGATGCGTTTATTACAAAAACAAGAAACCACTTCGACACCCTGCCTACCCAGACCAGAAAGCTGGCAATGCAGAATCTGACAGGTGCTTTGCCCCCTGTCTATACTGTCCATGATGTGATGGATATGATAATGGAGGCCATCGACAAAGCAGCCTCCGAGGAACAGAAGGTTCTGATTGTGGATAAGGTCGGTATGGTATTCAACGAAAACGGCTGGCAGTCCATCACCGAAGACTATGATGATGACTGCGGCTGTGGGCATGACCACCACCATCACCACGATCATGACTGCGGCTGCGGACATGACCATGACCACGACCATCATCATCACCACTAAGGAGGATTCGTATGTTTACCTTTAATCATTATAACTATAACGTACTCGATCTGGAAAAAAGCATGGCGTTCTATGCAGCCGCACTTGGTCTGAAGGAGGTTCGCCGCAAGGAAGCCCCCGACGGCAGCTGGAAGCTGGTTTATCTGGGCGACGGCAAATCCGATTTCACACTGGAGCTGACTTGGCTGAAGGAACGCAAAGAGCCGTATAATCTTGGCGAAAATGAATTTCATCTTGCGTTTCAGGCAGAGGATTTCGATGCGGCACATGCAAAGCACAAGGAAATGGGCTGCATCTGCTTTGAAAATCCCGAAATGGGCATCTATTTCATCAACGATCCGGACAATTACTGGCTCGAAATTATCCCGAACCCCTAACGTAAAATCCCCTTGGAATTTCTCCAAGGGGATTCAAATTTTATTTTTCTTATTTTTTCAGCTGTGCCAGTCTTTCCTCAACCTGTGCCAGCATTGCTTTATATTTTTCTTCCTTCGCCTTTTCTTCTTCAATCACATGCGCGGGTGCCTTTGCAACGAAGCCCTGATTTGCCAGCTTCTTCACAACGCGGTCAACCTCTTTTTCCAGTTTGGTCTTTTCCTTTTCCAGACGTTCGATTTCCTTCGCGAAATCAACCAGCTCTGCCAAAGGCATGTAGATGGTTGCATCCTGAACCACAACAGAAACCGCATCCTCGCCAATGCCTGCCTTGTCCGCCTGCACGGTCACCTCGCTTGCATGCGCCAGTGTCTTAAAGAATACCTTGGAATGTTCAAAGATATACCGAACACCTTCGTTTTCGGAAACAACGTAAACATGTACCTTCTTGGAGGGCGCAACGTTCATTTCCGCACGAATGTTACGAATATTTCTTACTGCCTCTTTGATGGCATCAATTTCCGCTTCATTTTCCTTGAAGTTCCATTCCTCCTTGTAAACAGGCCACTGAGAGGTCATGATGGTTTCTTCCTCATCCTGAATATGCATAAACAGCTCCTCTGTAATGAAGGGCATGAAGGGGTGCATCAGCTTCAGTGCATTGATCAGAACCTGCTTCAGCGTCCACAGTGCCGCTGCTCTTGTGCTGTCCTCCTTGTTATACAGGCGAGGCTTCACCATTTCAATATACCAGTCACAGTATTCATCCCAGATGAAATCATAAACCTTCTGTGCCGCCAGACCAAGGTCATATTTGCTCAGGCTTTCCTGTACTTCCTTCGCCAGCGTGTTTACCTTGGACAGAATCCATTTATCCGCAGAGGTCAGCATCAGGAACTTAGGTTCTTCGCCATCCTCCATATTCATCATCACGAAACGGGACGCATTCCACATCTTGTTGCAGAAGTTTCTGCAATTATCCAGTCTTTCCCAATAGAAACGCATATCATTACCGGGTGCGTTGCCTGTAATCAGCATCAGACGCAGGGGGTCAGCACCGTAGTTTGCGATAACCTCCAGAGGGTCAATCCCATTGCCCAGAGATTTGGAGAATTTTCTCCCCTGATCGTCACGAATCAGCCCATGAATCAGAACATCGTTAAACGGTCTTTCGCCAATCTGCTCCATGCCGGAGAATACCATTCTGATAACCCAGAAGAAAATGATATCATAGCCTGTTACCAAAACGCTTGTGGGATAGAAATGCTTCAGCTCCTCTGTTTCATGTGGCCAACCAAGCGTGGAGAAGGGCCACAGCGCAGAGCTGAACCAGGTATCCAGTGTATCCTCATCCTGTTTGATATTTGCGGAGCCGCATTTTTCGCATTTTCCGGGGTTTTCCTTCGCTACTGTGATATGACCGCAGTCCGCACAGTAGTATGCAGGAATTCTGTGTCCCCACCAAAGCTGACGGGAAATACACCAGTCACGGATATTATCCAGCCAGTGCATATAAATCTTGCCGAAACGTTCGGGAACAAATTTCAGCTCCTGATCCTGATAAACCTTGATGGCAGGCTTTGCCAGCTCGTCCATCTTTACAAACCACTGCAGCTTAATCATGGGTTCGATGGGTTCGTGGCATCTTTCATGGCAGCCTACCGCATGGGTAATATCCTCGATTTCAACCAGATAGCCTTCCTCATCCAGCTGTTTTACGATTTCCTTTCTGGCCTCCAATCTGTCCATGCCTGCAAATCTGCCTGCCTTCTCATTCATTGTGCCGTCATCATTCATCACGCAAATACGGGGCAGGTCATGTCTCAGCCCAACCTCGAAGTCATTCGGGTCATGTGCAGGTGTAATTTTTACAACACCGGTACCAAATTCTCTGTCAACATATTCATCCGCAACGATGGGTACTTCCTTATTCAGAACGGGAACGATACAGGTCTTGCCGATCAGGTGCTGATATCTTTCATCTGCGGGATGTACCGCAACCGCAGTATCGCCTAGCATGGTTTCGGGTCTGGTGGTTGCCAGTCTCAGCTTTTCATCAGAACCAACAATGGGGTAATTGATATGATAAAAATGCCCTGCCATATCAACGTGCTCTACCTCTGCGTCAGAAATTGTAGTCTGACACTCAGGACACCAGTTGATAATCTTTTCCCCGCGGTAAATATAGCCCTTTTCATACAGACGGCAGAAGGTTTCCAGAACCGCTTCGGAGCAGCCCTCATCCATCGTAAAGCGTACACGATCCCAGTCGCAGGAGCAGCCCAGCTTTCTCAGCTGGTTCAGAATAATGCCGCCGTATTCCTCCTTCCAAGCCCATGCGCGTTCCAAAAAGCCCTCACGGCCAACATCCTCCTTGGTCAGCCCTTCGGATGCCATCTTCTGCACAACCTTCAGCTCCGTGGAAATGCTTGCATGGTCAATGCCGGGTACCCAGAGTGCGTTGTAGCCTGCCATTCTTTTCCAGCGAATCAGGATATCCTGCATGGTGTTGTCCAGTGCATGTCCCATGTGCAGCTGCCCTGTAATATTCGGGGGCGGCATTACGATGCAAAAAGGTTCTTTTGTTTTATCTACTTCTGTATGGAAATATTTCTTTTCCATCCATTTGTTGTAAAGTCTTTCCTCTACAACAGAGGGGTCAAAATTCTTTGCCAGCTCTTTCATAGTATTTCCTCCTATTTTTTTCATTTCACCGTGAATCAAAAAAAGCCTCCGTCCAATCAAAGGACGAAAGCTCGCGGTACCACCTTATTTCCCGTTTCTAAAAACGGACACTTTATCGTCTGTAACGGGACCTCCCGGCTTTGCCTACCCAGAAATTTCTTCTGAAATCCCCTTCAGCAAAGCAACTCCAAAGCTACCTTCCACATTCTTTCTACAAAGGATTTTTCAGCCAATGAATCCTTCTCTCTGTATAGTTCGGATGTGTACTCCTCTTTTTCTCTGTCTTTCACAGTGTTGTTTTTCTTTCTATATCTCAAGATTTTATTCAATTCTACCAGTTTTGTCAACCCTAAATTAGTAAATAAGTAAGAAAAAAAGACTTTTCTACTATTTTTCAAAAAGTCTTTCCTGTTTTCAACTTTAATTTTCCCTGTCCTTGGGATAACGTGAAATATTCAGCAGCATCCCAACCATCGCCATCAAAAACAACAGCGAGGTGCCGCCGTAGCTGATAAACGGCAGCGGCTGCCCCGTATTTGGAATCGTATTCGTTACAACGCCGATATTGATAATCGACTGGAAGGCGATAACCGCCGTAATCCCCGTTGCAACCAGCATCCCATAGCTGTCCTTTGCATTCATCGCAATGCGAATCCCTCGCCAGATAAGCACCGCAAACAGCAGAATCACCAACGCCGCCCCGACAATTCCCAACTCCTCGCAGATAATCGCAAAAATAATATCGTTATATGCCTCCGGAATAAAGGTTTTCTGTCGGCTCTGCCCCAGTCCAAGCCCGAATAAGCCGCCGGATGCCAGTGCATACAGCGACTGAATCGTCTGGAAGCCATCGCCCGTCGGATCTGCCCAGGGGTCAAGCCATGTCTTGATACGGGTCAGTCTGTAGCGAAACTTGGGAATCGCTACAGCAAGGCCGCAAAGAGGAATTGCCCCTGCGATTGCCGCCCCGAAATACCAAACACGAGGGCTTGCCACAAACAGAATCGTTGCACCCATCAGCCCAACCAAGAGCGCCGAGGAAAAGTTCGATATTGCAATCAGTGCCACAGGCAGCAGCAGCACGCAGCATGCCTTGAGGAACCCCTTCAGATTTGCCAGCTCCTTCCGATGCTCAATCACATAAGAGGAAAGAAACAGAATCACGGCAATTTTCGTAAACTCCGAAGGCTGAAAGGAAAGCGAACCAATCCCCAGCCAACGCTTCTGCCCGCCTGCCTCTGTCCCGACAAAGGGCAGTGCAAGCAGGAACAGGTTGGAAAGCCAGTATGCCAGCTTTGCAAATCGTCTCCAGAGGGTATACGGAATATGCATCATGCCAACCATTGCCACAATCCCCAGAACCGCCCAAAGGCTCTGCCGCTTCAGGAAATAGAACATATCATTATGGAATCGCTCCGTTGTCATTGTGTAATAATAGCTAGAGCTGAAAATCATGACAACGCCAAAAAGCACCAGAATCAGCACGATAAACAGAACCGTGAAGTCATATCCCAACGGCTTTCTATACTTCCGCTTTGCGGTTTTCTTTTTTGGTTTGACATGACTCATTTTCACACCTCATTCCAGCGTTTTTTATTTCAGATATCCCCGAACCTGCTCCTTGAACATATCTCCGCGCTGTTCGTAGTTATCAAACATGCCCCAGCTTGCGCATGCAGGAGAAAGCAGTACGCAGTCGCCGTCCTCCGCCTTTTCTCTGCACAGGTCAACCGCTTCTGCAAAGGTTTCGCAATCGGAAATGGCAGTAAAGCCGAATTTCTCCGCAGATGCGCGTACCTTCGGTGCGGTTACGCCAATCAGCACCAGATGCTTCACTCTGCCGGGAAACAGCTTTGTCCATTCATCAAAGGAGCTGCCCTTATCATAGCCGCCGCCAATCAGTACAATCGGCTTTTTCATCGCCAGTACCGCACGGATGGATGCGTCCACATTCGTCCCCTTGGAGTCATTATAATAGTCCACACCGTCCACCGTCGCAACATATTCGATGCGATGTGCTACGCCTGCAAATCCCTTCAGCACCGTGCGAATGGTATCCAATGCAATCCCCGCACAAATGCCCATTGCCGCCGCCGCCATCACGTTTTCATAGTTATGCACGCCCAGAATCTGTAATTCATCCACATGAATCAGGGTTTCGTTGATAGCGCCCCAGCGCACCTCAATGGCATCCCCGTCCAGATAAATGCCTTCCGCAAGCCTTTCGGAGGAATCGAAGAAAAATACCTTCGCCGCGGTTTTATCCGCCATTTTTCTGCAAGCCGCATCCCCATGGTTCAGAATACAGAAATCCTCTGCGGTCTGCTTTGCAAAAACTCTTTCCTTCATGGCAATGTAAACGTCCATGGTTTTATGTCTGTTCAAATGGTCGGGTGTAATATTCAGCACTGCGCTAATATGCGGATGAAATTCCTTCGCCTTTTCCATCTGGAAGCTGCTGATTTCCGCAACCACCCAATCCTTTTCGGTCAGCCGCTCTACCTCCTCGCTGTAAGGCACTCCAATGTTTCCGACAACCGCCGTACCGCTGTAAGCCGTTTTCATGATTTCGCCTGTCAGCGTGGTTGTGGTTGTTTTGCCGTTTGTGCCTGTGATTGCCGTAATCGGGCAGGGTGTCAAGCGGTACGCCAGTTCCACCTCGCTGATAACCTCGATTCCTGCATTTTCCGCCGCCGCAATAAAAGGCAGGTCGCAGGGAATACCGGGGCTTAATACAATTAAATCCTGCGCGCAGGCAATCTCATCGGGGTTTGCGCCCGTGTAAAGCACGATGCCCTCCCCCTCCAATGCCAGCACATCGGCAGAAATTTCCTCTCTTTTTTTCATATCCTGCAATGTAACCCTCGCACCCAGTCTGTTCAACAGCTTTGCCGCCGCAATGCCGCTTCTTGCCATGCCGCAGACTAAGGCCTTTTTACCATTGTATTCCACGTTTGATTCCTTCTTTCCAAAATTCCTTACAGGAACATATATTTACAGCCCAGAAAACCAATGAGACACAGCAGTGCCGTTGCCACATAAAAAAGCGTCACAACCTTGGTTTCCTTCCAACCGCATTTTTCCAGATGATGATGGAAGGGTGCCATTTTAAATAAGCGTCTGCCTTCCCCGTATTTTCTCTTTGTAAGCTTAAACCAGCCAACCTGCAGCATAACAGAAATGGATTCCCAGAGGTAAATAAACCCGACAATCACGATAAAAATGGGCATTTTCAGAATAAACGCCGCCGATGCCACAAAGCCGCCCAGTGCCAGAGACCCCGTATCCCCCATGAACACCTTTGCAGGATAGGAGTTAAAGATTAAGAACGCCATCAGACCGCCCACAATCGCACCGCAAACAGGTGCAATCGTGCTGCCTGCCGCCCATGCCACAATCATGAAGAATGCCGCCACCAGAAGGGTTACGCCGCCTGCCAGCCCATCCAGACCGTCTGTCAGGTTGACCCCGTTCACTGTTCCCAACACCGCCACAAACAGGAAGGGAATGAAAATCAGCTGTAAATCAATCATTTTCCCGTCTGTAAAGGGAATATAAATCGCCGTACCGATGCCGCTTTTCATGATATACGAGCAGAACAGCCCCGTTACAATCAGCTGTAACAATAGCTTCTGATACGCACGCAGCCCCAGAGAACGCTTTTTTACCACCTTAATATAGTCATCCAAAAAGCCAATCAGCCCATAGCACAGGGTCATCAGCATGATAGCCGCGCCGTCCCTGTTCCCATTCAGAAAGAAAAGGCTTGTAATCACAAATGCCGCCAGAAAGGCAACACCGCCCATCGTAGGCGTGCCCTGCTTTGCCAGATGTGTCTGCGGCCCGTCGTCACGCACATTCTGCCCGAATTTCAGTTTTCTCAGCATAGGAATCACGATGGGACACAAAATCACCCCAATCACGAAAGATATGATGATGGCATAGACTGCCTGTTCCAAAGAACCCACTTTAGTTCACTCCTTGCAATTTTGCTACTGTTTTTTCAAATTCTCTGCTGCGGGATGCCTTGAGCAGAATCGTATCGCCTGCTTTCAGCGTAGGCAGTCCCTTCTCCCAGAATTCTTCCTGTGTTTCCAGATAATAAACCTCTTTCATGCCTGCCTTTTTCGCCGCATCTGCCATGTAATCACAGCAAAGCCCGATGCAGTAAAGCACATCAATGCCTTTTTCCGCCGCATGGATACCGACCTCACGGTGTCCTTCCTCCGCATAATCGCCCAGCTCGCCCATAAAGCCCAGAACGGCAATCCTTCTGCCCTTTGCGTTCGCCAGAATATCCAGAGAGGCCTTGCAGGAGACCGGGTTGGAATTATAAACGTCATTCAGAATCGTAATGCCGTCCTTCGTTGTTTCAATGCTCATTCTGTTTTTGGTCGCCCGGAAGCCTTCAATCCCTGCCTTCACCTGCTCCGGTGTCAGCCCCAGCTCCACGCCGACCGCCGCCGCGGAAAGCGCATTCAGCACCATGTGTACCCCCGGAATTGGAATATTCACGCGCACATTGCCAATCGGTGTATGAATCGTGCAGGCTGTTTTTTCCAGACCAACCTGTGCAATCTCATCCGCATAGAAGTCCTTTTTATGCTCCACGCCGAACCAACGAATCTTCTGCGGCAGCTTGCCCTCCAGCGTCTGCAGCATATCGTTGTCTGCATTGAGAATCGCAACGCCGTCCTTTTCCAGATGTGCAAGCATTTCGCATTTCGCCTTCAGAATCCCTTCTCTGCTGCCCAGAAATTCAATATGCGCCACGCCGACATTAGAAATCACACCGATGTTCGGGCGCACTGCCTTCGCAATTCTGTCCAACTCCCCGAAGTGGTTCATGCCCATTTCAATGATTGCCGCCTGATGGTGCTCCTCAATGCGGAAAATCGTCAGCGGCACGCCAACCTCATTGTTGTAATTGCCCTGTGTCCACAAGGTATCATATTTCTGCGAAACCACGGATGCAATCATATCCTTTGTTGTTGTCTTGCCGACACTCCCTGTCACCGCAACAACGGGAATATCAAACAGATTTCTGTAATAAGCCGCCAAATCAAGCAGTGCCTTCCCCGTATCAGGAACCAGAAGCACAATCGCCCCATTCGTGGGTGCAGTCACCTTCTGAGAAAGGCAGGCAGTCACGCCGTTTGCAAAGCACTGGGGCAGAAAATCATGCCCGTCACGCACCTCTCCCACTCTTGCAACAAAAAGAACGCCTTCCTTTGTTTCTCTGGAATCCTGTGTCACATACCAGATTTCCTTATTCAGCGCTTCCTCCATATCTCCCAAAGCAATCATCTGTGCGCCTGTTGCTTTGATAATTTCTCTGATCGTAATCTTTTTCATAAGCAATCCTCTCCAAATGCCTTGCGTACTTCCTCAATGTCATCAAAATGAATGGTTTTGTCGGGGAAAATCTGATAGGTTTCATGTCCCTTCCCCGCAATCAGAATCACATCGCCTGCTTCCGCCATGGCAACCGCCTTCTGAATGGCCTCTCGTCTGTCCACGATTTTTTCATAGGGGCAGTCCGTTTTCTTCACCCCAACCTCAACATCCTCCAAAATCTTTGCAGGGTCCTCTGTTCTGGGGTTATCCGAGGTAATGATGCAGTAGCCTGCCAGTCTGCCGCCGATTTCGCCCATGATGGGACGCTTTGTTCTGTCTCTGTCGCCGCCGCAGCCAAATACCGCAATCAGCTTGCCCTTTACAAATTCATTCGCTGTATTCAGCACATTTTCCAAGCCATCGGGCGTATGTGCATAATCCACAACTGCCTGACAGCCCCTTTTGCTACGTACCGTCTGGAATCTGCCGGAAACGCCGGGGTTTGCCGTCAGCCCTGCCACGATTTCCTCTACGGACACACCCAGCAGAATACACGCTCCTGCCGCACCCAATGCGTTGTATACGCTGAACCGTCCGGGCGTATGCAGGTGTACAGGATATCGCTTACCCTGCCAGAGCATGTCAAATGCCGTACCGTCTGCGGAAACGTCAATGCCCTCCGCCATCAAATCAGCCTTGCTGTCCACGCCGATTGTCAGCACCTCGCCCTTGCTTTGCTCCTTCATATATGCGCCTGCGGCATCATCCATATTGATGACGCTTTTTGCCGCGCGTGCGAAAAGCATCCCCTTTGCCGCCTTATAGTTTTCCATTGTTTTATGATAATCCAGATGATCCTGTGTCAGGTTCGTGAAAATTGCCACATCAAAGGCAATTCCGTCTACCCTGTGCAAATCCAGAGAATGAGAGGAAACCTCCATCACAACGTCCGTCACATCCTCATTCTTCATCCGGCGAAAGAGCGCCTGCAGCTCCTTCGATTCGGGCGTTGTCCGCTCCGCCTTCAGCACCTCATCGCCGATGCGGTTTTCAATCGTGCCGATAATGCCCACCTTTTTGCCGATTCTGTCCAGAATGGATTTCATCAGATAGGTGGTCGAGGTTTTGCCATTTGTGCCTGTCACGCCGATGACATTCATCTCTGCGGAGGGGTGTCCGTAGAAATGGTCGGAAAGCAGTGCCAGCGCAATGCGGTTATTTTCCGTCACAAGCACCGTTACGCCTTCGGGTACGTTTTCCACCCTGTGCTCACACAGAAGGGCAGCCGCCCCCTTTTCCAATGCCATGGGAATATATTTGTGTCCGTCCGTCTGAAATCCTGTAATGCAGACAAACAGACCGTCTTTTTCTACCTTGCGGGAATCGTACTGGAAATCGGAAATTTCCACATCCGCCGTTCCCTGCTGTACCTCATAAGAAATACCCTCTAAAAGCTGTTTCAGATTCACTCTTACAGCCTCCTTTCTTTTTCGGCTTCGATAAATAAATCTCAATAATAAGCCATTTTTTAGTATACCACACTTATCTCCTACAACCAAATATTTTTGCCATTTTTCTTGAAAAATGCAAGGAAAGGCCATTTCCCTTTTTCGCTATTCCATACGGAGCAAAACCTTCGTTCCCTTGTTTACGCTTTCTCCTGCCGGCGGCATTTGTCCTGTGATGGTCTCGCCCTCTGTCTCAAGCCGTGCAGAAAGCCCTGCCTGAAAAAGTGCATTCTTCCCTTCGTTTAAGGTCATGCCCAGAAGGTCGGGTACAATCGTTTTCAATTCTGCCGCTTCTTCCGCCTCTTTTTCATCATATTTCGCTTCCATCCCCAGATACGGCAGAATATTCCGCAGCAGCTCCTGCATCACAGGTCCTGCCACCGTGCCACCGTAATAAACACCCTGCGGCTCATCAATCAGCACCAGTGCCATCACCTGCGGATTTTCCGCCGGCGCAAAGGATAGAAAGGATGCAATATATTTTCCGCTTCTGCGCGGCAGCTTTTCCGAGGTTGCCGTCTTGCCGCCGATACGATATCCGGGGATATATGCCTTGCTGCCCGTCCCCTCGGAAACCACGCTTTCCAGAATCGTTTTCATCGTTTCCGAGGTCTCCTTGGAAATCACCTGCGCGCCTGTCTCATAGGTAAATTCCTCCGTCAGCCTGCCGTTTTCGTCCGCAAGCCCCCTTGCAAAATGCGGCGTAATCAGATATCCGCCGTTCACGATTGCCGAGGCGGCACGCAACAGCTGCAGGGGCGTAATCTGGAAGGACTGCCCGAAGCTCATCGTTGCCAGCTCCACAGGTCCGACATTCTCCGCCTTATGTATAATGCCCGTTGCCTCGCCTGCAAGGTCAATGCCCGTTTTTTCGGCAAAGCCGAATTTTTTCATATATTCCAGAAAGGTCTCCGCCCCTAATCGCTCCCCAACCTCCATAAAAACAGGGTTGCAGGAATTCTGTACCCCCTCAACAAAGCTTTCCGCCCCATGTGTGCGTGGGTATCGCCAGCATTTAATCTGTCTGTCCCCCGCCACATAAAATCCGCGGCAGAAAAAGCTGCTTTCAGGGGTCACAGCCCCCTCCTCCAGACCTGCCGAGGAGGTCACGATTTTAAACGTACTCCCCGGCTCGTATGTATCATTGATTGCGGTATTACGCCACATTTTGTTCAAATACTCATTTTTCTCCTGCTCGGAAAAGCTGTCCCATTTCGCCGCCAGTGCTTCATCCTGTATGGTAAACGGCTCATTCAAATCAAACGAAGGGTAATTCGCCATGGCGTAAATTTCCCCATTCTGCGGATTCAGAATGATGAGAACACCGCGCTTTGCCCCCTTCGTTTCTACCGCCTTTGCAATGGTCTGCTCCGCATATTGCTGCATCACCACATCCATCGTTGTCACCAGATTTTTCCCGTCCACAGGCGGAATCCGCTCCTGCTCGCTGTCCACCTCATTCCCTCTGGAATCCGTCAGCGTGAGAATCTTCCCCCGCTCCCCCTCCAGAAGCCTGTCATATTTTGCCTCCAAGCCGATAATGCCCTGATTATCCTTCCCGACAAAGCCAATCACCTGCGCCGCCATGCTTGTATATGGATAGATGCGCCGCACATCCTCGTCCACCTCTACCCCCGCATAGTTCGCCCTGCGGATGGCTGCCGCCGTTTCGGTGTCCACCTTTGTTTTGATGCGCACCAAGGCAACCCTCTGCTTAATTTTTTCCAGAACCTCGTCATATTCCAAATCCAGCATTTCTGCCAAAAATTGCGCCGTTTTCTCCTTTTCCTTTACCTGCACGGGAATCACACTCACGGCGTTTACCGTTTCCGTCAGGGCAATCCCTTCCCCGTTTCGGTCAAGAATCGCGCCGCGCTTCGGCGTAATCAGCCTGTCTCTGGTCTGCTGCTCATACGCCAGCTCCTGCAATTCCTCCGCCCGAAAAAGCTCAATAAAAACCAGCCGCCCCGTCAACAGCAGATACCCGCACATGGAACAGAACAAAAAAAGCAAAAGCCGTTTTTTTGCCTTTATCGTCGGTTTCTCCATACAAAACACCCCTGTCTTTTCCCTCTACTGATTATTGTATAGAAAAGACAGGGTGTCTATGCTTTTCTCTATTGCGTTGTTTTCTTCGGCTCCTCCGCCGTTTCCTCCGCGGCTTCCTTCTTCGTCAGCGTGATTTTCACCTCGCTGTCCGCCTCTACGGAAACGCCGTATTTCGGGTCCTGCGCCGTTACGGTGCTGTTCGTGGTTTCGCCCTCAAAGGTTACCTCAAAGCCTGCATCCGAAAGCGTTTTCACTGCCTCGGTGTAGCTTTTCCCGACCACATTCGGCACCTTCGCTGTTCCCTCTTCTCCTTCCGCCTTCGCAACATACAGAATTACCTCACTGCCGGCTTCCACCTTCGCGCCTGCCTTCGGCACCTGATTCGTAATCGTGTTGCCTGTCCCGACAACCTTATACGTCAGCCCCTTGCCCTCCAAATCGAGCGCAACATTATAGATGCTGCTGTCTGTGTAATCGGGCATGGTTACGGTCGTCTTGCCGCCGTTGAGTGCTGCGGCTTCTTCCGTTTCCTCTGTCGGCTCCAGATTCTTATATTTAATAATGTTTTCCATAATCTGCTTTGTCATGGTTGCGGTGGTCTGCACGCCGTCCTCATATCCCTGCGGCTTATGGATAACGCTGAATACCAGATACTGCGGATTTTCCGCCGGGAAATATGCCATGTGGGTCAGTGTCCAGTTCTTCTTGTCACGCTTGCCCTGCTCCGCCGTCCCTGTTTTACAGCCGATGGAATATCCGGGAATCGCAATTTTCTTACCCGTACCATGGTCAACCGTTGCCTTCAGCGCAGTACGGATATAATCAGATGTTTTCCGGGAAATCACCTTACGCACAACCTCTGCTGTCTGCTCCTTCACCACAGAGCCGTCATCATCCACAATCTGCGAAACCACATAGGGCTTCACCAGATTGCCGCCGTTAATCAGCGCAGAAAAGGCAGTTGCCATCTGGATAGAGGTGCAGTTAAAGGTCTGCCCGAAGGAGCTTGTTGCCAGCTCAACGGGACGCAGCTGCGATTCCGCATGCAGAATCCCCTCTGCCTCGCCCGGCAGGTCAATGCCTGTTTTCTGCCCGAAGCCGAATTCCTTCTGATATTTATAGAATTTTTCCGCCCCCAGCTTCTGTGCAATCTGAATCACACCGGGGTTACAGGACTGCGCCATGATTTCCTCAACAGAAAGCGTACCGTGTCCGCTGTGCAGATGGCAGTTGATATCTCTGTCCCCCACCGTAATTTTACCGCTGCAATTGAAGGTAGAGTTCTTCGTGATTACGCCCTCCTCCAATGCCGCCGCTACTACCAGCGGCTTATAAATCGAACCGGGTTCGTAGGTATCGCTGACGCAGAAATTTCTCCATATTGTATTCAGATAGTCGCTCTTTTCCTGATCCGTCATGGCATCCCATGTTTCCTTGAAGGTTTCATCCGTCGCAAGCTTCGTCGGCTCATCGGGGTCATTCAGGTCAAAGGTGTCCGCAGAAGCCATCGCGTAGATTTCCCCCGTATTCGGGTTCATCACGATTGCCGCCACGTTCTCCGAGGGCCATGCTTCCATGGTTTCCTTCACCGCCTGCTCGGCGTACTGCTGAATATTGTAATCCAGTGTTGTCACGATGGTGTTGCCGTCCTGCGCCGCATAATCCTGATAGGTTACCTTGTCCGCCCCCTGATACAGGATAAAGGAACGCCCGGGCGTACCCGTCATTTCATCATTATAATAGCCCTCAAGCCCCCATGTGTTGTTGAAGCCAATCAGATGGCAGGCTAAAGTTTTCAGCGGATAGGAGCGCTTACTGCTCTGCTCAAAATAAACCCCCAGCAGCTTTTTCTTTTCCAGCTCCTCCTTCACGCTTCTCTCCACGCCCTTTACCAGATATTTCCAGTGTGTCGGCGTATTGATTTTGCCCGTTTCCTGATTTTTTGTAATATGATATTCCAAATCCTCGTAGTTCAAATCGGGGAAATATTCGCAAAGGGTATCAAAGGTCTGCTTTGTTTTCTTGGCATCGTCCTCCTCCGCCAGCTGCAAGGGGTCTAATACCACGTTATACACCGCTGTCGAAACGGCAAGCACCTGCTCATTTCTGTCCAGAATACTGCCGCGGTTTGCCGCATTGACTAAGTCATAGCGGTTAATCTGCTGATTTTTCGCCGCCGCTTCAAATTCCGCGCCATGCACAACCTTCCAATACAGCACTCTGCCGAATAATACCGTCAAAATCACCATAAATACAAAAAGAATAAAAGCAAACCTTTGATTCGCTTTTATTCCTCTGGCCTTTCTTCTCATCTATCATCAATCCTTTTTAAAGAAATCTAAAATCCTGTCCACCAAAGAGGTTTCCGCTGTCGTTTCCTCTGTATCATGCTGCACCGTATAGCTCTGCTTGGGTACGTTGATATAAACCACCTGATAGGGCTGCGGTTCGCTCATGCCAAGCCGTTCTGTTGCCTCCTGCTTGATGTAGTCCATATCCAGCTGTTCTGTCAGCTCTGCCTCCAGAATCGCATTTGCGGATTTCAGATCCTCCAGTTTGCTTTTTTCCCTTCTGAGAGAAACCTCCGCCTGATCTACCATAACATGCATCCCCATAAATGCAATACAGCCGATAAACAGCACAATCGCAACGCCAACCATTTTCGCAAAGGAAACCTTATTTTCTCTTTCCGCCTCCTTGGCAATGCGCGCCACTTCTCTGCGCCGTTCCTCTTCCTCCTCACGCACACGGTAGGGGGTATAATCGGGCTGCAATTCATACGCCACATTGCCGTAGGTATAATAAGAGCCGCTCTGGTTGCGCTTTCTGTTCTTCTCGTCTCTTGCTGCCATCCTTCCCCCTCCTTTCTCGGGTCTTTTCAATATTTATCAATCCTGCGAAACCCCCTCCAGCACACGCAGCTTTGCGCTTCTGGAACGAGGATTTTCCTCTAATTCTTCCTTGCTCGGTAAAATGGGCTTTCTGGTAATCACCCTGCCCAAAGGCTTTTTGCCGCAGACGCATACAGGAAACTGCGGCGGACAGATACAGGGATTTTCCTGCTTGCGGAAGGCCTCCTTCACAATTCTGTCCTCTAAGGAATGGAAGGTGATGATGCAGAGCCTGCCACCGACCGCAAGCCTTGCGGCAACGTCATCAATCGCCCTTTGCAGTACCTCCAGCTCACCGTTTACCTCTATGCGAATTGCCTGAAAGGTGCGCTTTGCCGGATGGGGACCATCCTTTCTTGCGCCCTTCGGCACTGCCTTTTTGATAATATCTACCAGCTCGCCCGTTGTTTCAATGGGCTTTGCTTCTCTTTCCTTTACGATAAACTGCGCGATTCTTCTCGCCCAACGCTCCTCGCCATAGGTGAAAATCACTCTGTCCAGCTCGTCCTCGTCATAGCCGTTCACCACATCATACGCACTGAAGGGCCTGTCCGGATTCATCCGCATATCCAACGGGGCATCCTGCTGATAGGAAAAGCCGCGCTCCGCTTCATCCAGCTGATGCGAGGAAACACCGATATCCAGCAGCATCCCGTCAATCTTTTCAATTCCTAAGCTATCCAGAATATTTGCGATATTGCCGAAATTATCTCTGACAAATGTGATTCTATCCTTGTATTCCGCCAATCGCTTTCCCGCCGCCTCGTGCGCGTTGGGGTCCTGGTCAATGCAAATCAAACGACCGGTTGTCAGCCGTTTTGCAATCTCCAGGGAATGACCGCCGCCGCCCATGGTACCGTCTACATAAATGCCGTCAGGCGTGATATTCAAATTGTCAATGCACTCGTTCAGGAGTACGGAAATATGATGAAATTCCATGCCTGCCGCCTTTCCGATTTGTCTGTGTTGTGTGATATCTATCTTTTAAGTCATTCATACTTTTAAATCATTCATAAATTTGCTTCGCAAATTTATTCATAACGAATCAGCTTCTTACGAAGCCTTCAAATGCCGCCCTGTTACAGTGCCTATTCATAAATTTGCATTTGCTCATGTAGCTTACAGCTACACGAGGATTCGTTAAATTCCCAGATTTTCCATCTCAAAAGCAAGCTCGTTGCTGATGTAATCCTCTTCGTCGCTGTATTCGTTCCAATTATCCTTATTCCAAATTTCAATGCGGTTATTCACACCGATAGAAACAATATCCTTTTTCAAGCCTGCGTATTCTCTCAGATGCGTCGGCACCATAATTCTTCCCTGATTATCCAACTCACATTCCACCGCGCCTGCAAAGAAAAAACGCACAAATTTACGCGCACCGGGGTTTGTCAGCGGAAGCTGCTTCAGCTTTTCCTCGAAAATCTTCCATTCCTCCTGCGGATAAGCAAACAGGCAGTTATCCAGCCCCTTTGTCACAACGAAACGCTCGCCAAGCCCCTCTCTGAACTTTGCCGGAACGATTAAACGCCCCTTTGCATCAATCGAGTGCTGATATTGCCCTAAGAACATTTCGCTGTCACCACCTTCCGCCACTTTCACACCTTCGCGGTAGTTTTCCACCACAAAAAACCACTTTGCGCCACTTTTAACCACATTGTAATATAGCCGCCACAAAAAAACAACCCCCTTCCGCCCCATTTCTATTGATTTTTTCATTAAAAAAGCGCTTTCCTTCAAGCACTTTCCCCAAGAAAAAAAGAAGTTCTCCTCCACCTCCCACCAAAATACATTTTTTCCCATTCTCCCCTTCCTCCCCTGCATCCACAAAAGAAAGAAAAGCATAAAAAAAGAACCCGAAAAATGGGTTTTCGAGTTCTCCTGCTTGTATTTATTTATTTTTATAATATTCCATCATGGCTTTGAAGCCGGGCAATGCCCCTTCGATGGTCCCCGGCGCAACGCAGTACGCAATCCGCACATAGCCGGGACAGCCGAACCCACTGCCGGGTGTCAGCAAAATCCGATGCTCCTTGATTTTCTCCACAAATTCCAAATCGTTTTCCGTCGGCGTTTTCATAAACAGATAGAACGCCCCCTCCGGCTTCGGCATTTCATAGCCGTATGCCGTCAGCGCGTCATACAGGCGTTTTCTGTTTTTATCATAAAAGCTGATATCCACCGTCTCATCGCAGCATCTGGCGCAAACCAACTGCTGTAAGCCGGAGGCATTGATAAAGCCCGTAATGCGTGTTGCAACTGCAACAGCCGCAACGATATTTTCAAAGTCCTCCACCTCGCTGCGCAGTGCCAGATAGCCAATACGGTCACCCGGCAGGGAAAGGGATTTCGAGAAGGAATAGGCTACGATTGTGTTTTTATAATCATTCGGAATCCAAGGCACGCTTGCCCCGTCAAACACCAATTCCCGATATGGCTCATCCGAAATCAGATAAATCGCATGTCCGTATTCCTGCTCCTTCTTCGCCAGAACCGCAGCAATCGCCCGAATCGTCTCCTCATTATACACCACACCCGTCGGGTTGTTGGGGTTATCAATCAAAACGGCTCTCGTCTTTTCCGTCACGCATTTTTCCAATGCCGCAGGGTCGGGCTGAAAGGTGGGAATATTCGGCGGCACTGTCGTCAGCGTACAGCCTACGTTGTCCGCATATCTGTCATATTCCCCGAAATAGGGCGCAAAGGTCAGAATCTCCTGTCCGGGGTCCATCAGCACCTTCAGCAGGCAGTTCAAGCCCCCTGCCGCACCGGTACACATCATGATGTTGTTCGCATCAAAATGCTCCCCAAAGCGGCGGTTCAGGCTTGCGGCAATCTTCTCCCTTGCCTCCGGAAAGCCGTTATTCGGCATATAATGATGCAGATACCAAGGGTCGGTTTCCTGCAAAACGCGGATACTCGTTTCCCGAATACTGTCGGGCGCAGGCAGGTTGGGATTGCCCATCCCGAAGTCATACACATTTTCCGCGCCGTATTTTTCCTTTAATCTTGCACTTTCTGTATACATGCTACTCATGGCAGCGCTTCTCTCCAACAGCTTAGACATCTTTTCGGAAATCATTGGCTGTCACCTTCTTTCCTTTTTTTCTTTTGTATTTTTTCCGCTTACGCCTTGTTTTCCACAAGGAAAGCAATGGCATCCACATAGCCCTTGAGACCTCTGCCCATGATGGTTTTCACGCAAGCCTTCCCTGCATAGGAAATCTGGCGAAAATCCTCTCTTTCCTTCACATCGGAAATATGCACCTCCACCGCAGGCAGGCGAACTGCCTTCAGCGCGTCCAGAATGGCAACGCTCGTATGCGTATACGCCGCAGGGTTAATCACAATTCCCTCTGTGCCGTCAAAATATGCCTGCTGGATGCGGTCTACCAAATCCCCCTCATGGTTGGATTGGTAAATTTCGCCCTCCACGCCCTTTTCGGCAAAGGTTTTCTCCAGAAGTGCCTTCAAATCCTCGTAGGTCTCGGCACCGTAAATATTTTTTTCCCGAATCCCAAGCATATTGATATTCGGGCCGTTAATCACTAAAATCTTCATACGCTTACACCTCGGAGTAGCAGCCTAAGAAGGACAGGCTTTCTGCCGCCTGCTCAATATCCTTCAGCACCGTCATGGTTTCGGGAGAGAAAACAGAGCCGTCCAAATCGAAATAGAAACGGAATTCGAAATCCTTCCCCGGAATCGGGCGGCTTTCCAGCTTGCACAGGTTGATGCCGCGGCAGGCAAATTTCCCAATCATTTCATGCAGAGAACCGGGTCTGTGGTCCAGAGAAAGCATCAGACTGATACGGTTGGAGCCTGCATAAATTTCCATGTTCTTTGCAATGCAGATAAATCTGGTATAGTTGTTTTCGTTATTCTGCACGCCATCCTGCAAAACATGCAGTCCATACAGCTTCGCGCAGTCCGTGGAGGAAAGCGCCGCAAGGTCTGTTCTGCCGCTTTCCGCAACATATTTCGCTGCGGTTGCCGTATTTTCAAAAATCGTTACCTTGATGTTGGGGTTCGCCTTCAGAAAATTGCTGCACTGCTGCAATGCCTGTGTATGAGAAACAACCTCCTTCACATCCTCCAGCTTCACACCGGGCTTTGCCAGAAGCGCATGGCTGATGTGCAGCTTAATGCTCTTTACGATATAGAATTTATGGCGCACCATCAAATCATAAACCTCTGTTACAGAGCCTGCGGAGCTGTTTTCGATGGGCAGCACGCCATATCTGCACAGACCGGATTCCACCGCATTGAATACACTCTCGAAGTTGCTGAAATACATCTTGCTGGGCAATGCAAACAATCTGTCGCATGCTCTTGCCGCATAGGAGCCCTCCACGCCCTGACAGGCAACAACAGCCTTTCTGGGAAATTCCATGTGAGGGTCTGCAATGTTTTTCAGAATTTCTTCGGAAAGCGCTGTTTCCTTTGTCAGAAGCCCCGCCTGATAGCTCTTGCTGATATCGAAAATTGTCTGATACAGCTTATTGATATAAATTTCAAATTCCTCGCCGCCACGCTCCATTACCTTTTCCAGAACCGCCTGCTCTCTGCGTAAATCCAGAACGGGCAGATTCTTTTCCGCCTTTGCGCTGGCAACATCCGCAGAAGCCTTCATGCGCTCCACGAATAAATCCACAATCTGGTCATCAATCGCATTGATGCGTTCTCTCACTGCATTCAAATCCATTGTATTTTCCCACCTTTCTCACTGCTCCATCCTGCAAATCAGATCCAGAAGCGCAACCGCCGCTGCCGCCTCCACGCAAGGCACCGCACGCGGCACAATACAGGGATCATGTCTGCCTACAATGGCAAGTGTATCGTTTTCTCCTCTGCTGATGCTGATGGTATCCTGCGTCTGCCCAATCGAGGGGGTCGGCTTAAATGCCGCCCGCAGCACAAGGGGCATGCCGCTCGAAATGCCGCCCAGAGAGCCGCCGTGATGGTTCGTTGTTGTCCGAACCGTACCATCCGCCTGATATGTGAAATTGTCATTATTTTCCGAACCAAACAGCGCCGCTACACCAAAGCCCTCGCCAAATTCCACGCCCTTTACGGCAGGAATGGCATAAATCGCCGCCGCCAATCTGCTTTCCAGTCCGTCAAACATAGGCTCGCCCACGCCGACAGGCAGACCTACCACCGCACATTCAATCACACCGCCGACAGAATCGGCGTTTTCCTTTGCCGCCGCAATCGTCGCCTGCATTTCCTCCCCTGCCGCGTCATTCTGCACAGGGAAGACCTTTTCCGTGACAGCCTTCAAGGTATCTGCATCCACAGCCACCGCATCAAAGGGGGTATCCTGCACGCCCTTGATAGAAAGAATATGCGCACCGATATGGATGCCCCTTCTTTCCAAAATCTGCATGCAGACTGCGCCCGCAAAGCAAAGCGGTGCGGTCAGCCTGCCGGAGAAATGACCGCCGCCGCGATGGTCATTCGCTCCCTTATATTTCACCCACGCCGTAAAATCCGCATGCCCCGGTCTGGGCAAATCCTTCAATTTATCATAATCCTTCGAGCGTGTATTTGTGTTTTCAATCACGGCACAAATCGGTGCGCCGCAGGTTTTCCCTTCAAATAAGCCCGATACCACACGGGGCAGGTCTGCCTCCTTACGGGGTGTAGAATAGGCATTTCTGCCGGGAGCGCGGCGCTCCATGAATTTCCGCACCGCCTCTAAATCAATTTCCTCCCCCACAGGCAAGCCGTCAATCACCACGCCGATTGCCTCGGAATGAGACTGCCCGAAAATCATAATTTTTACTTTTTCTCCAAAACTAGAGGACATTTGTCACACCTCCCAGCTTCGCCAGCTCTATAAAGAAGGACGGATAAGATTTATTGACCGCCTCTGCACCCAGAATCGTCAGCTCTACGCCAAGGCTCACCGCCGCAATCGCCATTGCCATCACGATACGGTGATCATTATGGGAATCTATCACGATTTCCCCCTCAGGTGGATTACAGCCGCCTGTAATGATGATGCTGTCAGGTCTTTCCTCCACCTCCACGCCGATTTTCTGCATACATTCCGCCATCACAGCCAATCGGTCGCTTTCCTTCATCCGCAGTCTGCCTGCGTTGTAAATTTCGGTTTTGCCCTCTGCCGCAGCCGCCGCTACACAAAGAATCGGCACCAAATCGGGAATTTGGGACGCATCAATGCGGATGCCCTTCATTTCCTTATGGGTTGCCGTAATCTGGTTCAGCGCAACCTTCGTTTCCGCGCCAAATTCCTCCAAAAGAGCGGCAATCGCCCGATCCCCTTGGGGAGATTCCATATCCAGCCCCTGACAGCCGATGCTGCCGCCAATCGCGCCTGCAACGAGCCAGAACGCCGCATTGCTCCAATCCCCCTCTGCATAGCGCATCCGCGGGCCATGGTATTTCTGCCCACCGGGGATGCTCCAGCCGCTTTCGGTTTCCGTTACCGTAATCCCGAAGGTCTTCAGCGTTTTCAGCGTCATATCAATATAGCCCTTAGATTCGATTTTTGTTGTCAGGCGAATTTCGCTTTCGCCCTCCAATAACGGCAGCGCAAACAGCAGCCCTGTGATAAACTGGGAGCTGACATTCCCCGGCAGGGTATATACGCCGGCGGTTAGCTTGCCTTCCAATGTAACAGGAAGGTGGTCGCCGTCTGCCTTGCAGCCATGCCTTGCCATCTCATCCAGCAAAACGCCAATCGGGCGTTCGGGGAGTCTCCCCTTGCCTTCGAAGCGGCAATGCTTTCCCAATGCGCCCGCAATCGGGAGCAGAAAACGGAGGGTGGAACCGCTTTCGCCGCAGTCGAGGGTACAAAGCTGTCCATCTGCCTGTCCAATGCCCTGTCCATTTGCCTGTCCAATCCTGTCCACTGGACAGGGGAGTGGACACCCAATCGGCATCACATAAATGCCCGAGGGTTCGCGCTCAATTTCCGCACCAAGGCTTTGCAGACAGCGCGCCGTCGCTTCCATATCCTCAGACCAGCCATCCACGAACAGCACGCTTTCCTCCTCTGCCAATGCCGCCGCAATCAGCGAGCGGTGCCCATCGGATTTCGAGGAAATGATACGCACCTGCCCCTGTTTTAATGGAGTTTTCTCAATTTTTATATTCATATCATACCGCCTTTACGCCAATGCCGTTCTGACTAAATCCAACACTTCCTCCGTCGGGATTTTCACGATTTCGCAATGCCCGATTTTCGTCGGGAGGACAAAGCTGATTTCGCCGCCTCTGCGTTTTTTATCCTTTAATACACCTGCCGCAATTTCCTCCGCCGTATAGGAAGTGGAAGTAGGCAGGTTGTTGTGCAGAAGTGCCTGTCGGATGGTTTCCGCAAGCCCTTTTTCCGCAAGACCGCGCCGCTCCGCTACCTTCGCAATCAGATGCATCCCGATGGCTACAGCATGCCCATGCGAAAGGGTGAAATTGCTGTTCTTTTCAATGGAATGTCCCAAGGTATGCCCCAGATTCAGCAGCTGCCGCAGACCTGTATCGAATTCATCCTCATTGACGATATCCCGTTTCATTTTTACGCAGGTTTCAATGATTTCCTCCAGCTTTTCCCTAAAATCACCCGATGCCGTTTCCGCAAACAGCTTCGCATCCCCGATTACGCCGTATTTCAGCGTTTCGGCAATGCCGTCCGCAAAAATTTCTTCGGGCAGAGTATCTAAGGTATCCACATCGCAGAGCACCAGATGCGGCTGATAAAACGCGCCTGCCATATTTTTGCCTGCCCTAAGGTCAATGGCTGTTTTGCCGCCGACAGAGGAATCCACCGTCGCCAGAAATGTGGTCGGCACCTGCACAAAGCGAATTCCTCTCTGATAAACCGCCGCCGCGAAGCCTGCCATATCACCTGCAACACCGCCGCCCAGCGCAATAATGATATCCTGTCTGGTGATTTCCTGCTCCGCCAAAAATTCTAAAATATCGCTCAATGTGCCGATATGCTTAGAGCCTTCGCCGGCAGGGTAGGAAAAGCGGCAGGTGGTGAACCCTGCCGCCGCTAAGGATTGCTCCGCCTGCTCCGCATAAAGCTTTTCTACTGTTGTATCTGTGATAACTGCCGCCTTGCAGGGGCGGATGCGTTTGGCAACCTCCGTCCCAAGCTGTGCAAGCAGTCTCCGTCCAATCAGAACCGCATATTCCGTAGACGCACTGACAATCACTTTTCTCATACTATTTTCACAACCTTAATCAAAGTCCTTGATTTCATCAATGGCGATACATTTTTCTCTGCCCTCTCTGAGCAGCTCACGCAGGGTATCCGCATCCTTCGCCTTAATCGCGGTGCTGTATGCCTGCATGCGTGCAATCAGGCTGTCAATCTCATTGGCAAGGTTATCGCCGTTATCCAGAAACAGCTCCGTCCACATGTTTTCATTCAAGCGCGCCACACGGGTCATATCCTGAAAGCTGCCGCCGGAAAAGTCCTTGAAATTATCGGACAATGCACCCTTGACATACGCACTGGAAACCACATGTGCCAGCTGAGAGGTATATGCAATCATTGCATCATGCTCCTCTGTCGTGGTAAATTTCAATCTTGCGAAGCCCAGCTTTTTGAAAAACATGCTCAGTGCATTCATCAGACCGAGGTCTGTTCCCTTATACGGTGTTACAACCAGCGTTGCGCCGTTGAACATATCTGCTGTGGAATAGGTAAAGCCGGAGCGCTCCACGCCTGCCATGGGGTGTGCCCCCACGAAGGTAAAGCCGTTTTCCGCCGCTACCGCTTGCACCTGCTCGCAGACCACTCTTTTTACACCGGCACAATCGACCACAACCGCGCCCTTTTTGAAATCCTTTGCGTGCTTTTGGATATATTCCACAGTCAAATGAGGATATAACCCCAGCAGAACCAAATCACAATCCTTGGGGTTGCCGTCCTCCATAAAACCATGCACCGCCTCCATCAGCAATGCACTGTAGCGAATGGTTTCGGAGACATCCCATCCAAGCACCGTATGCTCTGTTTTTTTCTTTACTGCCTTTGCCATAGAGCCGCCAATCAGCCCAAGACCAACTACGCCAACCTTCATATCATTCACCCTCTTTTCCTACCGCTTGATTAGTAATCGTATTTGCAGGCGAAGGGTCTCAGCTGGAATACCTGCTTTGCAACATCATCGAACTGATCGGGTGTCAGGGACTGAGGGCCGTCGCACAGTGCCTTTGCAGGGTTATTGTGCACCTCAATCATCAAGCCGTCCGCGCCCGCTACGGTTGCTGCCATTGCCATGGGCTTTACAAGATGTGCATAGCCCATTGCATGGCTGGGGTCAACCACGATAGGCAAATGGGTCAGCTTTTTCAAAACAGGAACGGCACTCAGATCCAGTGTGTTTCTTGTTCTGGTTTCAAAGGTACGAATCCCTCTTTCGCAAAGGATTACGTTTTCGTTGCCGCTTGCCATGATGTATTCTGCGCTCATCAGAAGCTCATCAATCGTATTTGCAAGACCTCTTTTCAGCAGAATAGGCTTGGACATCTTGCCGACCTCCTTCAGCAGCTCGAAGTTCTGCATATTTCTTGCACCAACCTGCACAAGATCAACGGATTCTTCAAACATGGGGATGTGTACCGCATTCATGATTTCGGAAACGATGGGCAGACCTGTCAGCTGCTTTGCTTCTACCAGCAGCTTCAGACCATCGCCCTTCAGACCCTGGAATGCGTAGGGGGAGGTTCTGGGCTTGAATGCGCCGCCACGCAGCAGACCTGCACCTGCCGCTTTGACTCTTTCTGCGATTTCACAAACCTGCGCTTCGCTTTCAACAGAGCAAGGGCCTGCGATAATCTGGAAATTGCCGCCGCCGATTTTTACGCCTGCAATATCAACTACCTGATCTGCATTATGGAATTTACGGTTTGCATTTTTGAAGGGCTCCTGAATACGCTGCACATTTTCAACGATATCCAACGCTCTGACCAGATCCATATCTACCACAGAGGTATCGCCAACCAGACCAACGATGGTATGATTCACACCACGGGAAATATGGGTGCTGATGCCCATGCTGCTAAGCCATACCTTCAGGTTTTCAATCTGTTCTTCCTTTGTGTCGGGTTTCAATACTACTACCATAATTTTCTCCTCCTTAAAAAATCCTTTTGTCTTGTTTTCTTTTGTTCCTGCTTCACAAGCTTTTTTGTGCTGCACGCTTTTCTCATATAAAAGAAAAAGCTTCGCAGCGAATTTCACTGCGAAGCTCCTATGCTTTCAATAAGAAAAAACCATCAAAACAAACCGTCTTTCCTTAACAGTAAAATTCACTTTGAATCTCTGAAAACACGGTAAAAGTAAAAGTATGCAGTTGCAAAAATCTGATTCTGTTTCATGATTTGCATCCTCTTTCTTTTTTTGCTTGGTGATTTAGTTTTAATCATACTAGCACATCGGTTAACGAAAGTAAACCCATTTCGGCAAAAAAATCAATTCTGTGAAAAAAGGCGAAAGGTTTTTGGAAAATGCGGAAATTTTCGTGTATTTCTTTCAATACAATAGTGGGTTGTAGTACATGGGAAACAGATAATATGAAAAAAGACCCTTGATTCCTCAAGGGTCTTACAAGCTGCTAACGGGATTCGAACCCGTGACCTCCGCCTTACCAAGGCGACGCTCTACCTACTGAGCCATAGCAGCAAAGGTTGATAAAAACTATCAGCCTGTCTATAGTATCATATTCCCTCCGCCTCGTCAAGATTTTTTTCTTCCAAAAAATGCTCTAATTTTTTCTTGACGCGCTGAAGGGCGTTATCAATGGATTTTTCGGGCTTATCCAGAACGCGGGCAATTTCAAAATAGCTTCTGCCCTGCAGATAAAGCACAAGCACTCTGGTTTCAAAGCTGCTGAGCTTTTTCATCATCTGGTGCTCAAGAAAGCTTTTATTTTCCTGCCCAATCAGGAGAACCTCCGGATTGAGCAAGGCACCACTCTGCAAAAGATCCATATAGGTCTGCTCGGATTCCTCCTCATAAACGGGCTTATTCAGAGAAACATAGGAATTGAGCGGCTGATGCTTCTGTCTGGTCGCTGCCTTAATCGCGGTAATCATCTGGCGATTCACGCAAAGCTCCGCAAAGCTGTGGAAGGATGCATTCTTTTCCTCATTATAATCACGCACTGCCTTATACAGCCCAATCATGCCCTCCTGAATGATATCCTCGTTATCCGCACCAATCAGGAAATAGGCTCTCGACTTTGCGCGCACCAAAAATTTATATTTATCCAACAAAAATTCCTGTGCCTCCTCATCGCCGCTCTGCGCCAGCAGTACCAGCTCCTCATCCCTTGTTGTCGCATATTTCTGTTCTCTTGTCATTTCTGCCATAAAAATTCTCCGTTGTTGTTTATTTTTTTCGACGCAATTCCTCAAACCATGCCAAGGCTTCCTCATCCAGATGGTCCGCCAGAATATTATTTTTCGGCGGTCTGTTCCGGATAAAGCGTTCACGCAGCTCCGTTTCGGCGGCAGTAACCTCGTTCCATAGCTCTCTCGCCGTCATACGAATCGCCCCCTGCCCATAAATAATCAGCTGCTCCAGACCGTCCCCCGTTGCCACGCGCACCTTATAATGCTTCGGCATGGAGGTTACGACACGCTCGATATAATGGTCGGCGGTTTCCGCTTCCTTGGTATAGACTACGAAAATATTGTTATATTCATAGACGGTACCGATATTCCCCTTGACCAGATAGCCATCGAACACCAGAATGACCGTTGCCTGCTTGGTGCCTTTATAATTTGAGAGGATATCCATCAGCCGTTGGCGGGCGCTTTCCAGGCTGACATCCTCCACCAGTTCTCTCAATTCGCTCCAGGCGTGGATAATATTATAGCCATCCACAAGCAAAAATTCCTTTGCCAACAGATTCCCCTCCTTTCTCTCCGGGGGACGCTGTCCCCCGAACCCCCAGCCAAGGGAGTCACTCCCTTGGAACCCGATACCGCAGCACCAATACTTGGTGCTGCAAAATCAAGGCAAGCATACAATCCTCACAAGGGATATGGAACAACGTCATTAAATCATTATTTGCTGTAATTTCTCTGACGCACAACCTCATACATCAGCAGTGCTGCCGCAACAGAGGCATTTAAAGAAGAAATTTTTCCATACATCGGGATAGATGCGGTGAAATCGCAGTTTTCCTTCACCAATCTGCTGACACCCTCACCCTCACTGCCAATCACCAAACCGATAGGGCCTTTCAGATTGGTATCGAAATGGTCATTTTCGCCCATATCCGCACAGGCAAACCAAAGCCCCTCCTTCTTGAGCTGCTCCATGGTTTTCACGAGATTCGTCACCTTTGCCACAGGCATATATTCTATCGCGCCTGCGGAGGTTTTTCCGACTGTTGCATTCAGCCCGACGGAGCGACGCTTCGGGATAATCACGCCATGCGCGCCGGCACATTCCGCCGTTCTGAGAATCGCGCCCAGATTATGCGGATCCGTGATACCATCCAGAAGGATGATAAAGGGGTCTTCTCCCTTTGCTCTTGCCGCCGCAAGAATATCCTCCACCTCTACATAATCATGCGCGGAAACCAGCGCGATCACGCCCTGATGGTTCTTTGTCTGGGAAAGCTCGTCCAGCTTCTGGCGGCTTACCTCCTGAATGACAACGCCTTTTTCTGCCGCCTGTGCAACAATCCGCTTAATCGTGCCCTCCACGTTGCCCTTCTGCACCATAATCTTTTCGATATCTCTGCCGCTGCGCAGCACCTCCAGCACGGCATTTCTGCCTTCCAGCTGATTTTCGTTCCATTCTCTTTCCCGTCTTTTTTCTCGTTCCAAAAACGCCCCTCCTCGCCTATATTTTACGGTTTCATTCATACAGCATAAAGCCGAGGGGACTTTCAGAGGCATTCCGCCCCTCCCTTCGGCTTTGTTTTTCAGTTACTTTTCCAATTTTTCTGCCATTCCCAGCTTAAACAGCTCTACAACTCTCTCTTTTTCTCCCTTGAGATAAAGGTAGCCGAACAGTGCTTCTAATCCTGTCGCATGGCGATAATCCATCAAATCGGCATTTTTCGGCACAGTGAAGGATTTTGCATTGCGTCCTCTGCGGAACACATCCGCCTCCTCCTCTGTCAAGATATCCTGAATCCGATAATACATTTCTGCCTGCGCCTTTGCATTGACGATATCTCTTGCTTTTTTATGCAGCTTATTTACAGGGGCATTGCCGTCCGTCAAAACAGTCAGCCGCACCAGAACCTCGAATACGGCATCCCCGATATGTGCAAGTGCAAGGGAATTATATTCTCTTGGGTTCAGTATGCTCCGTCCGCCTAAAACCACATCCAGTTCTTCTAAATTCATAGCTTAGCCTCTGAACCACTGTACGCCCTGACGGGTATCCTTAATGGTAATGCCCATCGCTGCCAGCTCATCTCTGATGGCATCCGCCTTTGCGAAATCCTTTGCCTTCTTTGCTTCGGTTCTTTCGGCAATCAGTGCTTCAATCTTTGCAACATCCTCATCGGATACTTCTTCCTCTGCCACTTCGGCAACGCCCAGAACACCGCACAGGTGATCCAGCATATCCTGAATTTTTTCTGCAAATTCCTTGGATGCGCCTGCCTTGATTTCTGTATTGGAGAAACGCACCAGCTCATAGATGGCGGAAACGGCATCCGCTGTATTGAAGTCATCATCCATCGCTGCTTCAAACTGCTCCTTGTAGCCGTTCAGCTCTGCCTCTTTTGCAGCTTCCTCCGCTGTCATTTTAGTATCTGCTACATTCTTGATATAGAAATTCAGTTCTTTTCTTGCATTTTTAATTCTTTCCAGACCGTTCTGGCAAGCCTTCATCAGTTCATCGCTGAAGTTGATGGGGCTTCTGTAGTGACCGTTCAGAATGAAGAAACGGATAACCTCATAAGGGAAATGCTTTGCAATATCTCTTACGGTGAAGAAGTTGCCCAGAGATTTGGACATTTTTTCATTATCAACGGTAATAAAGCCATTGTGCAGCCAATATCTTGCAAAGGTACAGCCGTTTGCTGCTTCGGACTGTGCGATTTCGTTTTCATGGTGAGGGAAAATCAAATCCTCGCCGCCTGCATGGATATCAAAGGTATCCCCCAGATGATGCTTGGACATAACGGAGCATTCGATATGCCAACCGGGTCTGCCTTCGCCCCAAGGGGATGTCCAGCTGGGTTCGCCCTCTTTTTTGGGCTTCCACAGAACGAAGTCTGTCGGATTTTTCTTTGCATCATCAATCGTAACACGCTCAGATGCGCCCGCAATCAGCTCATCCAGATTTTTTCTGGAAAGCTTGCCATATTCAGGGAATTTCTTTGTATCATAATAAACAGTGCCATGGTCTTCATACGCAAAACCCTTATCAATCAAGGTCTGCACCATTGCGATAATACCGTCCATTTCCTCTGTTACGCGAGGGTGTACGGTTGCTCTTTTTACATTCAGACCATCTGCATCGCGGAATGCTTCTTCAATGTATTTATTGGAGATTTCCGCCATGGTTTTGCCTTCCTTATTGGCTCTGTTGATGATTTTGTCATCAACGTCCGTGAAGTTCTGCACATAGGTAACCTCGTAGCCCTTATATTCCAGATAGCGTCTTACGGTATCAAAAACAACGTAGGGTCTTGCGTTGCCGATATGGATGTAATCGTACACAGTAGGACCGCAAACGTACATTTTTACCTTGCCTTCCTCCATGGGTACGAATTCTTCCTTCTGTCTTGTCATAGTATTATATAATTTCATGGGAATTCACCTTTCCTTCTTCCTAATCTATCAAAATAGTATAACACAAAAATCCGATTTTTGCTGTATTTTTCTTTCCTTTTTCCGGAAAAACATGCCTTTTCTGCGAATCAGATTGCTCTTCTCTTTATATGCCCTGTCAGCTGTTCGGGGGCAACCGGCGGAATCCGCACGCCGTCCTTGCGCACAATCATAACAGGAGAACCAACAGCGGTTACATTGGGAGGCAAATCCTGCGTTACCACAGAGCCTGCACCAATCTTTGTATTCGCGCCAATGGTAACAGGGCCAAGCACAATCGTGCCTGCGCCAATCATAACATTATCCTCAACGGTCGGGTGACGTTTATTTTTCTGCTTACCGGTACCGCCCAGCGTTACCCCGTGGTACAGCATAACATTATCCCCGATTTCTGCGGTTTCCCCGATAACAATGCCTGCGCCGTGGTCAATAAAGAAGCGCTTGCCGATGGTTGCGCCGGGGTGAATCTCAATCCCTGTCAGAAAACGAGACAGCTGTGACACAAAGCGTGCAGGCACCAGCAGACCCTTTTTATACAGGCTGTGCGCAATGCGATGGTTTACCACTGCCCAGAAGCTGGGGTAAAGCAATACCTCAATCGCACTTTTAAACGCAGGGTCTTTTTCTTTTATCACTGCAACAGATTCTTTCCAAAATTCCTTCAACATATCAAAATTCCTCCTAAAACGATATCAATAGTGTGCTTTTATCAGAACGCCCTGCTGCTTACACAGAGGGCTTGCTACACACTTCCGTCCGTCTCGGTCCTTCGATAAATTGCATGCACAGGCAGCCAATCGACCCCCGATTTTTATTTTTTCCCTTCTGATTCTTCCAAGAAGCCATCTGGCTCACCTCCCTTTGGAATGGTCTGTGTTGACCTTCTGTCGTTTTTTTAATAAACGTTTTTTGTAATAAAAAACGCCCTTGCAAAAATATGCAAAGACGAAAAATATCGCGGTTCCACTTTACTTAGACGGCATCTAAAAATACCATCTCACCTCAATGACTGTAACGGTGTCAACGGATACAGGCTACTCTCAGTTCGCCCGTTCAGTTCAGGAACGCACTTCATCCTCCCCCAGTCTGTAAACGGCTTACACCCAATGTATTTTAAGGTAGTGACAATCAAATTTATGCCAAGGCATAAACTCAAATCTCACCGCCTTTCACCAAGGCCGTTATTCTCTGTCAGGTGGATTGGAAAATCATCATTTTCCAAGAGGATTACTCTTTTCCATCATCACTTTTTTCTTATTTTGATATTCTTATTTTTCCTCCAGCAGGCAGACTGCCGAAGCTGCGATGCCCAAGCCTGCACCGGTAAACCCAAGCCCCTCCTCGGTTGTTGCTTTGACGTTAATCTGCTTCAAATCAATCTGAAGGGTTTCTGCAATATTTTTCCGCATTTGTTCGATATGCGGTGCCATTTTGGGCTTTTGTGCAATAATTGTCGCATCGATATTTATTATACAATATCCTTCTGCCAAAATCAACCCCAAAACGTGGGATAATAATTTTCTGCTGTCTGCGCCCTTATACTGTGGGTCGTTATCGGGAAAATGCCTGCCGATATCGCCCAAGGCAGCCGCCCCCAGAAGCGCATCCGCAATGGCATGCAGCAGTACATCTGCATCAGAATGTCCCAATAAACCCTTTTCATAGGGAATTTTCACGCCGCCAATGATACAATCTCTGCCTTCTGCTAATTTATGCACATCGTAACCGGAGCCGATTCTCATACTTTTCTCCTTTCAATATATGCCGTAGGGAGAATAAATTCTCCCTACGATTCAATGTCCCTTGTGTTTTTTCAGACGCTTTGCCTGCCGCAAGTCGAACTGTGTTTTTATCTTTGTTTTCCAATATAATCCGATTTTCTCCTTCTGTCAACCACATATTGCCTCAGATTTTTTTCATACCGGCTTAAGCGCATAAAAAAAGAGAGCCTTTTCAGACTCTCGAAGCTAGGGTAGCAGGATTCGAACCTGCGAATGACGGAATCAGAATCCGTTGCCTTACCACTTGGCGATACCCCAGTATAGTAGCGGAGAAGGGATTTGAACCCCTGACACTGCGGGTATGAACCGCATGCTCTAGCCAACTGAGCTACTCCGCCATAAGAAAGTGGAAGTTACAGGGCTCGAACCTGTGACCCTCTGCTTGTAAGGCAGATGCT
>OLFT01000753.1_pt1 | contig 38818 bp, 30 predicted proteins | sample 1604921 | NCBI WGS metagenome assembly OLFT01 (sample SAMEA3888897, study PRJEB22519) | human gut metagenome | biome: human gut; feature: human-associated habitat; material: faeces | place: Denmark | collected 2013 | reverse complement strand
GCAAGCTGGGCCTGCCCCACGGCAAGAAAACGAAAACCGGCTGGTCCACCAATGCCGATGTGCTGGAAAAGCTGCGCTACGAGGCCCCCATCGTGGGGGCGGTGCTGGAATACCGGCAATATGCAAAATTGAAATCCACTTACGCCGAGGGGCTTTTAAAGGCTATGGACCCGGACGGGCGCATCCGCACCCGGTTCCAGATGACCGTTACCGCCACCGGGCGGCTCAGTTCCACGGAGCCGAATCTGCAGAATATTCCCACCCGGACGGACCTTGGCAGCGAAATTCGCCGGATGTTTATTCCGGTGGAGGGCTGCGTCTTAGTGGACGCGGACTACTCTCAGATCGAGCTGCGGCTGCTGGCCCACATCTCCGGGGACGAGGCCATGCGGGCGGCGTTTACCACCGGAGCGGACATCCACACCGCCACGGCGGCCCAGGTGTTCCATGTGGCCCCCGGCGATGTGACCCACGAGATGCGCCGCCGGGCGAAAGCCGTGAACTTCGGCATTGTCTACGGCATTTCCGCCTTTTCCCTCAGTCAGGACATCGGCGTGACGGTGGCGGAGGCCAAGGCGTATATGGAGGCCTATTTCGCCACCTTCCCCGGTGTGCGGAAGTATATGGATGATGTGGTGGCAAAGGCCAAGGAGCAGGGGTATGTGGAGACGCTGTTCCACCGGCGGCGGGAGCTGCCGGAGATCCGATCCTCCAATTTCAATATGCGCTCCTTCGGGGAGCGGGTGGCGCTGAATATGCCCATTCAGGGCACGGCGGCGGACATTATGAAGCTGGCCATGGTGGCCGTGGAAACGCGGCTGAAGGCCGAACTGCCGGCGGCAAAGCTGGTTTTGCAGGTTCACGATGAATTGATTGTGGAGTGCCCGGAGCCGCAGGCGGCGGCCGCGGCAAAGCTGCTGGAGGAGGAAATGGAGCAGGTGGCCCACCTGTCCGTCCCCCTGACGGCGGAGGCCCACTGGGGCCGCAACTGGCTGGAAGCCAAGGGATAAGGAGTAACATACGATGGAAGAGAAAAATCTGCATGTCCGCATCGTGCCTATGACGGCGGACCATCTGGATGAAGTGGCGGAGCTGGAACGGATCTGCTTTTCTACGCCGTGGAGCCGGAATATGCTGGCGGAGGAACTGGACAACTACCTGTCCGCATTCCTTGTGGCGCTGGATGACAACGATAAGGTAGCGGGCTACGCCGGTTTGCAGGCGGTGCTGGACGAGGGTTATATCACCAATGTGGCTGTCCGGCCGGACTGCCGGAAGCAAGGCGTTGCCGGAAAGCTGCTGCAAGTGTTTCTTGACTTTGCTCAGGCCAACCACCTGGCATTTCTGACGCTGGAAGTCCGGGCCTCCAACTACCCCGCCATCGCCCTGTACGGCAGCCGGGGCTTCCGGGGCGTGGGCCGGCGCAAGAATTACTATGAGCATCCCCGGGAGGATGCCATCATTATGACAAGGGAGTTTGAACAGCATGGAACTGAGAATCCCGTCAGTTGAACAACTGAGGACGATTTATGACCGGGACCTGAAGGAAGCGTTTCCCACAGCGGAATTAAAACCCCTGCGGAATATTGAGAAGAGTTGGGCGGAGGGCTGGTACAAGCCCTACTGCCTGTTTGACGGAGACAATATCGTAGGCGAAGCATTCCTCTGGCTGGGACATCCCGGCTGGGCACTGCTGGATTACCTGTGTGTTTCCAGTATCCGCCGCAACGGCGGCGTCGGTGCATCCATCCTGGAGAAGCTGCGGGAGCGGGAGGCGGACACGGTGATCTTCGGAGAGTCGGAAGCTCCGGAGGACGCGTCGGACCCGGAGATGGCCCGGCGGCGGTTGGGGTTCTATGCCCGGTGCGGTCTGCGGACCGCCGGGTATGATACGGAGATGTTCGGCGTCCACTACAAGACCCTGTATCTCGCCGGCGGCCCGGTGGATGACGCCGCCCTGATGGAAGAACACCGGTTCGTTTACGAGAATACATTTTCTGCGGACAAGTACCACAAGTATGTCCGCATCCCCTTTGATCCCAAGGCGGCACCGGGGCCAAAGGTGCCCTGGCAGCAGTAAGGCGGAGAACGCCGATCTTTTGGAGAAAGAAGCATTGCTATGAAGATTTTAGCCTTTGAATCCTCCTGCGACGAGACCGCCGTGGCAGTGGTGGAGGACGGACGGCGGGTGTTGTCCGATGCCATTGCCTCTCAGGCGGACCTCCACGCTCTGTACGGCGGCGTGGTACCGGAGCTGGCCTCCCGCAAGCATGTTGAAGTGATCGCGGTCCTGACAGAAAAAGCCTTGGCGGACGCCGGCTGCACCCGGCAGGATATTGACGCCGTGGCCGTCACCTACGCCCCCGGTCTCATCGGGGCCGTACTGGTGGGCTTGAGCTTTGCCAAATCCGTGGCCTACGGCCTTGGGGTGCCTCTGATCCCGGTGCACCATGTCCGGGGCCATATCGCCGCCAACTATCTGGCCTTCCCGGAGCTGGAGCCGCCCTTCCTGGCGCTGGCCATCTCCGGGGGCAACACCCTGATCGTGGACGTCCGGGATTATACGGATCTGGAAATTTTGGGTGCGACCCGGGACGATGCGGCGGGGGAATGCTTTGACAAGGCGGCCCGAGTGTTGGGACTTCCCTACCCCGGCGGCGCGCCCATGGACAAGCTGGCCCAGCAGTCCAGGGGCGGTGTCTACACCCTGCCCCATTCCCATGTGGAGGGTGCCCCGCTGGATATGAGCTTTTCCGGCCTGAAAACGGCGGTGGTGAATCTGGCCCATCACGCCGAGCAGGTGGGCGAGCCGCTGGATGCCCCGGCGCTGGCACGGGACTTTGCCCAGGCTGTCAGCGATACGCTGGTCCCCCGCGTCATGGAAGCCGCAAAGCAGTCCGGCCGCACCGTCATCGTCGCCGCCGGCGGCGTGGCGGCCAACTCCGTCATCCGGGCGGACCTGGAGCGGGCCTGCGAAAAAGCCGGCTGCCGGCTGTATCTGCCGCCGCTGCGGTGGTGCGGCGATAACGGTGCCATGATCGGCGCACAGGGGTATTACGAATATCTGGCGGGCCATACGGCGGGCATGGACCTGAACGCCTACGCTACCCGCGACATCAGCGAATAAACGATACCGGCGGTCATCGAACCGCCGGTATTTTTTGCCGATATATAGATAAGCGCCGCGGCTCAGCCGCGGCGCTTATCCATTATTTAAGAGAGAGGATCAGAGAAGAAAAAGGAAAAGAGAAGAAAAATCAATCCTGAAACAGCGGAGTGGAGAGATAGCGGTCACCGGTATCCGGCAGAAGAACGGCAATGGTCTTGCCTTCAAATTCCGGCCGTTTGGCCAGCTGCACGGCGGCCCATACAGCGGCGCCGGAGGAGATGCCCACCAGCACACCCTCCCGCTTGCCAATCAGCTTACCGGTGGCGAAGGCGTCCTCATTTTCCACGGGGATGATCTCGTCATACACCTTGGTGTCCAGTACGTCGGGGACAAAGCCTGCGCCGATGCCCTGAATCTTATGTGCGCCGCCGTGGCCCTCGCTGAGAACGGGAGAGCTCTTTGGTTCCACGGCCACCACCTTCACAGCGGGATTTTTGCTCTTGAGGAACTGACCCACACCGGTCAGGGTGCCGCCAGTGCCTACGCCAGCTACGAACGCATCCACCTGACCGTCCGTATCCGCCCAGATCTCCGGGCCGGTGGTCTCAAAATGGGTCTTAGGGTTGGCGGGATTTACGAACTGACCGGGAATGAAGCTGTTTGGAATCTCCTTTGCCAGCTCGTTGGCCTTGGCAATGGCGCCCTTCATGCCCTGGGAGCCTTCGGAGAGAACCAGCTCCGCGCCGTAGGCCTTCATGATCTGACGGCGCTCCACGCTCATGGTTTCCGGCATGACGATGATGATCCGGTAGCCCCGGGCGGCGGCTACGGAGGCCAGACCGATGCCGGTGTTGCCGCTGGTGGGCTCAATGATGACGGAACCGGGCTTCAAAAGGCCCTTGGCCTCAGCGTCATCGATCATGGCCTTGGCAATGCGGTCTTTCACGCTGCCGGCGGGATTGAAATATTCCAGCTTGGCCACGATTCTGGCCTTCAGACCAAATTCCTGTTCCAGATGGGTCAGCTCCAGCAAGGGGGTATGGCCGATCAACTGATCGGCGGCGGTATAGATACGAGACATAAGATGATCTCCTTTTTATGTTGTAGAATGATTTGTTGAGAAATGGAAAACGGATCATTCCTGACAACATCGGAAGCCTGGTGTCATACGGTTCATGGAAATCCTCTTTTCTGAGCAAATAAATATAACCAATCAAGTATGTTAGTGGGATTATACGGCGACGCATTTCCATTGTCAAGAGGAAATTTAAAAAAATCCGGGTTTCCAGCAGAAAAACCCGGCGGACACAGAGTGTGTCCGCCGGGGATCGGATGGAGTTGTCTGCAAATGGAGATCACGTCTTGTAAATGCCGCCGCCTACAAATTCCCGCATCAGGGAGGTCTGGGGTACGTCATCTGCCGGGACTGGCAGGAAGTAGTCCAGGAATTTCAGGAGCCGCTTGGCTTCCAGATATTCGTCGCTGCCCCGGGGGACGCCGAACAGCAGCGGCTGCACATAGGGCTTCAGCAGGGCAGTTTCGTAAATGAGGGAGGAGTTGAACACCGTATCGGCGCTGTCCTGATAGGGGAAGATGTTCTGTTCCTCGCCCCGGCGGACGGAGGGCCACATTTTGATGGTGGCCTGAGCACCGTAGCCCCGGGTCCGGGCGTCCCGTTCAATGCGGCGGAGCAGCCGGGCGTCGGTGGTGGGAATGCGGTTGTGATCGTCGATATTCAGGGTGGTCAGGCAGCTGATGTAAATTTTGTACTTGCTCTCCTTGGGCAGAGAGTGGGAAAATTCGTCGTTCAGGCAGTGGATGCCCTCGATCACCAGTACGTCGCCGTCTCCCAGCGTCAGCTTTTCACCGTTGTATTCCCGGACGCCCTTTTTGAAGTTGAAGGTGGGCATATCCACCGTTTCGCCCTTCAGCAGACGGCTCATATCGCTGTTGAACTGCTCAACATCCATAGCGCCCAGTCCCTCAAAATCGTACTGGCCGTTGGCATCTCTGGGGGTGTCCTCCCGGTTGCGGAAGTAGTTGTCTGTGGCGATGGGATGGGGCCGCAGGCCGCAGGCCATCAGTTGGGTGGACAGGCGGTGGGAGAAGGTGGTTTTGCCAGAGGAGGAGGGACCGGCGATCATCACGAAGCGGACGTCCTTCCGCCGTGCGATCTCCTCGGCAATGTCACCCACTCGCTTTTCCATCAGGGCTTCGTGGGCCAAAATCAACTGGGTGGCGTTGCCTTCAGCAATCATGTCATCCATCTCCCCTACGTTGGAGATATACATGGCGGCGGAGCGATCCTCGGCGTCATGCATGGCCTGAAACACCTTCATAGAGGGCGTGAACTTACCTACCTGCTCCGGTTCCTCCAGCGACGGCAGGCGGAGGATGAAGCCATCCTCAAACAGCTCCAGAGCAAACCACTGAAGATAACCGGTGTCCGGTACCATGTAGCCGTAGAAATAGTCAGTGAAGCCGTCCAGAGTGTAAAGGTTGACCCGGGAGCTGATGCGGTATTTCAGGAGCCGGGCCTTATCCTCCATGCCGTTTTCTGTCAAAAAGGCCGCAGCGTCTTCGATATCCACAGACTGCTTTTTGATGGGCAGAACCTGACGGACCAGCTCCCGCATCCGGTCCTCGATCCGGTGCAGCAGGGTGTTATCCAACGTGAAGCTGCCTCTGGCCCGGCAGAACAGAGCGTTGCTCAGGGAAAATTCCACCCGGACGTGCTCCACCTGCTCCCGGCCTACCACGTCATAAAATGCCTTGAGCATCAGGAGAATGGCGCTGCGCTCATAGGTCTGGCGGCCCGGCTTGTCGGCGGCGGTGACCATGGAGAGGGAGCAGTCCCGCTTCACGGTCTTTTGCAGCTCCCGGAGCTTGCCGTCCCGGTTCACCAGCAGGATCTGGTGGGGATAGTTCTCCTGAAATTCCGCGGCGATGGCGCGGTAAGTGGTTCCGTAGGGATACTGGTGTATCGTGCCGTTCACGGTGACGTTCAGCATGGTTTCCATAGAATTCTCCTTTCAAATATGGCTGCGGGAGGGTTCTCCCGGTGATCGTTTGCTTTTCTCTATTATACGGTGCGGAACCGCCGGGTTCAATGGGTAAAGTGTAAACATCTGCCCAAAAGCGGACCGTTCCGGCCCCGGCCCTTGCTTTTTGCCGGGTTTCATTGTAAAATTTTCACAGCTACATTGCAGGGAGGACAACGCCATGGCAAAACGAAACAGCCGCAATACCCGGGGGCGGATCATCTCCGCCGCTTGGAAGCTCTTTTATGAGCAGGGATATGACGGCACCACAGTAGAGGACATCGTTTTTGAATCCGGCACCTCCAAAGGCTCCTTCTACCATTATTTTGACGGCAAGGACGCCCTGATGGGCACCTTGGCCTATGTGTTCGACGAAAAATACGAGGACCTGATGCCCACGCTGAACCCGGAGAAGGGTGCCATCGAGACGCTGGCCTATATCAACCATGAGCTGTATGTGATGATCGAGTCCAGCGTGTCCATCGACCTGCTGACCCGTCTGCTGTCCACCCAATTGCTGGCGCGGGGAGAAAAGCACCTGCTGGACCGGAGCCGGGTCTACTTCCGCTTGCTGAAGAAGATCGTCCGTCAGGGTGCGGAGCGGGGGGAATTCCGCCCTGGCCTGGCCCAGGAGGAGATCGTCCGGGCCTTCGCTATGTGGGAACGGGCACAGCTTTACGACTGGTGCCTGTGCGGCGGGGACTACTCTCTGGTGGCCTACGCGGAGAAGATGACGCCCCTGTTTTTGGAGAGTTTCCGAGTCGGAGAATAAATCTTATTTTTTGTTTTTCAAGTATTCCATCTTTCTGTACAGTATAAAACTGTTGAAATATAAAAAATCTGATATTATAAGAAACGCCGTATAGAATTGATTCTATACGGCGTTCTGTATTTCATTCTTGTTTGCGTTGTGGTATGATACCAAGCATTGAAGTGTTAAAGGAGAGAGTATTGTATGACATCCGCACAGATCGCGATCATGACAACGATCATTTTGTATCTCTGTCTGGTGATTTTCACCGGCGTGATGATCGGTAAACGAAGCAAGAAGAGCGCTGAAGGCTTTTATCTCGGCGGCCGGGGCATGGGCCCCCTGGTCACGGCCATGAGCGCGGAAGCCAGCGATATGAGCAGCTATCTGCTTATGGGTATCCCCGGCCTCGCCTATCTCAGCGGCGTGGCGGACGCCAGCTGGACCGCCATCGGCCTTGCCATCGGCACCTACCTGAATTTCCTGCTGGTGGCCCGCCGCCTGCGGCGTTACAGCGTGGAGTTGGACGCCATCACCATCCCCAGCTTTATCTCCAAGCGCTACGGGGAGAAAAAGCCCATCATTATGGGTATCGCCTCTCTCATCATCCTGGTGTTCTTCGTGCCCTATGTGGCCTCCGGCCTGGCGGCGATCGGCAAGCTGTTCAACAGTCTGTTCGGCTGGAATTATATGCTCTCCGTGATCGTGGGCGCCATCGTCATCATCAGCTATACCTCCGTGGGCGGCTTCAGTGCTGTCGCCACTATGGACCTGATCCAGTCTGTGATTATGACCGTCGCCCTGTGCGTCATCGTGGTGTTCGGCATTGTGCAGGCCGGCGGTATGGATGCTGTTCTGGCTCATGCCAGCAGCATTCCCGGTTTTCTGAGCTTTGGTCAGACCTATAACGCCGCCTCCGGCCAGGCGGAGCCTTACGGTCTGATCCGCATTGTTTCCATGCTGGCCTGGGGCCTTGGCTACTTCGGCATGCCCCATATTCTGGTGCGCTTTATGGCCATCCGCCACGAGGATGAGCTGAAGCTCTCCCGCCGGATCGCCTCCATCTGGGTGGTGATCTCCATGGCCGTGGCCGTGTTTATCGGCATCGTGGGTCATGCCGTGTCCAATGTGGGCCGCATCCCCATGCTGGAGGGCAGTGCCACGGAGACGGTCATTGTCCGGCTGTCTGACCTGCTTTCCTCTTACGGTCTGCTGCCTGCCATTGTGGCCGGTTGCATTCTGGCAGGTATTCTGGCGGCTACCATGTCCACGGCGGACTCTCAGCTTTTGGCGGCGGCCTCCGCGTTTTCTGAAAACGTATTGCAGGATGTGTTCGGCGTCAAGCTGACTTCCAAGCAGAATATGTTGGCCGCCCGTTTGACGGTGGTGGTGATCGCGTTTATCGCCATCTTCCTGGCGGCGGACCCCAACAGCAACGTGTTCAAGATCGTCTCCTTCGCATGGGCCGGTTTCGGCGCAACCTTTGGCCCCGCCGTGCTGTTCGCTCTTTTCTGGAGACGCAGCAACCGTCAGGGTGTGCTGGCAGGTCTGGTGGCCGGCGGTCTGATGATCTTCGCATGGAAGTTCTGCGTCCGGCCTCTGGGCGGCATCTGGGACATCTATGAGCTGATGCCTGCTTTCATCGTCAACTGCATCGTGCTGGTGGTGGTCTCTCTGGCTACCCCCGCGCCTGACAAGAGCATTACGGATGTATTCGACAAGGTCCGGGACTAAAAAGCTTATTAAAAAGCGGTGGGCTCAGCCCACCGCTTTTTTAACTGATTCGGCCGGAACCGGCTCAGATAATAAACCAGCCCGCCGCCCTTTGGGGCGGCGGGCTGGTTTTGGCGGGGGCATATGAGGATCGAACTCATCCAGGCGGCTGTTCGCCGTCCGCACCGGTTTTGAAGACCGGGAGGCACACCAGCACCTATCTGCTCCCATGTTTTCTTTGATGCTGACCACCGCCGAAGCGGAGCAACGCTCTGGCGGTATGTCAGTCATGAAATTTGAGCTTCAGGCGGCGGCAGTCGCCCTCTCGAACCGTGATCTGCCGTCGGTCGCAGGCTTCTAAAAACAGCAAAGCGTATTTCCGGGTGGTGTCGAAAGCGTCCCGGACCTCTGCCAGCGTGACAGCGCCGTGGTCAGCGCACAGCGTCCGCAAGATATCCAGCCCCTTTTGGAACACCTCCCGGTGCCAGCACAGTTCCAGTGACAGCCGTACCAGCTCTCCGCCGGTGAGCAGGCTTTCCAGCACCTGACGAGCCTCCTCCCGGCGCTCCGGAGGAATACTGTCCAGCACCGCTTCGACGGTGTCCGGCTCCGGGCCACCCCGGAGGAAACGCTCCAACAGCGCGTCCCGGAGGGCGGTCTGCCGCTTGGTGAGCCGAATGGAAAACTCCGCCAGCGTCCAACGGTTTTCGGCGCGTTTCGTCCGCCCCTCCGCCCGAAAAACCTCCAAAAGCGCATCGCCCTCAGCGGGAGTGATCTGCCGGAACAGCTTTTGCCGCAGCTCAGCGGCAGGCATCCCGGCGTGAAGGGGGTGCTTTTGGTGGTAGGCGGACAGCAATTCCCGGCAGCGGTCCCAGAGAGCGTCCAACGCCGAGGCCGCCGCGTAGCGGCCCGGCAGCGGCTCCGCCAGCTTTCCCTGACTCAGCAGTTCTGCCAGCAAGGATGCAGCAGCACCAGTGTCCAGACCGGAACGCTCCGCTAACTGGCTGCTATCCGGCAGTGAAACACCGAATTCCTCCGCAGCTTGCAGCAGCCGTTGACTGCCGGAACCCTGTTCCCGGAGAACCAGGCTGTCCAGCACCGCCGGGTCATGCCGCTTGTGGCGAAGTGGCCGAGGGTCCAGCACCGTTCCGCCGCCGATGGTCTCCACCGGAGAATAGAATCGAATTACAAACCGGTCCCCCTGCTTGACGGCCATTGGCTCCGTCAGCCGCAGCTGGGCAAGGCAGCTTTCTCCGGGGCGCAGCTCGTCACGGTCCAGCAACACCGCCTTTGCCAAATGAACGGAGGTCCCGTGGTACAGATGGACCTGGGAGCCGTTCAAAACCGTGCGTTTGGCGCTTTCCAGACACCGGAGCCGCACATCCAGCATCCGGGAAGGCCGGACGCTGCCGGGTCTTACCGCCGCATCCCCCCGGTGGACCTCTGTTTTTTGCAGATTTGTCAAGTTGAGGGCCGCCCGCTGACCGGCGTAGGCGGCGTCCACGCTTTCACCGTGGACCTGCAAGGTCCGCACCCGGCTTTGCAGCCCGGAGGGGACCAGTTCCACAGCGTCCCCCACCCGGACAGCCCCTTCCGTAAGGGTGCCGGTGACTACGGTGCCGAAGCCGTCTACGGAAAAGACCCGGTCAATGGGAAGCCGGAAGGGTGCCAGCGCGCTTTTTTCCCGCGCCTCCTGTACCAAGCGGTACAGGGCGTCCCGCAGTTCCGGGATTCCCTGACCGGTGACGGCGGAGACTGACAGAATGGGCGCGCCCTCTAAAAAGGTGCCCTCGGTCAGCTCCAACGCCTGTCTCCGAACAAGTTCCAACCAGTCATCATCTACCAATTCCGCCTTGGTCAACACCACCAAGCCGCCTTGGACACCCAAGAGAGACAGAATATCCAGATGCTCTACGGTCTGGGGCATAACACCTTCGTCCGCGGCGATGACCAGCATGGCAAGGTCAATGCCCCCCGCCCCGGCCAGCATATTTTTGATGAATTTTTCGTGGCCCGGCACATCCACGATCCCTGCTTGCGTGCCGTCCGGCCAGTCCAGTCTGGCAAACCCCGGCTCGATGGTAATGCCCCGGCGCTTTTCCTCCGCCAGACGGTCCGTATCGGTGCCGGTGAGCGCCTTGACTAGAACGGTTTTGCCGTGATCTACATGGCCCGCCGTGCCGATGATGACGTGTTTCATGAAGCGGTCTCCCGAAAAGCCTGAAGGATCTCGTCAAGATCCGCCGGGAACAAAGTCCGCATATCCAGCAGACACCGGTCATGGGCAATGCGGACGATGATGGGTACAGGCCGCTGCCGCAGCTGCGTTTCCAGTGCGGCGGCGCTGTCCCTTGGGACGACAGCCACGGCGAAGGAGTGCAGCGTCTGGGTGGGGACTGCCCCGCCCCCCACCGGGTTTTCCGTGGAAACCACCTCGGCGGTCACGCCGATCTCTCCCATGCGGCGGCAGAGTGACTCTGCCCGCTGGCGCAGCTCCTCCGGTGTTTGGGCCAGCATGGAGAGCACCGGGATCTCCTGAAGGGCGGTGCCGTCCGCATATGCTTGCAGAGTTGCTTCCAAGGCGGCCAGCGTCAGCTTGTCCACCCGCAGGGCGCGGGCCAGAGGGTGACGCTTCAAAAGGTCGATATAGTGCCGCTTGCCCACAATGATCCCCGCTTGGGGACCACCCAGCAGCTTGTCCCCGGAGAAGGATAATACATCCACTCCGGCCTTTACGGACGCTTGAACCGTCGGCTCATCCCGGAGGTCCAAGGGTGCCAGATCTACAAGACAGCCGCTGCCCAAGTCCTCAATGACCGGGATGCTGCGGGAGCGGCCAAGCTCCGCTAAAGCGGCGGGAGACACGCTCTCCGTAAAGCCCACGATGCGGTAATTGCTGGTGTGGACTTTCAAAAGGGCGCGGGTCTGCTCGCTGATGGCGTTGGCGTAGTCGGAAAGGCGGGTCTTGTTGGTGGAACCAACCTCCCGGAGCACCGCGCCGCAGGCGGCCATCACATCCGGCATCCGGAAGGAGCCGCCGATCTCCACCAGCTCTCCACGGGAGGTAATGACTTCTCCTCCGGCGGTGAGGGCGGAGAGGATCAGCAGCACTGCCGCTGCATTGTTGTTTACCACCATGGCGGCCTCCGCCCCGGTGAGGCGGCACAAAAGCGGCTCTACATGGGCGTACCGCTGCCCTCGCTCCCCCGCTGTCAGGTCATATTCCAAGGTAGAATAGCCCTGAGAGACCCCTCTCGCTGCCGCTAACGCGCGGTCACTCAGGCAGGCCCGGCCCAGATTGGTGTGCAGAACGATCCCGGTGGCATTGATAACGCCCCGGAGGGAGGGCAGGCGGGATGCCCGGCACGACGCGCTGATTTGAGCGCAGAGGGCCTCCGTGGAGGGCAGCTCTGTGACGGTCCCCACCAGAATATCGGCGCGGAGCCGGTCCAGCGTCCGGCGAACCGCCTCCGTCACGGCGGAGGTCCCCACCTCCGCCGCCAGCATTTTCAGGGCGGGCAGGCGGAGCAGGTCGTCTACCTTTGGAATTTGACGCAGCAGTGTATCCATGAGAACCTCCCTTGGCGATTTACGGCTTTTCCTTATCATACTGGATTTCCAACGGGTTGTAAAGCACCCCGGAAAGCAGAAAAACGCGCCTCCCGAAAGGAGGCGCGCTTGCTCACTTGCTGAGATAGTCTTTCAAAAATTTCACGGCCTCCACATAACCTTGAAACCCCAAGCCTTTATAGGTCTTGACGCAGGCCATGCCAGCGTAGGAGACCTGACGAAACGGTTCCCGGCTGTCCACATCGGAGATGTGGACTTCCACGGCAGGGATGGCCACGGCCTTCAGCGCGTCCAGAATGGCTATGCTGGTGTGAGTGTAGGCGGCGGGGTTGATGACGATGCCGTCATAGACGCCGTAGGCTGCCTGGATGGCGTCCACGATGGCGCCCTCGTGGTTGGACTGGACGAAACCGACCTCGATGCCCTCGGCATCGCAGGCGGCGCGGATGAGGGCCAGCAGGGACTCATAATTCTGGCTGCCGTAGATGGCAGGCTCCCGCAGGCCCAGCAGATTCAGATTGGGCCCGTTGATGACCAGAAGTTTCATAGCAGCGCCTCCTTAATGGTTTGTACCGTGACCTCCAGCGCCCCGTCATTGGACACCGTCACGTCGGCAAAGCGGCGGTACAGCGGCTCCCGGCGGGCGCAAAGCTGAGCGAGGTCTGTGGTTTGGGAAATGGGACGGCCCTCCGTTGGCAGCTTGGCAAGGTCGCGGGTCAGGCGGAAAATGGTGCCGTTTTGATGCAGCAGCGGGTAGTTTTCCGGCCGGGTGACGCAGCCGCCGCCGGTGGAGAGGATGATGCCGGAGCGCTTGCCCTGCTCCGCCAGAATCTCTGTTTCCAGTTTCCGGAATGTTTCCTCCCCGGACCGGGCGAAGATCTCCGGGATGGACATTCCGGCCCTTTGGGCGATCAATTCGTCAGCCTCCACTACCTCCCGGCCCAGCGCTTTGCCCAGAGCGGCGGCCACGGCGGATTTGCCGCTGCCGGGCATTCCGATGAGAATGATGTTCCGCAGTCGGTGGTTCACGGTGCGCTCCACCCGCTCCAAGGCTTCATCGCCGATCACCGTGCCGGTGAACTGCTCGCTGGAGCGCTTGGCCTGAGCCACCAGCATGGAAAGTCCCCCAGCGTGGGGGATATTCAATTCCTCCGCCTGCAGCAGTAGCGCGGTGAGCGCCGGGTTATAGACGATGTCCAGCACCCCCTCGCAGCGGGGAAAACGCCGCAGATCCACTGCCGCCGCACCGTTATGGGGATACATTCCCACCGGGGTGGTGTTGGCGATGATCTGGGCGTCGGCGTGTCGATCCAGATGGTCGTAATCGTCCGGACCGCTGCGGGAAATGACGGTAACGTCAGCGCCCAGCTGCTCCAGCGCGGCCTTCACCGTGACGGAGGCCCCGCCGCTGCCCAGTACCAGCGCTTTTTTTCCAGCGGGGTCGATGCCGCTGCTGCGAACCATGTAGAGAAAGCCGAACAGGTCCGTGTTGTCGCCGTACAGCGTGCCGTCAGGACGGTGGACGAGGGTATTGACGCTTTGCAGTCTTTCCGCCGCCTCGGACAGCTCTGCACAGTAGGGCACCACCGCCTTCTTGTAGGGGATGGTGACGTTCAGGCTGTCCCAGCGGTCGGAGCACAGAAAGGCATCCAAGTCCTCCTTGGGGACCTCAAAGAGCCGGTAGTCATACTCCCCTAACTCGTGATGGATCATGGGGGAATAGCTGTGGCCCAGCGTTTCCCCCAGCAGTCCGCACCGCAGCATCAGACCACCTCGCTGTAACTGCCCAGATAGGAAAATTCCTCGCACAGAGAGGGCAGCTCGCCCATGAGCTGCAAAAATTCCGGGGCGTATACCGGCGTTTCCAGATCAAAGTAGAACATGAATTCAAAATTCCGCTCCGGCATGGGGCGGCTTTCCAGCTTGTTCAGGTTCAGGCCCAGGGCGTAGAACCGGGAGAGCATCCGGCACAGGGAGCCGGGCTCGTGAGGCAGCACCGCCATGAGGCTGGTGCGGTCCGCACCGGGGTAGATCTCCAGATTCTTGGAGATGCAGATGAACCGGGTGAAGTTGCTGCCCTGATCCTGCACCCCGGCCTCTAAGCATTCCAGCCCGTACAGCTTCATGCAGGAGCGGGAGGACAGGGCGGCGGCGTGACCATCTCCCTTCGCCACCTTCTGAGCGGCCACGGCGGTATTTTCACAGGGGATGATCTTCACACCGGGAAAGGCCTGCAGATACTGCTCGCACTGGCTCAAGGCCTGCTGGTGGGAGTAGATCTCCGTGATGTCGCTCCGCTTGGTGCCGGGCTTCACCAGCAGATTGTGGTCCACCTTCAGCCGCACACTGCGGACGATGCGGAAATCGTGCTTCATCATCAGATCGTAAATGGCATTGACGCTGCCGGCGGTGCTGTTTTCCAGGGGCAGCACACCGTAGCGGCACAATCCCCTTTCGATAGCGGCAAACACCGCCTCAAAGGAGGCAAAGTACATGATATGAGGCAGCTTGAACAGCTTGTCGCAGGCCAGCTGGGAATAGGCCCCCGCCACACCCTGACAGGCAACGGACACGTTGGAGGGAAACAGGTTTGGCGTCTGGTCAATGGCGGTCTGAATTTCCGTGGTCAGCGGGGATGTGCTCCCCAGCAGCCGTCCCTGATAGCAGCGGCTCAGTTCAAACAGCATGGTGTAGAGAGAGGCGGTGTAATCCCGCATATCCTCCGGGGCCTGTGCCGCTACATCCAGCAGCTTCTCCCGCTCCCGGACAGGGTCCAGCACCGGCAGGCCGTGCTCCTTCTTGTAGGCGGCGATGCCGGCGGCGGTGTTCATCCGCTGGGCAAACAACTCTACCAGTTGGCGGTCGATCTGGTCGATCCGGGCACGATAATCACTGAGTTCCATAGAGATTCCTCCCTTTTAAGACTGGCCCAACAGGGCGTCGTATACGGCGATGGCCGCCGCGGCTTCGATACAGGGAACGGCCCTTGGCACGATGCAAGGGTCATGACGGCCCCGGACCCGGAGAATTTCCGGGGTCAGGGTGTTCAAATTCACGCTTTGCTGCTCCTTGGCAATGGACGGCGTAGGCTTGAACGCTGCCCGGAAGGTCAGGGGCATCCCATTGGTGATGCCGCCCAAAATGCCGCCGCAGTGATTGGTTGTGGTTCTGACCGTGCCGTTTTCCACCACAAAGGGGTCATTATTTTCGCTGCCACGGAGCCGCGCGGCCCCGAAGCCGATGCCGAACTCGATGCCCTTTACGGCGGGGATACCGAAGACGATGGAGGAAATACGGCCCTCCATGCCGTCAAACAGTGGTCCGCCCAGTCCCACGGGCAGACCCAGCACAGCACATTCCACGATGCCGCCAACGGAGTCACCCTCCGCCTTGGCGGCGGCGATCTCTGCCCGCATGGTCTCCCCTACGGCGTCATCTACCACCGGGAATGGCTTGTCTGCCGTGGAAACGGTCAGAGGAGTGACATCTTCCACCGAGCCGATGGAGGCGATGCGGCTGATGACTTCAATGCCCTGCTTTTTTAGCAATTGCAGGCAGATGCCACCGGCGATGCACAGGGGGGCTGTCAGCCGCCCGGAAAACGCGCCGCCCCCGGCGAAATCTGCGTGACCGCCGTACTTCACTCCGGCGGTATAGTCCGCGTGGCCGGGGCGGGGCACCACGGAAAGGCCGTCATAGTCCCCGGAGCGGGTGTTGGTGTTGCGGATGATGGCGGTAAGCGGCGCGCCGCAGGTGACGTTCCCCACCAGACCGGAAAGAAATTCCGGCTGGTCCGCCTCCTTCCGAGGGGTGGACCAATCGTTGCGGCCAGGGGCACGGCGGTCCAAAAACGTCTGAAGGGCCGCCATGTCGATGGTCTCCCCGGCAGGCAGACCCTCCAAGGTCATGCCGATGGCCGGGGCATGGGACTGGCCGAAGATGGTCAGATGCAGAAATTCTCCGTACCGGCTCACAGGCCCCCTCCTTTCAACGCGTCAAAATCTTCCCAGAAATGGGGGTAGGACTTGGAAACGCAGGCCATGCCCTGCACAGTGACCGGGCTTTCGCACAGACAGGCTGCCACGGCGGCGGACATGGCGATCCGATGGTCGCCGCAGGAATCGGCAATGCCGCCCCGCAGACGGCCCGTGCCGTGGATCAAAAGGCCGTTGGGCTGCTCCTCCACACTGCCGCCCAGAGCTGTCAGCAATTGAGCCGTGGTGCGGAGCCGGTCGGATTCCTTCAAACGGAGCCGTCCAGCGTTGAAGATCTGGGTGTCCCCCTCCGCCCCGGCAGCAGTGACGCACAGCACCGGGATCAGGTCGGGGATGGGGCCGGCGTCGATGGCCACGCCCTCCAATTCTCCCCGACGAACCGTTACGGAACCGTTCTCCGTGGAAACACGCGCACCCATGGCGGCCAGAATGTTCAAAACGGCCCGGTCCCCCTGAGAGGAGGCCAGATCCAGTCCGTGAACAGTGACGCCCTCCGGGGACAAGGCGCCCATACACAGGAAGAAGGCGGCATTGGACCAGTCTCCTTCGGCGGTGAGACGGTCCGGGAAACGAAGGCGCTGTCCGCCGGGAATGTGCCACATCCCCCCGGTTTTCCGCAGAGAGACGCCGCCCCGGCGGAGGGTGTCCTCCGTCATAGTGACATAAGCGGCGGATTCCAGTCCGCCGGTAACGGTGAGGGCGCTGCCCTCATTCAACAGGGGCAGAGCCATCAGTAAACCGGAAATGTATTGGGAGGACACATCCCCCGGCAGAGAAAACTCGCCGGGGCGGAGCCGTCCCCCGCAGTAGAGCAGGTCATGGTTCTGCCGGATGGTCATGCCGTGATCCGTCAGGACCTGATCCAGCGGATGCAAGGGGCGCTGCGGCAGCCGCCCTTCCATGTGGAATACGGCGTCTGCTTCCAAAACGCCGGTCAGCGGCAGAAGAAACCGTAGGGTGGAACCGCTTTCCTGACAGTGCAGATGACGGGTCCCCTGGGGCTTCTGGGTGATGGGCCGCACCGTCAGGTCCTCACCCCGAAGCCAGATCTCAGCGCCCAGGGCGTTGAGACAGTCCGCAGTGGCGGCAATGTCTCTGGAAATGCCCCGACAGCGGATCACCGTCTCATTCTGGCTCAGAGCGGCGCAGATCAGCAGCCGGTGGGCCTGAGATTTGGAGGCGGGGATGTGAACGGCACCGGTACGGAAACCGGGCTGAAGAATTTCGATCATCGCAGACCTCCCGCCTTCAGCCACCCGGCCACCTCGTCGGCCGGGACCGGCTCCACACGGCAATGGCCCACCCGCTCCGGTACGATGAACTTGGTCACATCGTCCGTGCGCTTTTTGTCGGCCTCCGCCGCCGCCAGAATATCAGTCAGGGGGTAGTCGGTCTCTGTGGGGAGGCCATACCGCTCCAAAACGGCCAGCAGCCGGGGCAGCGTCTCCGGGGTGCAAAGCCCTTTTTCCACGGCGGCCCGGGTGATGATGGCCATACCGATGGCGACCCCCTCCCCGTGGAGCAGGGTGAAGCCGCTGCAAGCCTCTACGGCGTGGCCTACGGTGTGGCCCAGATTCAGCAGTGCCCGCTGGCCCCGGTCAAATTCATCACCCCGGACCACGTCCCGCTTCATGCCAACACACACGGAGATCACCCGCTCGAACTGCTCCCGCACCGGGGTTTCCTCCAACTCCCGGAGAAAGTCCTCACTGTAAAGCATGGCGTATTTGATGATCTCGGCGCACCCGGCCCGGTATTCCCGCTCCGGCAGCGTATTCAGCAGGGATGGGTCGCACAGCACCAGAGAGGGCTGATAGAAGCAGCCCGCCTGGTTCTTGCCATGCTCCAGATCTACGGCGGTCTTGCCCCCCACGGAGGAATCCACCATGGACAGCAGCGTGGTGGGTACCTGAATATAGGGAATTCCCCGCTGATAGGTGGCGGCGGCGAAGCCTGCCAGATCCCCCACCACGCCGCCGCCCAGCGCCACGAGGAAATCGCTGCGGGTGAAGCGGCGGTCGCAGAGGAAATTCAAAACCTGTCCGTAGGTGGAAAGATTTTTCTGCTGTTCCCCGTGCGGGAACAGGAAATGATCAACTTGAAATCCGGCATCCGTCAGAGCTTTTTCGGCGGCAGCGCCGTAAAGGGCGAACACCGCGTCGTCAGAGATCACGGCGGCCCGGCGGCCAAGGCCCAGTTCCGCTGCCATGGTCCCCAGTCGGGTCAGCAGACCCGGCTCAATGACAACGTCATACTCGCGGGAGGCCGCGATATGGATGGTGGTCAACGGCCATCCACCTCCTCTTTTCGTTTCCGGCCCTCGTCCAGCAGGCGGACAAGGCCGGGGAGATCGTTATGTACCATGGCATCCTGATACTGGCGCAGGTTTGCCATCAGGGTATCCAGTTCCGCCATGAGAAAGTCCTTGTTTTCCAGAAACAGTTCCGCCCACATTTCCGGGGCCAGCCACGCTACACGGGTCATATCCTTGTAACTGCCAGCGGAGAAGCCCTTGTGCAGTTCCGCCGTGGGGCTTTTGATATAGGCGTTGGACACCACATGGGCCAGCTGGGAGGTAAAGGCGATCATCTCGTCATGCTGTTCCGCCGTGGTAATGGAAAACCGGCCAAAGCCCGCAGGAGCCAGCAGTTCCTTGACCCGACTCAGCAGGTCGATGTCATTGTGATCCGCCGGGACCAGCACCATAGGAGCGTTGTGGAACATGGTGGATGTGGCGTACTTGAAGCCGGAATTGTGGGTGCCCGCCATGGGGTGCCCACCCAGATAGGTGAAGCCGTATGCCTTCGCCAGCGGGAAACAGGCGTCGCAGACCAGCCGCTTTGTGCCGCAGCAGTCGATGACCACCGGCTTCGGGCCGATATGAGCGCCGTGCTGCCGCAGATAGTCTACAGCGGCGGAGGGATAGACGGCGATCAGGATCAGGTCGCAGGAGGAAAGACTTTCCTCCGATAAGAGACCGTCCACCGCGCCGGAAAGAACGGCAAAGTCGAAAATGGACTGATCCGTGTCAAAGGCCAGGACCCTATGGCCTGCCTCGTGGTAGGCCTTGGCAAAGGAGCCGCCGATCAGCCCCAGGCCCACGATCCCGACGGTCATGCCGTCACGACCTTCCGGATCTCGCGGATCTTGCCCATCAGAACGTCAAACTGCTCGGGCCGCAGAGACTGCGCACCGTCGCACAGGGCGTGGATGGGATCGTTGTGGACCTCAATGATGAGGCCGTCGGCATTGCAGGCGGTGGCGGACATAGCCATGGGGGCCACCAGCCGGTTGATGCCGGTGGCGTGGCTGGGGTCCACGATGACCGGCAGGTGGGTCAGCTCGTGGAGCATGGGAACCGCCGCCAGATCCAGGGTATTGCGGGTGTAATCGTCAAAGGTGCGGATGCCCCGCTCGCAGAGGATGACCTGTTCATTGCCGTTGGCCATGATGTACTCGGCACTCATCAGCAGTTCCTTCAGGGTGTTGGCAAGGCCACGCTTGAGGAGGATGGGCTTGCGGAGCTTGCCCAGTTCCCGCAGCAGGTCGAAGTTCTGCATGTTCCGGGCGCCCACCTGGAGCACGTCCACATCCTCAAAGAGGGGCAGGTCCACCACGCTCATGATCTCGGTGACAATGGGCAGACCGGTCTCCTGCCGGGCGGTCTTTAAAAGATCAATACCCTCGCCCTTCAGACCGGCGAAGTCATAGGGGGAGGTGCGGGGCTTGAAGGCGCCGCCCCGGAGCATGTTGGCTCCGGAGGCCTTTACAGCTTTCGCTACGGCCACGATCTGCTCCTCAGACTCCACGGAGCAGGGGCCGGCCATGACGCAGAAATTGCCGCCGCCGATCTTCACGTCGCCTACCTCCACCACGGTATCCTCCGGGTGAAATTTGCGGTTGCAGCACTTGAACGGCTCTGTGACCCGCTTTACGGAATCCACAATGTCGAGACTGGCTACCAGGTCCATATCCACCTTGGTGGTGTCGCCCACCAGTCCCAGAATGGTCTGGTACTCGCCCTCGGACACATGGATGTGCAGGCCCAGATTCTGGAGCCAATCCATCAGCTGTTCACGGCTTTCCTGGGTAACACCCGGCTTCAACGCAACGATCATAACGGTTTCCTCCTATAAATTGTTTTTGATGATAAGTGATGAATGAAAAAACGCCCCACAGGCGTAACCTGTGCGGCGCAAAAATCGGCTTGGGGGGCCCTTTTGATTGCAACACAAATTACCCTTACTATGCGTGCATAGTAAAGTAGTAATAGGTGAAGAACATAACAGAAGTCATAGTAGGTATCTCTCCTGATCTCATAAGGCTTTCCAAGATGGTTACAATGTAACACACCCGCAGACCCCTGTCAACAAAGGGCGACGAAAAAAGTACACAATTTTATCGGTTTAAAGCGACTGCGATTCCCGGCGAAATCACAGAAGGCAGAAAATCAAAGCTCCCTCCGGCCCTCCAAGGCCCGGGCCAGGGTCGCATCATCGGCAAATTCCAGATGGCCGCCCACGGGGATGCCATAGGCCAACCGGGTCACCTTGACCTCAAAGGGCTTCAAAAGCCGGGCGATATACATGGCGGTAGCCTCCCCCTCCGTGTCCGGGTTGGTGGCCATGATGACCTCCTCCACACCGCCCTGAGCCACCCGCTCCAGCAGTGGCTTGATGGCGATGTCATCGGGACCGACGTGGTTCATGGGACTGATGACGCCGTGGAGCACATGGTATTTGCCGTTGAACTCCCGGCCCCGCTCCATGGCCGCCACGTCCCGTGGGTCCGCCACCACGCAGATCACAGAGTTATCCCTCTTGGGAGAGGAACAGATGGGGCACAGCCCCCCGGCGGTGAAATTGCGGCATACGGGGCAATAGGTGACGGTGCGCTTGGCGGTAACGATGGCATCCGCAAACGCCTGAGCGTCCTCGTCCGGCAGGCTCAGTACATGAAAGGCCAGCCGCTGGGCGGTCTTTCCACCGATCCCCGGCAGGCGGGCAAATTGTTCGACCAGCGCCTCCAGCGGCGCGGGAAAATACTCCATGATACGCTCCTTCATTATCTGCGGGGCAAGGCTCGCCGCCCTGCCCCGCAGCGGTTGTGTTATGCGGTATTTGAATCACTTTGCCCCTGCGGGGCAATCACCCTCTGCGCCTGGCAAAAATACCACGACCTACGTGCCATGGGCGGCAGAAAATCATTTAAATCCATCCTTCGTCAGGACATGTGCCTGACGAAGGATACTCTGCACCCCGCAAGTGTGCGAGCATCCCACGCAAGCGAGTGCGCGCGGCGGGGTGATGGGGTGGTTAGGAGGGGAACCTGTTCCCCTCCTATTATCCAAGATCCATGGCGAACAGGGCCGCCGCACCGCCGGTGTGGACAAAGGCGATGTGCTCCTGCCCATCGAAGTAGCCCTCCTTCACCAGCGTCAGGAATTTGGCCCAAGCCTTGCCGGTGTAAACGGGGTCCAGCAGGATCCCCTCCTGCCGGGCCAGTTCCTCGATGTAGGGGGTGTCCTCGGCGTTGGGGATGGCGTAGCCGGCGCCCACATGGTAGATCATCCGGAAACGGCTGTCCATGTCTGTGGGGACGGGCTGGCCCACCAGCCCGGCGGCTTCTTTCACCAATTCGGATACGATCTCCTCAAAGGGGTCGGTATCCACGCCCAGACCTGTGGCCTTGGCCTGCGGGAGAAACAGGGAGGTACCCAGCACCAGACCGGCGGTGGTGCCGCCGGAGCCAGTGGCGGAGGCCACATGGCTGATCTCGATTCCGGCCTCCTTGGCCTGCTCCGCCAGTTCCCGGACGCACTCGGCGTAGCCGATGGAGCCCAGTGCCGTGGAGCCGCCCACGGGGATGATATAGCCCTTGTGCCCCTGGTTGGCCAACACCTCGCAGCGCTCACGCATCTCGGCGTAGATGTCCTCATAGCTGTCGGTGTCCATAAATTCCACCTGCGCGCCGAAAATATCGTCCAGCACCAGATTGCCCTTGCGGTCCGTGACACCCCGCTTTTTCAGGATCAGGACACAGCGCAGCCCCAGACGGGCGGCGCAGGCGGCGGTGAGCATGGCATGATTGGACTGGGCCCCGCCGGTGGTGAACACGGTGTCGCAGCCCTGCTTCTGGGCGTCCGCCAGCAGATATTCCAGCTTGCGGACCTTGTTGCCGCCCAAAGCGACGCCGCACAGGTCATCCCGCTTGATCCAGATGCTCTTGTTGTAGATCCGGTTGATATTTTCCAGCCGGTAAAAGGGCGTAGGATACACGCCCAGCCTGAGCTGAGGCAGATTATTCCAATGACTCATACGCTCATTTCCCCCGGAGTTCCTTGATACGGGCAGGGATGTCCTCCGCCTTGTAGACGGCGCTGCCCGCCACCAGCACGTTGGCACCAGCGTCGATGCAGGTCTGGCAGGTGTCGGGGGCCACGCCGCCGTCCACCTCCAGCTCACAGGCGGGGTTCCGCTCATTGATGAGCTTGCGGATGGCGGCTACTTTGGGCATCTGGTCTGCCATGAATTTCTGACCGCCGAAGCCGGGCTCCACGGTCATGACCAGGATCAGCTCAACCTGGTCGATATAGGGCAGGACTGCCTCCCAGGTGGTCTTGGGCTTCAGAACGATACCTGCCTTTTTGCCCTTGGCATGGATCTTGTCGATGGCGGCCTGAATGTTTTCCGGGAAATCCGCCTCCACATGGACCGTTACCAGATCGGCGCCGGCATCGCAGAATTCCTCCACGTACCGCACCGGCTGCGTGATCATCAGGTGAACATCCAGGAACATATCCGTGACCTTCCGGATAGACTTCAGCACCGGGATGCCGATGGAGATATTGGGCACGAACACGCCGTCCATCACGTCCACATGGACGTAGTCGGCGTCGGCAATGCGGTGAATGTCTCTCTCCAAATTCGCAAAATCGGCGGAGAGGATAGACGGAGAAATTTTAATCATGGAGATGACCTCTTTTCTCTAAATTTCCGGCAGATGGGCCGGAGATATGGGGCATGCTTCGTGGCAGACGGCGGCGGGAACGCATAGGATAGCGCAAGCGGCGTGAGCGTCCCCATCGATACGCCCCGCAGCGTCCGCCCTCGGGTCTGACGCCGCCGCTTTTCAGATAGGAGGCCGGCGGCAGCGCCGGCCTCCATTAGGGCGCAAAACAACTGCAATTTCGATGACTGTTTTCAGCCATAGTGTAGCAGACATGGGCGGCAAAAGCAACGCCGGGAGGAAAATTTGTGCCCCGTTCCTTTTATTGACCAACGATGGTGCCTATGCTATAATCACCCTGTATGAAGGAAAGGAGGTGGCTTATGCCCGCTATTTCTGTGATCGTACCGGTCTATCAGGCGGAAGCGCTGCTGCCCCAGTGTGTAGAGAGCGTTTTGGCCCAGACCTTTTCCGATTGGGAGCTGCTGCTCATCGACGATGGCAGCCGGGACGGTTCTCCGACCCTGTGCGACGGCTACGCCGCAAGAGACCCCCGCATTCGCGTGTTCCACAAGCCCAACGGCGGCGTGTCCACCGCCCGAAATCTGGGGCTGGAGCAGGCCACGGGACCGTATATCGCTTTTTTGGACGCCGACGACACCTTTGAGCCGGCGGCGTTGGAGACCTTGTGGTATCTGCGGGAAAAGGCCGGGGCAGACAGCGCCGGCTGTGCCCACTACAACGTGACGCCTGATGGGGAACGGCGGACGGAGCTGCTGCTGCCGACAGGAATCTATGAAGAGACCGGCATCCGGGAAAAGATCCTCTGGCCTCTGGCGGGGGACCGGCTTCAACCGCCGGTGTTCAACGGCTTCATCTGGCGTTTCCTCTTTGACGCCGCCATCCTCCGGGACAACGCCATTACCTTTGAGGGGGCCTATCTGGAGGATGAGCTGTTCCTGATGGAATATTTCGCCAATGTGCACCGTCTCGCGGTGACGGACAAGCCCCTGTACCGCTATCTGGAAAACCCCGCCTCCGCCACCCACCGCTATATGCGGGACTATCCGGCGGTATTCGCCCGGTTTTTGGAGCGAAAGGCGGAGATCGTGGAGAAATACGGCCTTGACGCCGCCCGGCCTCAGTGGCGGGCCAACACAGTGTGGGCAGGGCTGCTGATCGCCGTGGGCAACGAGTATGTGAAGAGCAATCCGAAGCCCGTCCGGGAAAAGCGGAAGGCCGTGGAAGCCCTCTGCGCCCAGCCGGAGTTTGCGAAAGCCATCCGGGAACTACGCCCCAAGGGCTTGGGCCGCAATAAGCAGATCGTGGCGGATCTCATCGGCAGCGGCCGGTTCGGTACGCTGACGGCGCTGTACCGCCTGAAAAATCATATGTAAGGAGCAACTATGACACTTTGGCAAACCAGCCTGACCTATCAGATATGGGTCTGGCTTTGCGATGTCTATGAGGACAGTACCCTCCACCGTTTTCTGGCGGCAGCCGGCCGCTGGTGCAGTGGACAGGTCGAGGAGAGCCGCATCCTGCGGCCGCTGTGCCGGGAAGGGATTGCGGCCCGGTCTTGGAAGGACAGCTTCCTGTGCCGGGTGCTCAGCGCTCTGGTGAACCTGCCAGGGACGCTGCTTCACGCCTGGTACAAGGCGTGGAACCTGACCTTTGAGGACAGCTTTTTCGCACGACTGGCCTTTGACATGGGAGACAGTGCCTCCATTGCCCAGTTCTGGTGCATCGCGGCGCTGTGGTGCATCCCCTACGAGCGCTGGAACAACGCATACAGCTTTATGACCGGCGTTTTGCTGCTGCTGCTGTTTTACGCCGGGGCTATGCGGACGGGCCGCCGTCTGGATGTGGCCCGGATCGGCTTCTATCCGGCGTTGATACTGGCTGCGGTGACGCTGGCCGTGACCTTCTCCTATGCGCCGGGGCTGTCCGCCCGGTTTTTGATCTACCATGTGTCTGCTGCGCTGCTGGTGGTCATTACCGTCAGCGCCGTGCGGAATGGGGAGGACCTGAAGCGGCTGTGCGCCGGGGCGGCTGTCTGCGTGGGCGCAACAGGCGCTTACGGTATTGTCCAGCGGATTCAGGGCGTGAAGGTAAATCCCTCCTATGTGGATCTGAAGGTCAACGCCGGTATGCCGGGGCGGGTCTTTTCCATTTTCGACAATCCAAACACCTTCGCACAGGTGCTTTTGCTGCTGCTGCCGCTGGTGCTGGCCCTGTTCCTTACGGCGAAGCACTGGCAATGGAAGGTCATCTGCGCCGGTATCTTCTGCGTGGGCGGCATGGCCATGGCCATGACCTATTCCCGGGCAAGCTGGGTGGGGCTGGCTGTCGCTATGGCGGTATTCGTGTTCCTATGGAAACCGAAGCTGATCCCAGCCTTTATCCTGCTGTGCGTACTGGCGGTGCCCTTCCTGCCCACCACGGTGCTGAACCGCATCCTCACCATTACCAACACGGCGGATTCTTCCACCTCCAGCCGGGTGTCTCTTTACAAGGCGGCCATTGAGGTCATCCGCCGTTCCCCCCTCACCGGAGCGGGCCTCGGCACCGCAGCCACCCAGACATACATCCGGGAATTCAATCTGTACCACGACAAGGCCCCCTTTGTCCACTCCCACAACTTTTATTTGGAGGTCTGGATCCAGATGGGCCTGCTGGGTGTCACCGGTTTTGTGGGTTCCATGCTGTGGAATATCAAAAACGCCGCCCGAGCGGTCCGGCATAGCGGCCCCTCCGTGGGGAGGACGGTAGCAGCCGCCGCTGCGTCTGCCATGTGTGGCGCGATGGTCTGCGGTCTGGCGGATTTCTTGTGGAACTATCCCCGCGTGCTGGTCATTTTCTGGTTCACCTTCGCCATGGCCATCGCCGGCGTCAAGGTCTGCACGGAAGAAGCAAAGTAAATGATAAAAACGTTCGCCGTATGGACCTCCATACGGCGAACGTCTGTTTTTAGAGAGCGCTGCCCTGAATCAAATCATCTTTCAGAAATGCCTGATGAATGGCGTTCAGTACCCGCTTTTTATCTCCGCTCCACAGGGGAGCCAGCAGGTCCCGCTTCGCGCCGTCCCCGGTGAGGCGGTGGATGACTGCCTCCGGTGGAAGATTCCGCAGGCACAGTTCCAGAATGGAAATATATTCCTCCAATTCCAGCGTCTGCACCCGGCCTGCCTGCCACTCCGCCGCCAGATCCGTGTTCCGGAGGACGTGGAGCAGATGGAGTTTTACGCCCTCCGCCCCGCTTTGACCGATATAGCGGGCGGTCTCCGCCATCATTTCCGGTGTTTCGCCGGGAAGACCCAAGATCTGATGGACAATGACCGTCACGCCGATGGCTTTCAGGTCCTTCACCGCCCGGTCGAATACCGGCAGGTCATAGCCCCGGCGGAGATACCGGGCGCTTTCCGGGTGGATCGTCTGCAAGCCCAGCTCCACCCACACCGGCTTGACGCGATTCAGATCCTCCAATAGGCCCAGAATATCCGGCCCCAGACAGTCCGGCCTGGTGGCGATAGATAAGATCACCACATCCTCCGGTGCCATGGCCGCCTGATACAAGGCCCGCAGGCGATCCGCGTCCCCGTATGTGTTGGTGAAGGACTGGAAGTAGGCGATGTATTTCGCATCGGTCCCGGCCTTGGCGGCTACCCGCAGTCTGGCGGCGGCCAGCTGATCCGGGATGGCTCCGGCCTCCGCGAACGCACCTGCGCCGTCGCAGAAAATGCAGCCGCGCGTGTCCAGCATCCCGTCCCGGTTGGGGCAGGAACACCCGGAGGACAGGGCCAGCTTGTAGACCTTGCAGCCGTATTCCGCCTTTAGCCGGGAGTTCAGGTCATTCCAGTACATATCATTCCGCTTTGGGGGCGGGGTAGGGGATGGAATAGGGCTGGCTGCCCCGTTCCGCCAACTTTTCCTCCAGCCACGCCTTCACCTGCTCCACGCCCTCCTCCGTCCATGGGAAGGTCTGGGATTCCACATCCTTGGCCAGCTCGAAGCTGGTGTTCTCGTAGACCCAGACAGTGAGAGTGCCCTTTCCGTCCGTCCAGCCCTCCCGCTGAAAACGGTAGCGGAAGGTGCCGATGCTGCCGGGGTAAATAGCGGCTTTTGTGAAGAAGGCCACATTCAGATGATCGAAATGTCCCATGATTACCTCGTTTTCCCGCTCTGCGGCGTCCTGATTTTTTCCTCAGCAGTATAGCATACTTCACCGGGTTCCGCAACGGCCCTTGCACCGGCGAAAAAAACAGGGTATACTGTTTTTGACTATGAATATGCCACACAAGAGGAGACTGCCATGAACATTCTGGTGCTTTCGGATTCCCACGGAAATATATCCAATATGGAGGAGGCGGTTGAACGGGAAAAGCCCGACATGATCCTCCATCTGGGGGACTGCTGGCGGGATGCGGAACGGCTGGCGGAACGGTATCCGGACATTCCCATGGAGCACGTTCCCGGAAATTGTGACTGCCGTCCGGAGGAGCCGGCGGAAAAACTGCTGTTTTTAGGGGACTGCCGTGTGTTGATCTGCCACGGCCACACCTGCGGCGTGAAAACCTCCCTGCTGACGGCGGGCTTGAAGGCAGAGCAGGACCATTTAGATGCCTTTCTGTTTGGCCATACCCACAAGCCTTTGGTGGACAAGCGGGGCAGAACGCTGTTCCTGAATCCGGGAACTGTGGGCAAGGGCCTGCGGCCTACCTACGGTATATTAACGGTAGAGGGCGACCGGATCGACGGCCGAACCGTGTTTTTGGATAGCGAATCATAAAACCAACAGATACGATAGGTGAAAATATAAGCAGAATTGATATCTGAAAGTGCATTTTTTAATTTTACAAAGGTCAACCTATCTGTTAAAATGAATAAGCTGGGGCAAAAGGTCCTGTGCTTGAAACTAAAATCATGTGTGCCGCCATGTGGCGGCGGATTGGAGTTATTTATGAGCCGTATGGTCGGTACTGTTTCCCGGGGCGTCCGGGCGCCTATTATCCGCAGCGGCGACGATCTGGTGGAGATCGTCACCAAGTCCGTTTTGGAGGCTGCCGCCCAGCCGGAGGATGGCTTTGCCATCCGGGATCGGGACGTAGTGGCTATGACCGAGGCCATCGTGGCCCGCGCTCAGGGCAACTACGCTTCCGTGGACGATATTGCCGCCGACGTGAAGGAAAAGCTGGGCGGTGAAACGGTGGGCGTTATTTTCCCCATCCTCAGCCGCAACCGTTTCGCCGTCTGCCTGCGGGGCATTGCCAAGGGTGCGAAGAAGATCGTCCTCATGCTGAGCTATCCCTCCGACGAAGTGGGCAACCACCTGATCGACCCGGATGTGATGGACGAAAAGGGCGTGGACCCCTACCGGGACGTGCTGACCCTGGAAAAATACCGGGAGCTGTTCGGCTACACCGTGCACCCCTTCACCGGCGTGGACTATGTGGCCTACTACATGGACCTGATCCGGGACTGCGGCGCGGAGGCGGAGGTCATCTTCGCCAATGACGCCAAGGCCATCCTGCCCTATACCAAGAATGTCATCAACTGCGACATCCACACCCGCAAGCGCACCAAGCGCCGCCTGATCGCCGCCGGTGCGGAAAAGGTGTTCTCTCTGGACGAGATCCTCACCGCCCCTGTCAACGGCAGCGGCTATAACGAGAACTACGGCCTGCTGGGCACCAACAAGGCCACCGAGGATACGGTGAAGCTGTTCCCCCGCGACTGCCAGAGCATGGTGGAGGCCATTCAGAAGAAGCTGTATGACGCCACCGGCAAGCATGTGGAGGTTATGGTCTACGGCGACGGTGCCTTCAAGGACCCCGTTGGTAAGATCTGGGAGCTGGCAGACCCCGTGGTGTCCCCCGCCTACACCGCTGGTCTGGAGGGTACGCCCAACGAACTGAAGCTGAAGTACCTGGCGGACAACGATTTCGCCGGTCTGGACGGCGAGGAGCTGCGGCAGGCCATCAAGGGCCGCATCGCCGCTAAGGACGGCAGCTCTCTGGTGGGCAACATGGTCTCCGAGGGCACTACCCCCCGCCGCCTGACGGACCTGATCGGCTCCCTGTGCGACCTGACCTCCGGCTCCGGCGACAAGGGTACCCCCATCGTCTACATTCAGGGCTATTTCGACAACTACACCAACGACTGAGAAAACAGCGAAAAACAGACGCCGCTTCTGCATGAAGCGGCGTCTGTTTTTTTATGGTTCGTCCTCCGGGGACAGCAGCCGCATGACGGATACCTCGTAAGCTGTCCGCTCCTCCGGGCCGGTTTCCGTCACCTTTCGATATACCCGGCTCTGGACCCGCCCCTCAAGGGACAAGGGCGCTCCCGCCTCCAAGGTACACACCTGTGACGCCACCTGTCCCCACGCGATCACCGGCAGGTAATCCGCCCGGCCGTAGCTCCGGGGCACGGCTAAGATCAGATCGCTGATGCTGCGGCCCAGCGGCGTCCGCCGGTAGATAGGCGGCTTGCACAATGTCCCGGCCAGCAGGATGCGGTTGACCGGCTCTCCCAGCCCCGGCTGAAGGGACCGGGCGTACACCGTCAGCACGAGACGCCGTCCGGGGCCGGACCGGTTGTTAAAAGAGCGGAGCTGTCCCTCTATCCGGAGGGGAACGCCCTCTTTCAGCAGCGGCAGCTGTGTCTGCCGCACCAGCAGGGGCAGACGGTCCGCCGTGCCGGACAGCCGGGGGACCTCCAGGATTTGACGGTAAAAAAGCTGGCCGTGATTTTCATGGGATGGCTCCGGAGCACCCACGGGGATCCCCTCCAAAAGCACTTCGTTTCGGGTCTGATTTGTCATCTCGTCCACCTCTCGGTTGTGATGCTTCATCCTATGAGAGGGCGGCGGGCCTTAGAACAAAGTTGAGACTGTCAATAAAGTGGTAAATTCTCTGCGGCGGTATGGAAGGGTGTGCGCGGGAAACCCAAGAAGGGTGTCCTGCGCTATTAAAATCCTAAGTTTTCAGAACTTTTATGAGATTCTGAAAACTTGCTCAGCGGGGCGAAAAGACTTTTTCGACATGCTGAGCGAAGTTTACAAATATCGCCTTGTAAGTCGCAGTGCAAGCGGATATAATACCCTCATCAAAACGAAACGGAGGGACGGCTATGGCGAATATTCTGGATTATCTGGACTGGCGGGGGGATCTGACGCTGGCGCAGGATCCGTTTAACGAAGTGGATAACCTGATCTTAGCGGAGCTGTCCTTCGTGGACTTCGGCGGCATCGTTCCCGGCCCCGGCGAGGGGAGGGCCGTGCCCCTGTGGAAGGCGGCGGAGGCGTATTTTGCCAAAACGGAAGGTCGGCCCATCGACATGGGCGTTCTGGTGCCCAATCAGATCCCGGAGCTGCTGCGCCGGACGGCAGCCTCGCCCCGGTTCCGGGACATGAAGCTCAACGGCTTTGTGGACCATCTGGACACGGTGAAGGCGGAGCAGTTCGCGGCGCTGGCGGCAGAGTGCGGGGATGGCACCGTCTACCTCTCCTTCCGGGGCACCGACGATACGCTGGCAGGGTGGAAAGAGGATTTCTATCTGAGTTGTATGCGGGAGGTCCCTGCTCAGAAAATGGCAGTGGCATACACGGAGGCCATGGCCCATCAGTACCCCCGGATCAAGCTGCGGCTGGGCGGCCATTCCAAGGGCGGCAATCTGGCAGTGTGGGCGGGGGTGTTCTGTCCCACGGCGGTGCAGCGGCGGATCGCCGCCGTCTGGTCCAATGACGGCCCCGGCTTCCATGACGATATTCTGTCTCTGCCCCGGCATATCCGGCTGGCGGAGCGTATCCACACCATCGTACCCAAATCCTCCGTGGTAGGGATGCTGCTGGAGCACGAGGAGGACTACACCGTAGTAGACAGCAGCCAGCAGGGCCTCATGCAGCATGACGGCTTTTCCTGGGCGGTGCTGGGGAACCGATTTGTCCGGCTTCACAGTGTCACTCGGCAGGCCCGCCTGACGGATCAGGAGCTGCGGGGCTGGGTCCAGGGGCTGACCGTTGAGCAGAGGGAAAAATTTGTGGACAGCGCCTTTCAGGTGCTGGAGGCCTCCGGTGCCCAGACCCTGACGGACCTGAAGGCGGACAGCTTCAAAGCGGTGCGGCCTATGGTCCGGGCCTTGAAGGATCTGGACAAGGAGACCCGGGAGGCTCTGCTGAAATTTATGAGCATCCTCTTTATGAGCAACCTGCGGATGACGCTGGAGGGCATTCAGGAAGAAACGGAGAAGAGCCTTCTGCGGAACGGGAAAAAGGCGGAGAGATCCGCCGGGAAGAAGGGATAAACAACCGCAGATGTTCCAAGCGGAACGTCCGCTTATGCCGACAGCGGAAAAAGCAATCGGCTTCAGACATAAAAAGCATCCACCCGTCATTGACGGGTGGATGCTTTTATGCTTGGCCGGAATCCTGGCAGCTCCGTTCCAGAGCACGGCGGATATTGCCGTCCAGCAAGTGCCCCAGATGGTCAATGTAGGCATCGGTGTCATATTTCATGCCGTTTTGCAGCCACAGGGCGGTCAGCCCGGACAGAGCGGCGGCATAGAATTCCGACAGGACACGGATATCCTCGTCATCCGCCGGGAGACCCTCGGCCTGATCCCGGATATAGGAGGTCATGGCGGCTAATGTCACCTTATGGTAGTAGCGCCGAAGCGTTTCCTGATTGCCCGAATTGTAGAGATGATACACGGCCCGCTTGTTCTGGGAGGCAAAGGCCGTAGCGTCCCGGAATGCTTCCTGCCAGCTGTCATACCGGCGCAGCTTGGACTGAAAATCCTGAATTTCCAGCTGAAGAATGTCCTCTACCAGTGCGTAGATATCCGCATAATAGTAATAGAAGGTGTTGCGGTTCACAGCGCCCTTTTCCGCAATGTCTTTGATGGAAATTTTATCCAGAGGGCGTTCGTTCAGCAGTTGGATAAAGGCCCGCCGGATGGCATTTTTTGTCTGTTGCGCCATAGCCCGCTCCTTTTGAAACAAATTTCCTTTTTCATATCCATTATACACGGAAACCGGACCAGTCTCAAGTGCGAGTTTTTAACGAAATCTTTAAGGCTTTAGGCACGGAGGCAATTTTGCCTGAACTTTTGCGGGGCATTTTCCCATACCATTAGGCACAGACGGCAGATATGCCCATAGTGGCGCCGGAGGAAACATGTTACACTTTCAGTACGGAGAAAAAGGGCGCATTGGGCGCTTTGAGGGAGAAGAGGTGCAATATGAGGCACGTTCTGACATCGGAAGCTGTGACCAGAGGTCACCCGGATAAGCTGTGTGATCAGGTGGCCGACGGGGTACTGGATGCCTTGCTGACGGAGGACCCGGAGGCAAGAGCTGCCTGCGAGGCGGCCGTATGGGAAAACCACCTGCTTTTGTTCGGAGAGATCAGCGCCCGGCAGGAACCGGATTACGAGGCTGTGGCCCGGGAGGTACTGCGGGACATCGGCTATGACCGCCCCGGACTGGGCTTGGATGCGGATCACTGTGACATTCAGATCCGCTTTCATCCGCAGTCACCGGATATTGCTCAGGGCGTCAGCCACCGCTCGGCGGAGGATACCGGCGCCGGGGATCAGGGGATCATGACCGGCTACGCCTGCCGGGAGACCCCGGAGCTGATGCCCTTGCCGGTCACCTTGGCAGGGGCGCTGGTAAAGCGGCTGGATCACATGCGGCGCTCCGGCGGGATGCCCTGGCTGCTGCCGGACGGCAAAGCTCAGGTCAGCGTGGCCTATGAGGATGGACGGCCCGCCCGGATCACCACAGTGGTCCTTTCCGCCCAGCATACGCCCAACGTTCGCACGGATGCCTTGCGGGAGGTGCTGCGGCGGGAGGTGATCCTGCCGGTGCTGCCCCCGGCGCTGACGGGCGAGGAGCCTCTGCTTTATATCAACCCCACGGGCCGGTTCGTCATCGGCGGCCCCGCTGGGGACGCCGGCCTCACCGGGCGGAAAGCCGTGTCGGACGCTTATGGCGGCGCAGCCCACCATGGGGGTGGTTCTCTGGCAGGAAAGGACCCCACAAAAATGGACCGCACCGGGGCCTATCTGGCCCGGTATCTGGCGAAAAACGTGGTGGCGGCAGGCTTGGCGGACCGCTGCGAAGTGCAGCTGGCTTACGCCATCGGCCTTGCGGACCCCGTCAGCGTGTCGGTGAACACCTTCGGCACAGGTATGATCCGCGATGAGACGCTGGCAATCTGGCTGGAGGATCATGTGGATATGCGGCCCGGCGTGGTGATCCGCCGGTTCGGGCTGACCCGGCCGATTTACCGGGGACTGGCCGCTTACGGCCCCTTCGGCGAAAACGGCCGGGGGATGCCGTGGGAGCGGACGGATCTGCGCTTCCCGGCGCAGTTTTGAACTGTATTCTGCAAAATTTAAATAGAAGGAAGAAAGTAAGATGCGAAATCCAGTGAAAACCGCGAAACAACAGCTTCTGCGCGTAGGAAGCTGCGCACTGTCCGCCCTGATGGTGCTGGGCTCCATCCCGGCGGCCGCCATCGGGGACGGTGTGACCGCCACCTATGACGAGGCCTACTACGCCATGACGGACTACTACGGCAATCTCACCGACGGCAGTGTGGTGAAAAGCTACCGCACCAACGGCATCGCTACCTTGACGGATTACGGCGAGTATGACGAGGTCATCAACCTGACCGACGGCACGGCGCCTGCCCGGAACGGCGGCATGACCACCTTCCGGCTGGACGAAAAGGCCCTGCCCGGGACCTTCTACTTTGAGGGCAAAACCACAAAGCCCTTCCAGCAGCTTCCTTGGACGATCTCCATGAGCTATACCCTCAACGGTGTGCCTACCAAGGCAGAGGATTTGGCGGGACAGGCCGGCGTGGTGGAGATCCGTCTGGATATCGTACCCAATGAACGGGCCAGCGAGTATGCCAGAAACAATTACACCCTGGAAGCCATGGCAATCTTCAATCAGGATGACATCCTGTCTCTGGAAGCCCCCGGCGCCCAGGTGCAGCTGATCGGCAACCTGCGGGCGGTGCTGTTCCTCGGTTTGCCCGGTGAGGAATGCCACTATACGATCCGGGTAGGCAGCGAGGACTTCGCCTTTGGCGGCATGACCTTCCTGATGGTTCCGGCTACTCTGAGCCAGTTGGAGGAGATCGCCAAGCTCTCTGAGCGGAAGGACGATCTGGAGGACAATTATAACAAGCTCTCCGGCAGCATTGATTCCCTGCTGGACGCCATGACGGCCATGACCGGCAGCCTGAACGCCTCTGCCAACGGTCTGGAGCAGCTGAATAAGGCCCGGGGTATTTTCTCCGACGGCAAGGGCGTGATCTATTCCGGAACGGACGCTCTGCGGGAGGATCTCTTCAATCTGGCGGATGTGCTGGAGCCGGTGGAGGGGCAGATCGAAGCCCTCAGCAAGACAATTTCTGATTCCAAATCGGTGCTCAACAGCATAAGCAATACCTCCAGTGACCTGCGGGATGAATTGGAGGATCTGGAATACGCATTGGACCGGCTGGAAAATACCGGGGATCTGCGCTCCGTTCTCAGCGCCTGTGACAAGCTCAGCGGCAGTCTGATCACTCTGCGGAACGCGCTGGGCGTTACCGGCAGCGCCGTGAAAAAGGACACAGAAGACGCGGTGGAGAGCGTACAGGGTATCGGTGAGAAGACCATCAAGCAGTTGAAGGCAGCCCATAGCGCCTACGCGGAAACTGATCGAGAAACATTCTATCAGGATATGCTGGAACTGAGTGGGGTCGATCAGGAGACAGCAAAGAGTCTGGCCAAGGTGGCGACAGTAGCCATGACAGCCGCCGGCGAAAATGTGGATGCGGCAATCACGGCATTGAAAGGACAATTGACAGCACTCAAAGGTCTCTATGCTGCAGCAACCACAGAGGACGAAAAGAACAAACTTGAAAAACAAATAGCCGGTGTGGAAGCCGTGATTCAATATTTGCCCAAGTTGGAAAAAAGCTATACGCTAAAGGGCTCGATGACTTTCCAGCAGTTCTGCCAGCAGGTCTTGGGATTGAGCGCTGCGGAAGCCAAGCAGACCGCTGACCTTTGGCTGCTGTATGCCAGCGGCAAGCTGAATACGGACACCTCCGGCAATACCACGGTCACCGGCGAATTGCTGCACAATGACCCAGAAGGTGAGAGCAACGTGGCCGAAGAAGTCGAAAACAATGGCGACAACAGCGGTAACGTTGAAAGCGGCGGCAATGGTGATGGCAGTGGCGAAGACAACAATAACGTCGAAGACAACGGCAATGACGAAGAGACCAATGAAGGCGAAGACAAAAGCAGCGGTACAGATGAAAGCGATGGTAAAGATGGTACAGGTGAAGAAACCGAGGGAGAAAACAAAGGCGACGGAAATGATCCAGATCTCCGGGATTCCCCCGCTGGGTCTTCACCCGGTGAATCTGGAAGTATCGGCGGTGCGGCTGTTGATCTGATTGCCGGAGGTTTAGACAATGCCAGCAAGCAGATCAAAGAATTGCAAAGCAAGCTGTATGCCACCATGGGCAAGCTTGCTCAGCCTACTGGCCGTGTTGTTGACGATCTGGCTGCCCTCTGTGTCCGACTTGGCGACTTGACATCCATGCTGAGCAAGGCGGAGGATATGACCAGTGCGCTCTCCGGGGCCAGCCGGGAGCTGCGGGACATCCTCAAGGACGCGGAGAAGCTGGAAAGCCTGCTGGACGAATACGAGCCTACCTTGCAGGATACTCTGAAAACCGTCAGCAGCCTCAGCACCAGTGCCATCAAGACCATCCGGGATACGCAGGGCCTCATCAGCGACACAGAGGCTCTCATGAAATCCACCGGCGCTACGCTGGATGACGGCACCAAGCAGACTCTGGAGGGTCTGGCGGCCGTCCTGCGGAGCACTGCCAAGACCATGGGCACCGCCGGACAGATCAAGGATGCGAAAACCAGCATCTGCGACATTATCGAGGACACCTGGGATGAGTATACCGGCGACGTGAACAACCTCCTGCTGATGGATGCCACCGCCGAGGCCGTGTCTCTCACCGACAGCCGCAACCCCTCTCCTGAGAGCATTCAGATCTTGATCCGCACTCAGGAGATCACCATGCCGGACGAGGATGAAACGGAGGCTGAGGCCGCTGCGGAGGTGCAGACTACCTTCTGGGGGCGTGTCGCGCAGATGTTCAAGGACTTCTGGGCGGCCATTACCGGCCTGTTCGGCGGAAAGGATTGATCGGCCATGCTGGAAAAAATCGCAAAATGGTTGACCCGCAAGCCGAAGCTGGTGGCCATGATGGCGGTACTGATGCTGATTCCCGCCGCCATCGGCTATATTTCCACCCGCATCAACTACGACATTCTGTCCTACCTGCCGGAGGACCTGGAATCCTCTCATGGCGAAAAGCTGCTGGAGGAGCCCTTTAAAATGGCGGCTACCAGCATGCTGGTGGTGGAGAGTATGCCCGCAGGCTATACCAACAGCCTGCTCAATGACATCAAGGCCATTGACGGTGTTTCCAATGCCATCTGGATCAGCAACCTTATGGGCATCCAGATCCCCACGGACATGATCCCCGCCAACTTCCGGGATATGTTCTTCGCCGGAGACGCTACCATGATGATCATTCAGTACAGCCACCCCGGCGCCTCGGACGAGACCATGGAGGCCATCGAGCAGGTCCGGCGGGCCTGTAATGAAAAGTGCTTCCTGGCGGGCTTCTCCGTGGTCATCAAGGACACCCGGGACCTGATGGACAGCGAGCTGCCCATCTTCGTGGGTCTGGCGGTGCTGCTGGCCCTGGTTGCCATGATGGTGACGCTGGAATCCACGGTGCTGCCCTTTATCTTCCTGGCCAGCATCGGCTTTGCCGTCATCTACAACTTCGGCAGCAACATATTCCTGGGGGAGATCTCGTATATCACCAAGGCTATCGCCGCTGTTTTGCAGTTGGGCGTCACCATGGACTACTCCATCTTCCTCTACCACCGGTATGAGGAGGAGCGCCCCAATTACGACGATAACCGGGATGCCATGGCCCAGGCCGTTGTGGCGGCTTTCCGGTCCCTGTCCTCCTCCAGCCTGACCACGGTGGCAGGCTTCCTGGCCCTGTGCGTCATGCGGCTGACCCTGGGCCGGGATATCGGCATCGTCATGGCCAAGGGCGTTGTGCTGGGCGTGGCCACCGTTATTCTGGTGCTGCCCTCCCTGGTGCTGATCTTCGACAAGCAGATCACCAAGCACAAGCACAAGAGCCTGATGCCCAGCTTTGACAAGGTGAACAGCTTCATCCTGCGGCACAACAAGGCCATTATGGTGATCTTTGTGCTCCTGTTCATCCCGGCCTACTACGCCCAGTCCCACGCCGGAATCTACTACAAGCTGGACGAGTCCCTCCCCCGGGACCTGCCCTCCATTGTCTCCAACGAAAAGCTGAAAAACGACTTCGATATGGCTACCGCTCACTTCATCGTCCTGCGGGACGATTTGAATCCGGCGGAGATGAGCGACATCGAAAACCGCATGGAGGAGGTCAAGGGCGTTACCTCTGTGGTGTCCTACCATAAGATGCTGGGTACCGGCATTCCTGACTTCTTCATTCCAAATGAGGTAAAGGATATGCTCAAGCAGGGGGGCTATCAGCTGATGATGGTGAACTCAAGCTATTCTCCGGCCACCGACGCAGTGTCGGCCCAACTGGACGAGATGACCGCCATTTTGAAGCAGTATGATGAAAATGCCATGATCACCGGCGAGGGTGCCATGTACCGGGATCTGATCGACACCACCGCCGTGGACTTCGTGGTGGCAAACTACCTGTCCATTGCCTGTATTTTCATCATCGTGGCGTGGGCGTTCAAGTCCATCACCGTTCCGGCGGTGCTGGTGGCCACCATTGAGCTGGCGATCTTCCTGAATCAGGGCTTCTCCTACTTCTCCGGCGCTTCCACGCCTTTCATCGCACCTACCATCATCAGCTGCGTGCAACTGGGCGCTACGGTGGACTACGCCATTTTGATGACCTCTCGGTTCCAGGAAGAACTGCAAAGCGGCAAGAACCGGAAGGAGGCCATCCGCATCGCGGCGGATTCGGCGGACGCTTCCATCATCACCAGCGCGCTGGTGATGTTCTGCGCCACCCTGGGTGTGTCTTTTGTGTCCTCGATCGACCTCATCGGCGCCATCTGCATCATGCTGGCCCGGGGTGCTCTGATCTCCGCCTGCATCTGCCTGTTCGTGATGCCTGCTGTGCTGTATGTCTGCGAGCCGATGTTCAATAAGACTACCCTCCACTGGCGGACCGAGCAGCCTAAGAAGGAGTCCAAAGCCGCCAAGGCTTTGAAAGCAGCTTCTGAAAAGCTGCCTGCCCGCAAAGAAAAAGCGGCGCTGCCGGAAAAGGGAACGGAGCAGACCGAGACCACGGAGCCTGCGGAGGCAGCCGATTCGACAAAGCTTGCCGCGGAATCGGAAACTGAAGCAGACGCGGCGCGGGAGACTGCCAACGTCTGAGTTTACAGAACACCCGAAAGCGTCCGCCGAACGGCGGACGCTTCATCGGGGTGAAAAGTCTTTTCACCCCGATGAGCAAGTTTTCAGAACTATATAAAAGTTCTGAAAACTAAGGATTTCAATGGCGCAGGGAAATAGGCGAAGCGCCGCCGGTGGCGGATCAAGCGAGCTTGTTTCGAG
>OLFT01000752.1_pt1 | contig 38911 bp, 31 predicted proteins | sample 1604921 | NCBI WGS metagenome assembly OLFT01 (sample SAMEA3888897, study PRJEB22519) | human gut metagenome | biome: human gut; feature: human-associated habitat; material: faeces | place: Denmark | collected 2013 | reverse complement strand
CCACGGTGACCTTGCTGTCCGCCATGTGGAAGGTGTAGGTGGTCTCGGACCGCTTGGTGACCTTCAGGTCCTTGTTCTTGGCGTCGGTGACAGTCAGCTCGTCCAGCTCATAGCCCGCGTCGGGCTTCACAGTGACGGTGATGCGGGTGCCGGCGGAGGCCTCGTCCGCGCTGACGGTCACGGAGCCGTTTCCATCGTCCTCGGTGATGATGGCGTAGGTGCGCTCATTGTCGGAGGAACCGGAGGAAGAATCGCTGTTCTTTTTCCACACGGCGGTAAGATCCTGGAACACACTGGCTTTGACCGTCTGACCACCCTTGTACTGAGTGCCGTTCTTAGCCTCCCAATACAGGAAGGTGTAACCCTCCTTGGTGGGGGTGGGCAGAGTGATCTCAAGGCCGAGGTTTTCCTCAGTAGTGCTCACAGTACCGTCGCTCCCGGCGGCATCCAGAGCATCCTCGATCTTGGAGTGGTAGGTGTAGATGCCGTTGCTGTCCTTGGCCTCAAAATTCAGGCCGTCGGCCAGGTACTCCGGATCCACGGGTGCGATGAAGCTGCCGCCGGAGACCGTGATGCCGCCATTTTTCGCGGCGTCCGCGGCGCCGGAGGTGCTGCTGCTCTCAATGACGCCCAGGGTGCCCTGGTTGGGCTTGACGATCAGCTGGTGAGTTTTTGCATCGGGGCTGTCGTACACGATCTTTCCGTTGATGGTGCCAGTATAGGTCTCATCAAAGGTGACCGTAACGCCGGGATAGCTGCTGAACTTACAAACATCGAAGGCGATCACATTGTTGTTGGAGGTAATCACGCTGGTATTGCCCTTAAAGACGATATTACCGTTGTTGAAGCTCAGCGCGTAATCCTCGCCGCCCACCTGGTTGGCCGCATAGATCTGCATATTTTCCAGGGTCAGATCCGCGTAGTTCTGAATGATGCGCTTGATGTTGTTTGCGCCCTCCGCGATCCGGATGGTGCCGTTCTTGAAGGTGATGGTGGAATCCTTCAAAAGCTGGAAGGCGTTCGACTCCGTGTTAGGGGAACCCGCGCCAGGCCCTGTCAGGGTATAGGTATGCTGATTGAAATCCAGAACGAACTTTTTGCCGGAAGGAACTGAAATACCGACCGCGTCAGGAATATCGGCCAGCAGGGTAATGACCGCGTTCTCGCCCGCGTTGGTGATGGCGTCGGTCAGGGTCCCGTAGTACTCCAGGCTTCCGTCGCTCTCCTTGACCAGAATCTTCTGCTCGCCGGACACGACCACATAGTCGGAGAAATGCTTTGCGGTCCAGGAGAGGATCCCATCCTTCAGCTCCGCCTTCATGTCCTCCAGGCCGTTGGAGCCGACATAGTACACCTTGGGCAAGTCAGTCCCTTCGTACTTCACGGAAATCTTGATGGAGCCTGTGGCGTTGTCCGCGCTGTACACGTCCTTGCCGTTGGCCGTGGCGGTCACCGTGTAGGTCAGGGGAGCGCCGCCGGTGCCAGCCTTCTCCTCGATGGTCAGCGCTACCTTCGCGCCATCGGCGTTCTTGGTGATGGCGTTCCACGCCGCCTTGTCCAGGGTGACGGTGCCCACGTCGGTAGTGATCTCGATGTTAGAGACATTGCTGTCCTTCACGGACTCCAGAGAGGGATACTGGATGGTGACAGCGGTCTTGTTCACATCCTCAGCGGGCTGACCACCCTCGCCGGTGGTCACATCGATCTCCAGCTTGCTGTTCTCGACGTCCACGCCGTCATTTCCATTCTCAGTACCCGCGAACTCGCCGCCGACCTCGGCGCTGACAGAGCCGTCGCCGTTGCCCTCGGGCTTGGCCACCATTCCCTCGGAAGCCTTGACTGTCCAGAGGCCGGTGGTCTCATCCTTCACCGCGGTATAGCCGGTGGCGCAGTAGTCCTTCACATCGCTGGAGAAGATACCGCTGGCGATGGAAATACGGGAAGTATCCCCGTTCTCCACAGCGTTCACTGCATCGACTCCAGAATCAGAGATAAATGTACCACCAGAGACAGAAATTTTAGAAGTCTCAGTCATGCCGGGATAATTGGCCGCACTGTCAAAGACCAGAGCGGCGCAAGGAACGACATTGCGGGAATCTCCAACCATACCAGTGACGTTTCCAGTTGTCTTAAACTCGCCGCCGGTGACGGTGACAGTTCCTGCGCGTGCTACAATACCAGCTCCGCCAGTGATATTGAAGGTACCACCGGAAACTTTGATCTGATCCTTCCAGGGGGCATAGATCCCACAGGCAACATAGCCACTGCTTTTAATGCTGCCATTGAAGGTGCCACCCTTGATGTTGATCACGTTGGGGTCACCAGTCCGGCTCGATCCGTTACCTGCAATAACCGCATTATCAGAGGCACTGAAAGTACCGCCCTCAATGTTAATCGTTGCACCAATAGATTTACTGGTAAATACTGCACCCTCCACAGATTCAAAAGTACCAGATTGAATTGTGGTAGTGGATCCACTGCCAACTCCAATCGCCCCCGAATTCTCGGAGATAATTTTTCCGCCAGTCAGAGAATCTAGAATAGTCAGCACGCCATTGTTCAGAAGGGCGTCGCCGTTTGTAACCATAAGAACTTGTCCATTCAAATTCAAAGTAATGTCGGCATCCTGAGGAATCTGAATGGCGTTGGCTTCAGTGATATTTTCCAGCAGTTTCACTGTCTCGCCGTCCTGAGCGGCATCAATGGCCTCAGCCAAAGTGGCATAAGATACGCCATTGACCTCAGCCACAGGGCCGACCAGATACTCGCCGTTGGCCAAATTCCCGCCGTTCTCCAGTTTGCAGTCGTGCTTCGAGGAGCCATAGCTGCAATAATACTCGGCGTAAGCAGGCCAATAATAGCCGCTGTCAAGCCAGAAGGGACCTGAAATCGTTTTTCCTGTCAGCACACAGGGGGCGTCTCCAGCCGTGTCGTCCGCAGCGACCTTCGTATTCAGCTCCTCAGTGCTTGAAGGCGCACTGGATATAAATGTGTTGTGATCCACCACACAGCCGGTGATCTGAACATTGGCCTCAGCTTCGGCGACACCATTCTTTTGCGCTCTCTGAATGTTGCCCGCAAGGCCGCCCGCATCGTACCTGGCGTAAATGGTATTTCCAGTAGACTCACAGTTGCTGAAGGTCACCTTGACGCCAGGATCAGCGCCCATGCCTAGGAGGACGCCGACCTTTCCAAAGCCATATACTCCGCTGTTGGTCACCTTCACATGGTCAAAAACAGTCGTTCCATAGGTATAGCCGACCACAATACCGACCACATTGTGAGAATTATATACCTTGCAAACACTGGCTTTGTCAAAAGTAATGTTCTTGATGGTAAGCGTTCCCGTGGCGTTCCAGATAAAACCAGCGCCATAATTTCCACTGGACGCCTTGCTGATCCTCATATTGCGGATGGTATGTCCCTGACCGTCAATGGTGATCGTTCCGACATCCACCGCTGTCCAGTCCGTCCCATCCAAATCGACATCATCCAGCAGCTTCACTTCAACCTTATTGCTGGCGGTTTTGGATGCCGCGGCCGCCTCAGTCATGGCCTCTTGGAGAGAACTGTATGTCTTGGCTTCTCCCTTGATCGTGACCTCTGCAACCGCATCAGACACAGCGGCCTGCTCCGCATTCGTTCCATCCCCATCCCCCTCGGGCTGGTTCCCGGCGTCCTCCGTAACCGGATCAGACTGCTCCGTAGCCGTGGCGGTCTGCTCCGTGCCGGACTCCGCTTCTGTCTCTGCCGCAAACGCAGCAGCCGGCAGCATCGTCAACAGCATACACACTGTCAGGATGCTTGCCAAAAGCTTGTTCCTCATTCCCAAACACTCCTTTTCTGTCATTTGATTTGGTCCGTCTGCCAGCCCACAAAAGCTTCTCTCTCCTCTTAGGAGAGAGACAGCCCCATGGGGCTGTGTTCCATATAATTGTACCATATCCATCCAGTCTTTGCAAGGGAAACCAGAGTATTTCTTTCCATTTCCAATGTTTTGCAGCCTTATCCTGCAGCTTCCCACAGAACTGGACCCATTCACGCTCTGCGCCCAACGGCGCTCGAGACCCCCAGCTCCTCCCGGTATTTGGCCACAGTGCGGCGGGAGACGGCGTATCCCTCCTCCGCCAGCAGCTGACACAGCTTCTGGTCGGAGCAGGGGCGGCTCTTGTCCTCCTCCCGGATCAGCTGGAGCAGTTGATTTTTGATCTCATGGGCGGACTGCCCCTCCCCCGCGCCCACCTCCCGCGGGAAGAAGAAGCTGAGGGGATAGACGCCCCGGGCGCACTGGAGATATTTTTCCCGCACCGCCCGGCTCACCGTGGACTCATGGATGGACAGCTCGGCGGCCACATCGGCCAGCCGCAGGGACGTCAAGCTGCCCCCGGGACTCTGGAAAAACGCCTCCTGCCGCCGGACCAGCACCTGGGCGCACCGGAGCAGGGTGGCGCGGCGCTGTTCCACCGCCTGGATGGCCCACTGGGCCTGCCGGATCTTCCCGTCCAGATACTGGCGGACCTCCGGGTCCGGATCGTCCCGGTACATATCGCAGTAGAAGCGGCTGAGGCGGAGACCAGGCAGGCGGCTCTCCTGCAAATGGACCTCCAGCCCGCGCTCCCCCTGGAGCACCACCAGGTCCGGGACCAGATAGACCGGCTCCTCACGGGGGGCAAAGGCGGCCCCCGGCCGGGGATCCAGCGCCCGGATCTGCGCCTCCGCCCGGAGCACCTCCTGCCGGCTGACGCCCAGCTCCTGGGCGAGGGCCCGGTACTGCCGCCGGGCCAGCCGCTCCAGCCCCCTCTGGACGATGGCCAGGGCGGTCCCCTCCTCCCCCCTGCGCCGAAGCTGGAGCTCCAGGCACTGGGACAGGTCACGCGCGCCCACGCCCGCCGGGTCCAGCGTCTGGAGCAGGCTCAGCCCCTCCTCCAGCACCGCGGCGGGCAGTCCGGCCGCCTGGGCCAGGTTTTCCACCTTCTCCCGGAGATACCCGGCCTCGTCCAGGCAGGCCGCCAAAAATTGGGCTCCCCGGAGCACCAGGGTGGGGGCCTGGCTGCGCTCCAGCTGCCGGGACAGGTGGAGCAGAAGGGTGTCCTCCAGCCCGCCGTCCGTCCCGATCCGGGCCAGCGGATCCAGCTCCTCCCGCTCCGCCGCGACGTACTGCCGGTTCTGGTTGTCCTGGTCGGCCAGCGACTGCATCCGCCGCCACAGCTCCTCCCCCTCGTCCGGCCGCTCCTCCGGCTCGGACAGCTCGGCGGCGGGGTTCTCCTGAACCAGCTCCTGCAAATATGCCTCCAACTCCTGGGTGCTCATTTGCAGGATCTCCATGGACTGGAGCATCTGCGGCGTCAGTTTCAGTTCCTGTTTTTGGGTCATCTCCAGCTTCACCGTGATCCCCCTCCTCGTCCGTCGAATCGCCTCATCCATCTCAGGCGGATCTCTGCATTTTTTACAAAAACAACAAATCAAGTATAGCATATCGCAGCGAAAAGCGCAAGGAAGAGGCGGTCTGCCGCCCATTCACCGTCAAGAACGCCCCACATTCTTTTGGCGCCTTTTCCCCCTGCGGAGGACGTATCCTTATGCAATTTTAATGTGAGCGGCAGTTTCTTTATCGCTTCATAATCTCTCACATGGTACGATCAGCACAGGCACGCAAAAGGTTGTGGACCAGTGCCGCAGGAGGACAGAGCGATGGAACAGATCCAGAAGCCGGAGGCCCGCTCCCCTTGGAGCAGAGGACCCGCAGAAACAACCGGAGTTCTGAAGATATTCTTCGGATATGCTGCGGGAGTTGGAAAAACATACGCCATGCTGGAGGCCGCCCATCAAGCCCAAAAAGAGGGGATCGACGTTGTCGCCGGCTATATCGAGCCCCACGCCCGGCCGGATACCCTGGCACTGCTGGAGGGGCTTGAGACGCTCCCTCCGGCAGCGATCAACTACCGGGGGATCCGGCTGCGGGAGTTCGACTTGGACCTGGCGCTTCAACGGAAGCCCCAGCTGATCCTGGTGGATGAACTGGCCCATACGAACGCGCGGGGCAGCCGTCATACCAAGCGGTACCAGGATGTGGAGGAATTGCTGCGGGCCGGGATCCACGTCTACACCACAGTCAATGTGCAGCATTTGGAGTCGCTGCACGACCTGGTATCCTCCATCACCGGGATTGAGGTCAGCGAACGGATCCCGGACCGCATCTTTGACCGGGCGGATCAGGTCGAACTGGTGGACATTGAGCCGGACGAACTGATGAAGCGCCTACAAGCAGGGAAGGTCTATCGAGAGCGCCAGGCAAAACAGGCTCTTTCCAACTTTTTCACCGCAGACAACCTGAGAGCTTTACGGGAGATCGCCATGCGCCGGACAGCAGACCAGCTGAACCACGCGGCGGTACAGGAGGGAAACGGGATCAGCGCCCGGGCGGGTGAACATATTTTGATCTGTCTCTCCTCCGCACCATCCAATACCAGAGTGATCCGAACCGCCGCCCGGATGGCGGAGGCCTTCCACAGCGGCTTTACAGCCCTGTTCGTGCAGACTCCGGAGACGAAAGAGCTGTCCGGCGAGAACCTGAGCCGCCTGCGCAGCAATCTGCATCTTGCGGAGCAGCTGGGGGCGCAGATCGCCACCGTATATGGAACGGACCCAGCCGTACAGATCGCGGAGTATGCGCGGGTCAGCGGCGTCACCAAGATCGTCATGGGCCGAATCAACCACAAGCAGGCTTTTCCGTTTGGAAAGAAAAGTCTGGCAGACCGCCTGATCGAATTGACCGATCTGGATGTGTACATCATCCCAGACCACCAGCCCCGGTATAAAAAGCCGCACGGAACACCGCATCCGCCCAAATTCCGCTTCACCTGGAACGATACTGGCGTGATGTTGGGCACGCTGCTGCTCTCGACCGGAATGGGCTTTCTGTTCCACAGCGCCGGATTCAGCGAGTCGAACATCATCACCGTTTATATCCTCGGCGTACTGCTCACCGCGGTCTGGACCAGCGGTTATTTTTATGGAGCGCTGGCCTCTTTTCTGAGTGTCGCTGCCTTCAATTTCTTTTTTACCGAACCGCGATTTTCCTTTCAGACCGATGATTCCAGCTATCCGGTCACCTTCCTCATTATGCTGTTCTCCAGCATAATGGCAAATTCTCTGGCGACCCGGGTCAAGGAGCAGGCGCGCCTTGCGGTAGAAAAAAGCTACTATACAGAGCTGCTTTTGGAGAGCAGTCAAAAATTACAGCAGAGCCAGACAGAGTTGGACTGCCTTCGCATGACCGCGGAACAGCTCAGCCGGCTGTTTGACCGGCCAGTCCTCTATGCGCTGAGCCGGGGGGACGCAGAGCTGTCCTTTCGGGCAGAACCGCCTGAAGCTTCCCCACTTCTTTCCCAGCTTGGGCTGGAGGAGTTGGGCGTAGCCAAGTGGGTGCAGAAAAACAACCGGCACGCTGGGGCAACCACCCACACACTGCCAGACTCCAAATGGCTGTTCCTCTCCGTGCGGGGAACCCGGGGCGTGATGGGCATCGTCGGAGTCCCCATCGCAGGGTACCGGATCCCGGACGCCTTTGAAAAGAACCTGATGATCGCCATATTGAGCCAGTGCGGCCTCAGCCAGGAGCGCATCCGCTTACAGGATGCTCACGCTTCCGCCGCTCCGCCGTCATAAGCGGAGCGGCGTTCATTCATCCTTAATGCCGTTTGTATTTTCTTAATCCCCGCTTATCACAAAATGCTGTATGCTGGGAAGGAAGAACAGGCAGGATGCGTTTATCCGGGCGGAGAAGCTGCGGCTCTCCGCGGCGCCCTGACGCCCCGGCATCCGCATCGCCGAAAGGAGTATTTTGCAGTATGGATTTTTTTATGGCAGGGACGCTGTGCGTCAGCTTTGGCCTGGTCTGGCTTCTGGTCCGCTGGTGTCAAAAACAGCTGGACGATCCAGACACCTGAACGGTGCGGAAAGGAGGTTGTAACTGTGCTGTTACTAGGAATCATCGTTTTGCTGCTGTTCGGATATTTGGTTTATGCATTGACACATCCGGAGCGCTTTTGAACCCGCAGGCGCGGTCATTGTTTAGGAGGAGTTTGATATGTTACAGCTGGTCCTGACAGGGGTCCTTTATTTGATCCTTGTCATTCCGGTAGGGCGCTATCTTTATCACATCGCCGCCGGGAAGCACACCTTCGCCGACCCGGTATTGGACCGGATCGACGACGTGATCTACAAAATCGTCGGCGTTGACCCACACAGAGGCATGAACTGGAGGCAGTACGCACTGGCATTGATCGGCACCAACGCCGTGATGATCGCCATTGGCTACCTGATCCTGCGTATCCAAAGCATTGGGATCTTCAACCCCAACCATATTGGAAGCATGGAGCCGTCGCTGGCCTTCAACACCATCATCAGTTTCATGACAAATACGAACCTTCAGCACTACTCCGGTGAGTCCGGCCTGAGCTACTTGAGCCAGATGCTGGTCATCACCTTTATGATGTTTGTCTCCGCTGCCAGCGGCTACGCCGCTTGTGTAGCCTTTATCCGGGGCGTGGCCGGGAAAACAAAGGACAACGTTGGTAACTTCTTTTCCGATCTGGTTCGGATCACCACCCGGGTGCTCCTGCCCTTTTCCCTGGTGGGCGGCCTGCTTCTGGTCTGGCAGGGCGTGCCGCAAACCTTCTCTGAAAACATCGTCGTGGAGACCTTGGAGGGAACTTTTCAAGTGTTGGCCACCGGCCCCGTGGCAGCACTTGAAATCATCAAGCACCTGGGCACCAACGGCGGCGGCTTCTTTGGGGCCAATTCCAGCACGCCTATGGAGAATCCCACCATCCTGTCCAACCTGATTGAGCTCTATTCCATGATGCTGCTGCCCGGCGCCTGTGTCATCACCTTCGGAAAGATGGTGGGCGATGGCCGCCGCACACATCAGGAGAGCAAAAAGCCGGAACATGCCCTGCCTGCACACCGGGAAGGGATGACCGCCCGACTGTTCGGAGCGGAGGGGCGCAGCATCTTCCTGGCCATGAGCGTTCTGTTCGTCATAGGATTGAGCCTCTGCTTCTGGGCCGAGTCTCAGGGCAATCCGGCACTGGCGGAAGCCGGTCTCAGCCAGTCCATGGGCAGTATGGAGGGCAAGGAGGTCCGCTTTGGTGTTGCACAATCGGCACTATTCACCACGGTGACTACATCCTTTACCACCGGAACCATCAACAATATGCATGATACCCTGACGCCTCTGGGCGGGCTGGTTCCACTTCTGCATATGATGCTCAACTGTGTATTCGGCGGCAAAGGCGTTGGCTTGATGAACATAATCCTGTATGCGATCCTGGCCGTCTTTATCTGCGGACTGATGGTGGGACGCACCCCCGAGTATCTGGGCAAAAAGATCGAAGGCAGGGAGATGAAACTCACAGCCCTGGCCATCATCATCCATCCTTTGCTGATCCTGGCCTTTTCTGCGCTGGCGGTGGCCACCTCCGCCGGACAGGCAGGGATCACAAATCCAGGCTTTCACGGCCTGACCCAGGTGTTGTATGAATACGCCTCCTCCGCAGCCAACAACGGCTCCGGCTTTGAAGGACTGGCGGACAATACATACTTCTGGAATATCACCACCGGCCTCGTCATGTTCCTGGGGCGCTATCTACCTATTGTGCTCCAGCTTGCCATTGCAGGCTCGCTGATGAAGAAAAGCTATGTGAATGAATCTGCTGGCACCCTGCAAACCAGCACGGTCAGCTTTTCCGTGATTCTGGTATTTGTGGTCTACATCTTTGCCGCGCTGACCTTCTTCCCGGCGCTGGCTCTGGGCCCCATTGCGGAGCACCTGACTCTTTGGGGCTGAGGAGGACTGTTCAATATGAGCAAAAAACAAAGCAAAAAGCTGCTGACACCCGAGATCCTGAAGCAGGCGCTTCTTGGAGCGGTCAAAAAGCTGGACCCCAGGTATATGATCAAAAACCCTGTCATGTTTGTGGTGGAGGTCGGCTTTTTCATCACATTGCTGCTGACCATAGTACCAGGATTGTTCGGCGAAACAGATAGCAGACTGCGCACTTACAACCTGATCGTCTCCGTCATCCTGCTGGTCACCGTGCTCTTCGCCAATTTTGCTGAGTCCGTAGCGGAGGGGCGGGGCAAGGCACAGGCCGCCAGTCTGAAAAAGACGCAGAAAGACACCGTGGCCCATCGTCTGGATGAACATGGGGATGAGACCATCGTCTCCTCCAGCGAGCTGAAGAAAGGCGATGTCGTCATGGTGACGGCCGGAGAGGTCATCCCCAGCGACGGTGAGGTCATTGAGGGCATCGCCAGCGTGGACGAATCCGCCATCACCGGCGAATCCGCTCCGGTGGTCCGGGAGAGCGGCGGCGATTTCTGTTCCGTTACCGGCGGCACCACGGTGGTGTCCGACTGGCTGAAGATCCGCATCACCTCCGACCCCGGCAACAGCTTCCTGGACCGGATGATCGCGCTGGTGGAGGGGGCTTCCCGGAAAAAGACTCCCAATGAGATCGCACTGAGCACCCTGCTGATCTCCCTGACCATCATTTTCCTCATCGTGATCGTCACCCTGTACCCCATCGGCAAATACTGCGGGGTCCAGCTGCCTCTGTCCACACTGATCGCCCTGATGGTCTGCCTTATCCCCACCACGATCGGCGGGCTGCTGTCCGCCATCGGCATCGCCGGTATGGACCGGGTCACCCGGTTTAATGTGATCGCCATGTCCGGCAAGGCCGTGGAGGCCTGTGGCGATGTGGATACCATGATCCTGGACAAGACAGGCACCATCACCTTCGGCAACCGGCTGGCGGCGGATTTCCTGCCGGTAGATGGCGCAGACCGCTCGGAGCTGATCCGCTTCGCCGCATTGACCAGCCTCCACGATGACACGCCGGAAGGCAAATCCACCCTGGATCTGGCACGGTGCATGGGGGATTGCAGCCAGGAGGCGCCCGGTTCCACGTTCCTTGACTTCACCGCCCAGACCCGCATGAGCGGCGTTGACCTGCCGGACGGCAGGGCGGTCCGCAAGGGCGCCGCAGATGCCATCGAACAGTATGCCCGGGCGCAGGGCGGCAGCATCCCCTCGGATCTCCACACCATTGTGGAACAGGTTTCCTCACTAGGCGGCACGCCGCTGGCAGTGTGCGAAAATGACAAGATCCTGGGCGTCATCTACTTGAAGGATACGGTCAAGCCCGGCATGGCAGAACGCTTTGAGCGCCTGCGGGCCATCGGCATCAAGACCATCATGTGTACCGGCGACAACCCCCTCACCGCCGCCACCATCGCGAAGGAGGCCGGTGTGGACGGCTTTATCGCCGAGTGCAAACCGGAGGATAAGATCCGCGTGATCAAACAGGAGCAGGCAGAGGGCAAGATCGTCGCCATGACCGGAGACGGCACCAACGATGCGCCTGCACTGGCCCAGGCCAATGTGGGTCTTGCCATGAACTCCGGCACCACCGCGGCTAAGGAGGCCGCCAACATGGTGGATCTGGACAGCGACCCCACGAAGATCCTGGAGGTGGTGGAGATCGGCAAGCAGCTTCTGATCACGAGAGGGAGCCTGACCACCTTCTCCATTGCCAACGACATTGCCAAGTATTTTGCAATCATCCCGGCCATGTTCATGGCGGCAGTCCCTCAGCTGGGCGTGCTGAACATCATGGGGCTGGCGACACAGAACAGCGCCATCCTTTCTGCATTGATCTTCAACGCCATCATCATCCCCTGCCTGATCCCGCTTGCCATGAAGGGCGTCAAATACCGTCCCATGTCCTCCGGCAAGCTGCTTGGGCGAAATATGCTGATCTATGGCCTGGGCGGCGTCATCGCCCCCTTTGTGGGAATCAAACTGATCGATCTGCTCATTGCTCCTATTTTAGTGTTGCTAGGTATCTAAGGAGGTCCCTTACTATGAACGAAGCATCCAATCATACCGCATTCTTTCGCGGGCTGCGTCAAATGTTCGGCGTGACCTTGATCCTGCTGCTTCTCTGCGGCTTTGTATTTCCGGTCCTGCTCACCGGTATCTCCTCAATGGTGTTCCCAGCGCAGGCCGGTGGCAGTCTGGTCTATGCGGACGGTCGGGCCGTTGGATCAAAATACGTCGGACAGGAGTTTACCAAACCATATTTTATGAAGGGACGCCCCTCCGCCTATCACTACAACACCTACTATGAAGATGCACAGGGAAACCGGTATTACAGTGACGGCAGCCCTTTTGCCGGGGTGTCCTCCGGTTCCAATAACTATGCTCCATCTAACCCCGCATTGATCGAGCGGGTAAAGGCAGATATAGAAACGTTCCTCGCTGCGAACCCGGATGTCACACGGGAGGAGATCCCGACCGACCTGATGACCGCCTCCGGCTCTGGACTAGACCCTCATATTTCTCCTGCTTCCGCACAGATCCAGATCCCAGCCATCGCAAAAGCTTCTGGCCTGAGTGAAGCGGCGCTGGCACAGATTGTGGAAGACAATACACAGGGGAAGCTTCTGGGGATCCTGGGCGAGGATACGGTCAGCGTTCTTGGTGTCAATCTGGACATTGCCGCGGCAATGGGACTGATATCTGTTAACGGCAACTAAGTTTATATTCCTTTGCACCATGCGCCCCATGCCGGACCGCCTGCAGGATACAGGCGGTCCGGCAATTCTTTTTTGAAAGGAAGACTTATTTAACCTTAACTCCGTTCCCATTATCTTTGTCCCGGTTTTAGCTGCTATGGGCTATCATAGGAGCTGTAAGGAGGAATCCACTATGGCCATGCTCTTGAAACGGCTTTCCCGGTTGGAAGCCCAAATGGACAATGCAATTGAAAAGTTTTTATTTCACCATCATGTTTGGGGATTTCTGATGATCTTTATCGGCATCCCCCTGATCACTCTGACCGCCGTGTGTCTGTTCACCGCTGCTATTGTATTTCCGCTCGGCGTCTTTTCCGGCTTGATCTGACCGGAGCCGCCCCTTCCTTCCAAGGCGCCCCAAAGCGGCAAAGCCCACATCTTAATATCATCTTAATATATGCATCAAATCGTTAACGTCCCCTTTAGATGGAATATGGATAATAGGTATAAAGAACCGATAAAGGCATATTAAGAGGTAGCGGCTTATGCGGCAGTTTTTTCAAAAGAACAATAAGTCCCCGTTCCGGGTCATCATTGTTGGGTTTCTGCTGGTTATTTTAACGGGGAGCCTCCTGCTCATGCTCCCCATCGCTTCACAGCAAGGGATCCGCACCCCATTTCTGGAGGCGCTGTTCACCTCTACCTCCGCCGTCTGCGTGACGGGGCTGGTGCTCCATGATACCGCGACTTACTGGTCCAATTTTGGGCAGCTTGTGATCCTCCTGTTGATCCAGATCGGCGGCCTTGGCGTTGTCACGGTGGGCGGCGCCTTTGCCATCCTGTCAGGGCGGAGGATCGGCCTGATGCAGCGCAGCACTATGCAGGAGGCCATTGCGGCGCCCAAGGTCGGCGGAATCGTACGGCTGACGGCATTCATTTTGAAATCCGCGCTGGTCATCGAGCTGATGGGCGCCATTGCCCTTTTTCCTGTGTTTTTTCAGGAATTCGGATCCCTCAAAGGTGCCTGGTATGCGCTTTTCCACTCCATTTCCGCATTTTGCAACGCAGGGTTCGACCTCATGGGAATCAAAACGCCGTTCTCATCTTTGACAGATTATGCAGGCCATCCTGTTGTCCCCATCGTGATCGCACTTCTCATTGTTGTTGGCGGCATCGGCTTTTTAACCTGGGAAGATATCTGCACCAACCGGCTGCATTTCAAAAAGTACCGGATGCAGAGCAAGGTGATCCTGACTGTGACCGGCGCCCTGATCCTGGTCCCCACCGTCTACTTTTTCTTCTTTGAGTTTTCTCAGGAACCGGTCGGGAGGCGCTTCCTGCTGTCTGTTTTCCAAGCCGTTACACCCAGGACTGCCGGCTTCAATACAGCGGACCTCACTTCCATGAGCGAAACAGGTCAATCACTGATCACCATTTTGATGCTGATCGGCGGGTCGCCCGGCTCTACCGCAGGCGGCATGAAGACCACGACTCTGGCGGTGTTGCTGGCCAGCGCTTTTGCCGTGTTCCGCCGCCGGGCAGATCCGCATTTCTTTCACCGTCGCATTGCCAGCGAAACCGTATCTCAGGCTGCAACGATCATGATGATGTATCTGGTCCTGTTTTTGTGCGGCGGACTGGCCATCAGCCGGCTCGAAGGCCTGCCTGTTCTAACCAGCTTGTTTGAAACGGCATCCGCCATCGGGACAGTGGGCCTGTCCCTGGGCGTCACACCGCACTTGGGCTGCATCTCCCATCTGATTTTAATTGCATTGATGTTCTTTGGCCGGGTCGGCGGGCTCACCCTGATTTTTGCGGCCCTCTCCAACACCTTGGGCAGCAATGCCCGCCTGCCCCAGGAACGGATCACTGTGGGATAAAGAATCAAAACGGAGGATTTATGAAAACGATTCTTCTGATCGGCTTGGGCCGCTTTGGCCGCCACATCGTAATGAAGCTGAATGAACTGAAGCATCAGGTCATGGCCGTGGATCAAAATGAGGAGCGGGTCAACGCCATTTTACCCTTTGTCACAAATGCACAGATCGGGGACAGCACCAGCGCGGAATTTCTTGCGGATCTTGGCGTGCGGAATTTTGATGTGTGCATTGTTGCCATTGGAGACAATTTTCAGAGTTCCCTGGAGACCGCCTCCCTCTTAAAGGAGTTGGGCGCCAAAAAAGTGGTGGCAAGGGCCGCCCGGGATGTACAGGCCAAATTCCTGCTGTGCAACGGTGCGGATGAGGTGGTATATCCGGAGAAGCAGATGGCTTTCTGGACTGCCATTCGATACAGCTCTGACCATATTTTTGATTACATTTCTTTGGGCGATGACTATGCGATCTTCGAGGTGGAGGTCCCGGACAGCTGGGTCGGGAAAACCATTCGGCAGCTGGACGTTCGGAAACGGTTTCATGTGAATATCATGGCCATCAAGCAGGACGGAAAATTTTCCATGACAGTCATTGCGCCGGATACCTGCCTGCCCGCCCACAGCACCGTCCTAGTCATGGGCACTCAGCGGGATCTTCAAAAATGCTTCCGTATATAAAGAAGTAATCCTGTTCTGTTCAAAGGGAGGGATAGGAGTGGAAGTTCTGGTACTGTTGGGCGGTTTTGCCGCAATCTTCGTTTGCGGATACGTTCTGATGTCAAAACTGGATGATTGGCTGGCAGCGCCGCAAAATAAAGAGGAGCACCCAGGGGCAGGCACCCATGTGAGGGTAGCCACCTCCCGGCTGGATTTTGTCCCTGTGGTTTCTGCTGCATTAAAGGAACTCAGCAGCCAGCATCCTGACCTCCACTGCACGCTGGTCCTTGGAGAAGAGCAGGAACTCACCGGCGCCCTTGCCTGCGGCTCTGTCGATCTTGCCCTTGTATCTGACCATACTGCCATGTCATCTGTACAGTACCGCGACATCACACTGCAGCCTCAGTCTGTTGATATTTTAGACGGCACAGTGGAAGTAAGCGTTTTGGACCAAAGTTCGGTGCATCAGCGACTCTTATGGCACAACGGCGAATCCCGCCCATATATACTGAAATTGATCCACCTGCTCTGCGGACAACCATGACCGGAGTGTGCTATAATAGGATGGTTTGAAAGGAGGGATTGATATGGATCGCAACACATTGGGACAATCAGCCGCGAAGAAACATGGCAAGCTCTCGATTTTTGCCAGCTATTTCCCCGGAGCGGGAAAGCACTGCCGAATGTTACAGGCAGGGGAACAGGCGCAGCGGTCAGGCACAGATGTCGTCATCGGTACACTTTCCTGCAGCCTATGGCCTGAAACCGGAACAGCCGCCTCCCGTTTTGAGACGCTGCCCGGCAAGAAAATGCAAAAAGATGGCCGGACCGTGGAGGAGCTGGATTTGGACGCCTGCCTGAAGCGGCATCCGGATCTGATCCTGATCGATGAGCTTTCCCACTTGAACGCGGAGGAAGCCCGGCACATGAGGCGTTACCAGGACATTGAAGAGCTGCTGAAGGCTGGGATCAACGTCTATACCACTCTGGATATTTCGCATATAGAAAGTATTCAGGAAGCCGTATCCTCCGTGACCGGCACCTCTGTGCCCGACCGAATACCTGACCGGATTTTTGACCATGCCGCTCAGGTAGAATTCATCGATATTGAGCCGGAGCAGCTTCAGCAGCGGCTCCTCCGGCAAAATGGGGGGGAGCTTCTGGCCGGATATACTGTGGTACAGTTAAGCGCCCTGCGTGAGATCGGGCTTCGGCGGTGCGCGGACCGGGCAGCACGTTCCGCGCAAACAGTACACAGCAAAGCGATGTATCGGACTCATGACCACATTCTGGTCTGCCTGTCTCCATCTCCCTCCAATGAGAAGATCATTCGCACAGCGGCCCGCATGGCAGGCGCATTCAGATGCAGCTTTACCGCATTATTTGTAGAAACCAAGGCATTTCAATGGATGGCGCAGGAAGATAAAGCCCGGCTCCAAGCCAATCTGCATCTGGCCCAGCAGCTGGGTGCTTCGATCGAAACGGTCTACGGTGATGATGTAGCGGATCAGATCGCGGAGTTTTCCCGCCTGGCAGGTGTTACAAAGATCGTGCTGGGCCGAAGCGGAGTCCATCACTCCCTGTTTCGGAAAACAGCTTTGACTGATCGGCTGATCGAATTGACGCCAGAGCTGGACATCCACATCATTCCCGACAGTGGGACCGCCGCCCGACATTGGGATCCCTCTCCCCCCCCCGCCATATCGATTCTGGATTTGCTGAAAAGCGCGATGATCCTCGTCCTGGCCACACTGATCGGATTTTTATTTTACCACTGGGGTTTCACAGAGGCCAATATTATCACCCTTTACATCCTGGGCGTCATGCTGATCTCAGTATCTACCAAAAGCTCTGTTTGCAGTATGATCTCATCCATTGCCGGCGTTCTGACTTTCAACTTCTTCTTTACTGTGCCCCGTTTTTCCCTGCACGCCTATGACAGCGGATACCCGGTCACCTTTCTGGTGATGTTCCTGGCCTCGCTGATGACCGGCTCCCTAGCCTCCAAACTCAAGCTGCACGCAAAACGTTCGGCAGAGCTGGCCTGGCGCACCAATCTGCTGTTTGAAACGGATCAGAACCTCCAAAAGGCCAGTTCCCCAAAAGAGATCCGCTCCGTCACAGCAAAGCAGCTGTTAAAGATCCTTCAGCGTGATATTATCGTATATCCCATTGAAAACAACAAATTGCTGGCTCCGGAAATCTTTCTGACAGATTCGGGAACTACTTCCACCGCCCGGTATACCACGCCAAAGGAAATGGATGTGGCACAATGGGTCGTCACCAACAACAAGCGGGCTGGCGCGGGGACCGAGACCCTTTCAGATGCCTGCTGTATCTATCTATCCATCCGGACCGGCGATCTGGTGTACGGGGTCATGGGAATCGCCGCAGCGGACAGCCCCCTGGACTCCTTCGAGACCAGCATCCTGCTCTCTGTCCTGGGGGAATGCGCCCTCGCTCTGGAAAACCAAAAGAATCTGGAGGAGAAGGAAGCCGCCGCTGTCCTGGCGAAAAATGAACAGCTGCGCGCCAACCTGCTCCGGTCCATCTCCCACGACCTGCGCACCCCGCTGACTTCGATCTCCGGGAATGCAAGCAATTTGCTCTCCAATGGGAATTTGTTTGACACAAAGACCAAAGAGCAGATGTGCATGGACATCTACGACGATGCGATGTGGCTGATCGACCTGGTGGAAAATCTGCTGTCTGTCAGCAGACTGGAGGATGGCAGAATGAATCTGCATATCTCCACTGAGCTGATCGATGAAGTCGTGGCGGAAGCGCTGCGGCACGTCGACCGCAGATGCGCACAATATAATCTGCGTGTGCAAAACAGCGAAGAATATCTGCTGGCGCAGATCGACGCCAAGCTGATCGTCCAGGTCCTCATCAATTTAATCAACAACGCTATCAAGTATACACCACCTGGGACAGAGATCGATATCGCATGGGAGCGGCGGGGAGGCTGGCTCCAGGTCTCTGTTTCCGATACTGGGCCCGGGGTTTCGGATCAGGCAAAGCCCCATATCTTCGATATGTTTTACAGCGCCTCCGATCCGATCGCCGACAGCCGCCGCAGCATGGGGCTCGGCCTGGCCCTGTGCAAGTCGATCATCAATGCCCATGGCGGAGAAATTGCAGTCGCAGACCGCAGTCCCCATGGAGCCATCTTCACATTTTCTGTACCTGCAGGGGAGGTAGAATTGCATGAATAAGCCTTTGATCTTGGTGGTTGAGGATGACACCGCCGTCCGCAACCTGATCACGACCACATTAAAAGCCCACGATTACCGGTACTTGACCGCAGTCAATGGCGAGTCCGCGGTTTTAGAAGCCTCTTCCCATAATCCGGATGTGATTCTGCTGGATCTGGGACTGCCGGATATTGATGGCGTGGAGGTCATCCGCCGTGTGCGCTCCTGGTCCAATCTGCCCATCATCGTCATCAGCGCCCGGAGCGAGGACACTGATAAGATCGACGCCCTGGACGCCGGCGCTGACGACTATCTGACCAAGCCCTTTTCAGTTGAGGAGCTACTGGCCCGGCTGCGGGTCACCCAGCGCCGTCTGGATGCCCAGTCCGGAGTGGCCAATGCAGACGCCGTCTTTACCAACGGCAAGCTGAAAGTGGACTATGCCGCCGGATGCGCATTTTTAGACGGGAAGGAGCTCCATCTGACCCCCAGCGAGTATAAGCTGCTGTGCCTGCTGTGCAGAAATGTGGGCAAGGTCCTGACTCATACCTTTATCACCCAGCAGATCTGGGGACGCAGCTGGGAAAACGACATTGCTTCCCTGCGGGTCTTTATGGCAACCCTGAGAAAAAAGCTGGAACAGGAACCCGGCTCTCCCCAGTATATCCAGACCCATATTGGCGTCGGCTACCGGATGATGAGAGTCGAGTAGTCTGACCGGCCTGCTGTGAGTGCTCCCGATTCAGCGCACGCCGGCCATTATCACCCCCTTTTGACGCAACGTATGTGCCGCAAAAACAAATATTTCTTATGAGCATCTTTTTTCAAAACTCATGCAAAGGAAGGCAAACGAGACAAGAGGCCAACCCTCAAAGGGTTAGCCTCTCGTTTTGTCTTAGCTGCCTATTTTACGACAGGCCCGCAGGCCGTCCTTTTCTCTGTGCAGACCTTTCAGGCGCAACTTTTCAGGGCCAAAGTTATCAATGCTGAAACGATCAACTTCTCGAAGAACGCCGTTGTTATTCCGCTGTTTTGGTTTTGATATCATTCGCGGTTTTACTCTGTCTGCGTCAGCGCAGGGAACAACTTTGAGGGATTCTTCCAAAATGTCCTGCCGTTGTTCAAGTTCGGGCTGAACCCGGAACCATAGGGCCGTTGCAAAGTAAAATTTCTATGATATAATACCGATTGGACAACTGATGGATACAAAATACAGAGTTATAAGGAGGGATCACGTGGCACGAAATGTAGACCTGCTGGAGGGCTCCATCGTCGGAAGCCTGACCAGTCTGGCGCTGCCTATTATGGCCACCTCCTTGATCCAGATGGCTTATAACATGACCGATATGATCTGGATCGGCCGGCTCTCTGCCGACGCGGTGGCGGCAGTGGGGGCGGCAGGGATGTATCTGTGGCTGGCCAACGGGCTGGCCATGATCCCCCGCCTGGGGGGACAGGTAAAGGTCGCCCATGAACTGGGGGCGCAGGCCCCGGAGCGCGCCGCTGGTTACGGCCAGGCGGCCTTCCATCTGGGCGCGCTGCTGGTCATCCTGTTTACCGCCATGTGCATCCTCCTCAACGGGCCTCTGATCGCCTTTTTTAAGCTGAACAGCCCCCAGGTCAACTCAGACGCCCGGGTCTACCTGGTGATCGTCGCGCTGGGTTTTCTTTTCTCCTTCTTCAACCAGATCTTTACCGGCCTGTTTACCGCCATGGGCAGCAGCGTGGTGGTCCTGCGTTCCACCGCGGTGGGCCTGGTGGGCAACATCCTGCTGGACCCGCTGATGATCTTCGGGGTGGGCCCCTTCCCCCGGATGGAGGTAGCCGGAGCGGCAGCAGCCACCGTGCTGGCTCAGGCCATTGTGACCGCCATGTTCCTCCTCGCCGCCCGGCGGGAGACCACCCTCTTTCCCCATATCCATCCCTTCCGGCCCAGCCAGGGACGGGCATGGCTGGAGATGCTGCGGATCGGCCTTCCGGTGTCCATCCAGAGCATGTTTTTTTCCAGCCTCTCCATGTTCATCGCGCGGATCGTGGCCGGCTGGGGGGACGCCGCCATTGCCGCTCAAAAGGTGGGCACCCAGATCGAATCCATCTCCTATACCACAGCGGAGGGCTTCGCCACCGCAGTAAACGCCTTTATTGCCCAGAACTTCGGTGCCCGCAGACTGGACCGTATCTGCCGGGGATACTGGACGGCCGTGGGAATGATCGTCGCATGGAGCTGTTTTACCACCGTTATGCTGGTGGTGTTCCCCGCACCTCTGGTACGGGTGTTCATCCAGAAGGAAGAGGTGGTCCGCACCGGCGTAAGCTATCTGCGTATCATGGGCTATTCTCAGATCCTCATGTGCCTGGAGATCACCTCCTCCGGTGCCTTCCAGGGTCTAGGGTGGCCCATGCCTCCGACACTGGCCGGGGTCATCGGCAACGCTGCCCGCATCCCCATGGCCATCCTGCTCAGCGCCACCGTGCTGGGACTGGATGGCGTGTGGTGGAGCATCAGCATTTCCAGCATTGCCAAGGGCCTTGTGGTGTTTGCCTGGTTCGTAGTGGTCCTGCACCGCTGTACCCGGGATGGAGATTTGGGAGTGCCCCGGTTCATCTGGTGAGGAAGTTTCAAGGCAAAAACCTTGCGCAGGGCGAATTGACTTCGCCCGAGCGTTTCAATTTCTTAAGGCATCCATAAAAATAACCACACCCTTCGGTGTGGTTATTTTTATGGTGGAGCGTCCGCAACCAACGATGAACACCTTTCGCAGTTGGTCAGGTCACCCTCAAGTCCCTCCTCGATCTCGTCCAGCAGGATGTCATCAATTGTGATTGGAGTGTCGCTGCCGTTCAAAACCAAGGTGAACCGGTCATCATACAAATATACCGCCCGGAGGAAGATATTGATGATCCCACGCTTGATGTTCTCGTCGTTCTTGTCTCCTTGCCTGAGCGAGTAGAGATAGGCTCTAACCTGGGGTGCTGTCAAAGTCACCTGTTTTGCCATCTCGACAGCCAACTGTGCTTGCAGTTCCTCTTTTTCGTGCTGGCGTTTTTCAATCCGCTCAGTGATCATGTCGGCCGCCTGTCCCCGCTCCAGTGCCTTCCAGAGATTTTCAATGGCGGTATCCGCTTCCTGGATGGCAACTTTGATGCGTTTGATGGATGCTATGTCCCGGTTGGATTCACAGACCTCGGATACCGAGACCGCAATCCGCTCAATGTTGCTATCTGTCAGCAACTTGCGGCACTCCAACACCACACGATCCTCAATTTTCTCTTTACCGATGACCTTCTTTTTGCATTTGCGCCGTTTGAAATTATTGCAGGCGTAGTAGTGATAGGTCTTGCCGGATTTTCCTGTACCACCGTAACCGGTCATCATCTCCCGGCAGTAGCCACAGAACAGCTTTGTGGTGAGCAGATACTCTTCCCGCCCTCTGGCTCGAGCAGGTGCTTTTTTGTTGCGATCAAGGATATAGTGGACACGCTCAAACAGCTCATCTTCGATGATACGAGGCATACCGCCCGGCGTTTCCTGTCCTTTGTAGAGGTAATACCCGATGTAACGCCGGTTGTTCAAAATGCGGTGGACGCTGTTTTTATTAAAGGGTTTGCCGAGAGAAGTTGTGAGCTTTCTGCGGTTCAAATCACGGATAATGTCTGCAACTGTTTCTCCACTGGCATACCGTTCAAAAATCTCCCGAACGATCTTTGCTTCTTCTTCATCCACATAGTACCGACGTTCGGAATCCACCTTATAGCCCAAACCAGGATTGCTGCCATTGGCCAAACACTTTTGCGCATTGATTTCCATACCCCGGCGAATCTTTTGGGAAAGCTCCGCTGAGTAGTATTCAGCCATACTTTCCAGAACACCTTCCACCAGAATGCCGCTGGCATCATCACTGATATTTTCCCGTGCGGAGATCACTCGCACACCGTTCTTTTTCAGTTTTGCTTTGTTGATGGCGCTGTCGTAGCGGTTGCGAGCAAAGCGGTCAAGCTGATATACAAGAACGCCCTCAAAGGTGTGCTTGTCACTGTCGGCAATCATTCGCTGGAACTCGGCGCGGCTGTCAGTGGTTCCGCTCTGGGCGCGGTCGATGTACTCCCCAACAACGAGATAGCCGTTGTTTTTAGCATACTCATAACAGGTATGGAGCTGTCCTTCAATGGACTGCTCAGTCTGACTATGACTGGAGTAGCGGGCGTAGATGACAACATTCACTTACCACCACCTCCCGCTTCTTGTAGGACTATTAAGTTTTTCAAGCGATGCAATATATTTTCTTGCTAAGTGCTTCGTCTTCATGCTTTCAAGGTAATTTGGTATGTCTCTAAATGCATCTTTCGCCGATTTAAAGTCAATAACAGCTGTCGCCAAAGCAGGTAATAATGCATCGTCATGTCCTGATACAAGGGAGCGAAAGCTAACTGCACTAATTACTACTGATGCAGTTAAATTAAGAACCCCTTCACTGATTCTCACAAAATCTGTTTTATATGACAACATGTTTTGCAAAGAAAATGCTTTTTCATTTTCTTTGCACTCTAATAGTTTGTTTATTTCCCTTAAATAGGCTGTCCTGCAATCATTAAAGTTTTTCGATTTTCGCAAATTAATTATTGCGTCTAGTGGGATATCAGTCAGATTCGCTGGCAATTCCAAAGTAATATTATTACGAACCGCTTCAATTCTATTTCGCTTTTTCTTTGACAGAAGCAGATCCTTGCTAATTAAGAAGTTTGAATATTTTTTTACATCCGTAATCATCTCATATTCGTTTTGTTTCGCAATAATATCGGCAAGCAAGCTCATATATACAAAAGCTAAGTCATAAGAAATTTTAATTCCTTCGTAGCAAGGCGTTGCTAATTTGTTTTCAATACAATACTCAAAAAAATCTTGTGAATATTTCTCCTCGAAAAGGGTGCAATCTTGGTATTGAATACTTCGCCATTTTTCTATGAGATTTACAGAACGGCGGGCTGAAAAATAGGCTTTATACTGTTCTGGAGCATGTAAGTATTTTTCGAATTCTTCACAGGCAAGTATAGACGCGCATTTTCCCTCAGTGTAATCGGGTCGATATGGCTCAATTAAATCCGTTTCCCCCATAACCCTCTGGAAGTTTTCGCTTAAATACGTACTTTTAGAACGCATAGTATATGGAATAATTGGGCGAAGTACGTCAAAGTAGAGCAGTGCAAACTTCAACCAGTTCTCATTCCTAGTTTCAAATCCAGGATAATATATCATATCTTTCACTGATTTTCCGCCTCCCCAAGCATTTGCAGTAGCGTTTCCTTGAGTCGTGCATTCATAGGAGAAGCGGGGTCAAAGCACATCTCAACAAACTTCTGCATCTGAGGGTCGTTCTGCTGGATTTTAGGCTTGTACTCATACAGCTTTCCTTGAGGATTGTCCGTGCGTCCAAAGATATAGTCCATAGATACATCAAAGTAATCCGCATACCGGGTAAGCGTTTCAAATGTCGGCGAAGCCTGGTTGAGCTCATAGCGGTTCAGGCTGGATTGCTTGACACCTACAATCTCAGCCATCTTTACCTGAGATAGCTTGACACTTTCCCGTAGAGACCGCAATCTTTCTGCTACTTCTTTCAAGAGATACACCCCCTTGTCTGTTAACTTAATTTTATCAGATAACAGGATAATATTCAACCCTATATCAACATAATATCATGAAGTCAAACCAGAAAGAAACGCAGGTCTATGCGATACCGTCCCGGAAGTCAAACATATAGGCGCAAGCAATGCAAGTGTTAATACACACTCACATTTCCTGCCGTCTGCTTGTTGAGGGCAGCGCCCCCAAGCCCCTTTGAACGCAGAATTTCATTCTGCGGCTGCACGTTCTTCGAACGCTTTTCTGAAGCCCTCGTTCTTCATTTCATGGACAGGATCATAGGGGTAATCACACAATGAGATTTTGTCCGGCATACTTTTGGCAGAACGAAAACTGTTACTCCTGTTTCTTTCTCCCTTTTGCGCACATGGGGCAGCCGCAGCCGTAATTTCTACTTTTGATTTGTGCTTCCCATTCATGCCCGTTTTTACATATCCACCATACTTTTTTATGACTATTGGGACTTATCTGGTTTGGAGTAAGATTTTGATTTCTTTCATAGTCCCATTCTTGTGCAAGGCTGGGATTCAAAGTAGCCAAGTCGTTTACGCCATCAATTATTTTCTTGCCTGCACAAACTGGGCATTTCCTGCCACTAACACGATTCGCTATTGTAGACTGATAAGTATGTCCTTTGGGGCAAGTCCACCATACTTTTCGACTTGACCCCTTTGTTACATCATCTGGCCGCAAATCTCCATTCAATTCATAATTCCACTCAGCCGCTAAATCAGGATGGGTCTGAGCAAGAGATCCTTGGCGAAGAATTTTATTCCGATTTCGGGCCGCAGAGCGTTTTTCCGGCGAACAAATCGGACAACCTCTCCCAAATACACGGTTCGAAACTGTGGCGGAATATTCATGTCCCTTAGGGCATATCCACCACACTTTTTTATGAGAGCCTTTTGTGATTTTTGGGGGAGTTAGATCTCCGTTTTTCGTCGGATGCCATTCTTGGCACAATTGGGGGTGTGTTGTAGCCAGGTCATTATATCCTGTTAACAGCTGATGTCCAGAACAAATGGGACAGCCATTGCCACGGCGACGGTTATCTACGCTAGCTCGCCACTCGTGACCACATTTGCCCAACCACCACACAACTTTTGCGCTAGAAAAGCTAATTTTGTCAGGCGTCAAATATCCGTTTTTCTCTGGATGCCACTCTTTTGCCAATACAGGATTTCGTACCGCTAAACTATTTTCTTTTTCACTTTCTATGTACTGAGCATAGATAGCAGCGGAATCCCTTGCAATATTAAAATCTACTGGCAATCGCTGACCCGTTAGACAATAAATTTTATCAGACAGGGCAATCAACACTTCTTCCAAATAGCTATAGCTTGCAGTGTACTTACAAAAGATCACATTCTCGGCTTCTGTTGGTGGTAAATGATCTTTATATTCTTTTACGCGCAGCAAAGTAATTCCTGTATCATGAATTATTTCATCCTTTTTCAGCTCTTTCTTCCGACTTTCCGCGTTATTATGAAAGAAATAGCCGTCGTATTCTATACCTACCCTCAGTTCGGGAAGATATATATCAATCTCGGTTTTTCCATCCAACAGATAACGACTAACAGCGGGAGTATGTTTCCCAAGATAGAAGAAAATAGCTTGCTCAGGAAAACTAGTTTTTTGTTCTTTATCACAAATAGGGCAACCTGTTCCGTTGTTTCTGTTTGCCACCGTAGCCTGGTATTCATGCCCCTTAGGGCATAGCCACCATACTTTGAGCTTTGAGCTTCCCGTTGTCACTTGACTAGGCAGAAGATTTCCGTTTTTGGTCGGATGCCATTCTTTGGCAAGATTAGGATTCTTAGTTAATAAGTCATTATAACCTTCCAAGACTCTCTGGCCACAGCAAATCGGACATTGACCACCATTTGCAATAGATGTGACTGGGGCCATCCACTCATGGCCGAGAGCGCATTTCCACCATACTTTTTTATTGGAACCTGGTGTCACATCGGCTGGAGTAATATCTATATTTTTTTCATAGTCCCAGTAGTTCAATAGATCAGGGCGCACAGATTTTACACTATTGATGTTTGTTGCTACTTTGTTTTTGCAAGCAGGGCAACCGCTTCTTCGTATTGTTCTATGAGATACGGATGTACGCCATGTGTAACCACATACAGAGCACTTCCACCATACCTTTGTGGATGAATTGGGCGTTATCGTGCTGGGAGACATCACATTTTTATCGTAATCCCATTCTGCTAACAATTCAGGATATTTGTCAGCAAAGGAACCTGAAACCTTGATAAGATTTAAAACTTTAGTTTGACCTTGCTTTTTGAGAGAACAAACCGGACACCCTTTACCAGCAGAGCGATTAGAGACGGATGTTTCCCATTCGTGACCACATTGAGCGCATTTCCACCAAATATTTTTATGAGAATGCGCAGTCACAGCTTGTGGTGTTAGTGGACTATTTTTTGTCGGATGCCATTCCGCTGCAATGTCGGGACTGCAAGTCAGCAAATCATTGTATCCAGCTAAAACCTGCCTTCCAGCACAGATGGGACAACCTTGCCCTTTACTTCTATTATTAGGCGATGCTTGCCACACATGGCCCTTTTCGCATTTCCAGAAGACCTTCTTCGTGGAACCCTTGGTGATGGCCTCAGGTGAATATCCTGCTGCTGAATTTGCTTCCCAATCCCATTGGCACATTAATTTTTCGTCATCAGAAACATAATTTTTCTTTTCCATCTTGTGTATTCCCGCCCATGTGACCGTTTTTCTCCTAAAATATGCTTTATTTTTTTGATTTTTCGCTTTCTAAGTTAGACCTATAATTTTCATACAACCTTTTTGGTAGCTTTCGTAGATAAGCGTTCAGTACGCCAATCGCATTTTCCATGTGGACCTGTGAAATCAGATCATATTCCACTGAACAATAGCCACACGCATCCAGCACCTTCTGAGCTTCTTCCATCTTTTGCTCGCTTTCTTTCCGTATTTGTGCAGAGATGCTATCCTGGGACAGCTGGTACATATAATATGAGAAAAGGCTTTGCTTGATTTTCTCCATTACACGCTTAAATTCTTCGCTGATCAGAAAATCATTAAGAATAGTCGTATCTTGAGAAACATACAGTTGTTGCTCTTCTTCGCTGCTGGAGTTTTCTTTACATTGGACGAGTTCATCAATCGCCCTGTCACACAAGCCAAGCTGCTCAGAAATCTCATGATATTCCTGTTTACGTGAGTTGGACAGCCCTAGCAAATAGTCCACCGACACATCATAAAAATCCGAAAAGGCCACCAAATATTCGATGCTCATGCTGCGGGTGCGGCCATACAGAGGATGAAGAGGATCATTGATTTCATAATTTTTGAGATTTGTATGGCTGATGTTGACGCCACGCTCCGCAAGTTGCTTGGAAAGCTGTTCAAAGGACAGCTTTTTTTCTTTGCGTAGATCTTCCAACCGCTCTTTGGTTAGAGCCATCCTCGCTTCGTCATACAGCATGAGTTGATTCCTCCATCTATTTATAAACTACAATTTACAAGTTGTTCTTTCCAGAAACCAAAATAATTTGTGGTTGATATACCGCACGTCACCTGTCTCTGCGATATAATTCAATTATAGTTTATGATTTGAAAACATTATAAACTATAAACCTTATAAAATCAATTCTCTAAATGAAATGGAGGAAAGCGCATGGAAAAATACCTGTACAAGCTGCAACCGCAAAGCTGGGAGGAAAAACAATTTGTCAATTCAAATGACACCCAGGCAAAGGAGAAAAGCCAATGCGCTGCTTCGAAAATCTTGCTGCAATTATGACGGCGGAAACTGTATCGCACTGGACGATGGTGAGCCTTGTATCTGTGTACAGAGCATCTCCCACTCTCTGTGCTGCACCTGGTTCCGGGATTGGGTCCTGCCTGGTGCTCCTGCCTTACAAGCTGAAATCACCAAGCCCAAGGGGCTGAAGCGATGCGCAGAATGTGGTGCGCCGTTTCTGGCAAAATCCAACCGCGCCAAGTATTGTTCCAATTGTGCCCGCAAGGTACACCGCCGTCAGAAAACAGCAAGTGACAGGAAACGGAGGTCGAATACGGACAAATAGAGCTTCCAAAAGCCGGATATATGCTCGGTTTCCAGCCTGGCAATCATGGAGGTGAATAGCAATACCCCTTGTCGCTCAGAAATCACGTTCTAATTGTCCGCATGGAGGTACCTGTGATGGCTACAAAACCCTTTTACATTCATCAGAAGCCACCGGCCCAAAGTTTTATACGACTGCCCAATTTTCTGTTTGAGGCACCAAGTTTTTGCTCCTTGTCAAGCGAAGCCAAACTGTTGTATGCGATGATCCTGCGTCGAACGGATTTGTCCCGCAAAAACGGATGGGCCGACGATTATGGCAAAATTTATTTGTACTACCCCATTAACGAGGTGTGCGAGCTGCTGCACTGTGGCCGTCAAAAAGCGGTGGACACACTACGGGAGCTGCAATATGCAGATCTTGTATCCATCAAAAAGCAGGGTTGTGGAAAACCCAACCGTATCTACCCAAAACACTATGAAGCGGTTTCGAACACCGACTTCAAGAAATCCGGTTGCGGAACGCCGGAAGGCTGAAAAACAAATCCGACAAGTACGGTAATCCGCTTTTTGAAGTGCGAAAACCAGACGGTAGATAAAAAGAAAAAGATAGATATACCCAGTTTAATTCGATTCATTCCCTTCCGATCCAAGCTATTTTATGCGGGGTTTTCCGGTAAAAACCGCGGATGGGAAGGGATGGGAAAGGAGCTCTATGAGAAATTTCTCAGGTTTTAAAATGATCTGTTCTCCTTCTGTGCATGGAAACAATCCTTGGCAACTGTGTATCGCCGGGAAGGAGCGTGAGATGGGCTAAGTTGAGGCGGAAGGGGTTTGCTGTCGGGGCAATACACCATGGCCAGCCAAGAAAAACGTCAGAATCCATACGAGATTGAACTGCCGCAGTCCATCATTGATTCCTTCGCCCGATTTCTTGTCCCTGAAATTCAGAAATTCTACGCCAGCGAACAGGGGCAAAAAGAGCTTGCGGCATGGGGAAAGAAATATTCTGATAAAAGCAGGGAGTAAGGTAGAATTCAAAAATGATATGCAAAAGGATGCCCTGGTTTGGGGCATCCTTTTTTGTCGCAGTACGGGGGCAGAATGTTTTGCCCAAAGGGCATTTCGCCTGTTTCTGAAAATAAGAAAAAATCTTATCCGTTTAGCTGCGCCGCACTTGCTAAGGTTATTTGATGGCCGAATCACTCTTATTATTGCTGAAATTCAATCGCTTCTTAAATTCATCAGAACGAATTATTTTAAGGATTTCATCTGCCAATAATTGTGTCTTTCCATACGGCGTCTTTTCCTTCAGAAACGCTTCTGCTAGCTCGATTAGCTTCGGATCAAACGGGTAAGCAGAATTTACGTCTATTCCATTTCTTTGCAGGTAATCAATCAACTCTGGCCGAAGAGATGTAACTAAAGCAATAGTCGTATGGATCTGCTCAACCAGCATACCAAGATCATCTACAATCGTATTGATGTCAAAAATCAACTTTTTATCAGAGGCATATAATACTGATGCCTCATATCGGCAAGCACGCATATTCTTCAGTACATCTGTTAAAGCACTCACATATGCGTAGGGATTTTGGCTCATCATAGTGATTGCCAGGCTGTGGGAGTCACACAATATACCTTCTATAGTAGAAATCTGTTGAACAATTTTAATTTGATGCTCTGCTATTGTTTTCTCGTCAACTGTAGGCGCTTGGACCTCAAGTGTCTTTTGGTAATATTGCGCCTGATTATCTATCATTTGAAAAATTGATTGGAGCTTATCTTCTTTCTTCTGGAGATAAAAAAGTTGATTAATCGCCAACGTAGTGTATTGGATCACATTATTGAGTTGCCAACTTATTTGGTTGATTGCCAAGCGTAAATCCTCTTCTGAGCAACTTCTTGCCTCATCTAAAAGCGGACTGTCTAGTCCAGCCGAAGACCGTGCTGCGTTTTTCACAGTATCATTTATTTCCCATTCTCCATATTTTACCTGCAATTTATTACTTAGCTGAATCAATCCTTGTGCTATTTCATGGCATTTGCATAATAGCGCATTATACGAAGCAACCTGGCTATGCTTGAATAGAAACTGCATTGATGCCGGCTGTATTGCTTGCTGTTGAGTCTCAATAAACGAAACTATAGCTGAAACACCTGTGAAGGTAGCTTTTTCGTTTTTGGAAAGGATTCCATTCTCTAAAATTTTATTGGCCTCGTTAAGCTGTACAAAGGCAGTTTTGGATTTTGTACAAACATGAATCAAATATTGTTCAGATTTATTCAGATATGCTTCTTTATCCACACCATAAATAATTCCAGCTGATACCGCTGCAAGTGCAGCACTTCCGAAAATTCCAAACGCTGTATTTTGTAATGTAACCCAAGAAATTCCAAATAAATATATTTGCGAAGTATCCTTGAAATATTCTGACCCCATAAGTAAGGCGACAACGAGAGAAATTGCAGAGATTATAGATGTGATTTTTATAGTTTTAATTGAAACTTTCATAAGTTTTTCCTATCCTCCGAGTTCCAATATGTTATGCACAATTTATCTTGACTAAATAATACATAATCCGCTAAAAATAGTAAAGAAGAGAGTGGCATGTGCCACTCTCTTCTTTCTGTTTTGACATCACAGCCACACCCTTACGGCAAAGCCGCCTTTGAAAAAGTAGGTGTTCGTGTAATGTCCATTTGGTGGAGGCGGGGAGAGTCGAACTCCCGTCCGAAAACCCTTCCATGGAAACTTCTCCGGGCGCAGACGGTTATTCCGGGCGGCGTGACCGCCCTGTTCCCCTCGCTCCAGGCAAGCCGTCACGCCTGGAGGTCAGGTAAGCTTCATGATTCATGGCCGGCTCAAAGCTTTGCCGGCGCACGTGCACCACTAAACGACGCCTGATCCCGGCTCGTGGTCCTTCCGGGTCAGACGGCCGCCGTTAATCAGGCAGCGTAAGCGTAGTTATCGTTGTTCTTTAATTTATAAAGAATGCCCGTTTTAAGGTGGCCAGGCGCCACCGCCCGCTATTTCCACTTCCGTGTCCCCGTCGAAACCGGTACGCCCCCTCGTCGTCGCAAGCTCCATATCCCTCGCTTCCGGCTAAAGCCGAAAGCTCGCTCATTTCGCTGCTCCTCCTCTCCAAACCGAACCCGCTGCGCTGGGCTTCGGTTTGGAACGGCGGCTCCGCCGCCGTTTGGGAGAAAAGCGCTCAGGTTGGGGAAAATCAAAAGCTGGAGCCGTACCGGCGCGCCCTTGCGCGCCGGTACGGAAGATGCTTACTCGGGAAAAATCAGACCTTCTCAGGCTCAGGATAGTCCACGCCGAAGGTGTCCACGCTGACCTTCTTCATCCGCTGGGGCTGGCGGGGCTTGTCGTTCCAGTCCCGCTTTGTGGAGACAATGGCGTCCGCCACCTCCATGCCCTCGATGACCTTGCCGAAGGAGGCATACTGGCCGTCCAGATGGGGGGCCTTCTCCACCATGATAAAGAACTGGCTGCCCGCGGAGTCGGGAGCCATGGTCCGGGCCATGGACAGCACGCCCCGGTCATGGGTCAGGTCGTTCCGGAAGCGGTTCTGGGTGAACTCGCCCTTGATGGAGTAGCCGGGACCGCCCATGCCGGTCCCATCGGGGCAGCCGCCCTGGATCATAAAGCCGGGGATCACCCGGTGGAAGATCAGGCCGTCATAATAGCCCTTCTGGATCAGGCTGATAAAGTTATTGACCGTGTTGGGCGCCGTCTGGGGATAGAGCTCCGCCTTGATGACGCCGCCGTCCTCCATCTCGATGGTGACAATGGGGTTCTGTGCCATAAAAAGCACTCCTTTCTGTGACGGCCCAAGGGCCGTCCGCCGGATCATCTCAGTACCGGCCTCTGGATTTCATCGTTCGGTCCATCTCCCGCTTGGCGTCTCGTTTGGCCGCAGATTCCCGCTTATCATAGAGCTTTTTGCCCTTGGCCAGGCCCAGCTCCAGCTTGACTCTTGGCCCACGGAAGTAGATGGACAGGGGGATCAGGGAGTAGCCGTCCTGCTTGATCCTGGCAAAAAGCTTCAGGATCTCCCGTTTGTGCATCAGCAGGCGGCGCTGCCGCAGAGGGTCCTTGTTAAAGATGTTGCCTTTCTCATAGGGGCTGATGTGCATTCCAATGACAGACATCTCTCCGTCCTTAATGAGGCAGAAGGAGTCCTTTAGATTCACATGGCCCTGGCGGATGGACTTGACCTCGGTACCGGCCAGTTCGATGCCGGCCTCATATTTTTCCTCAATGAAGTAGTCGTGGTAGGCCTTGCTGTTTTTGGCCACGATCTTGATACCCTCTCCCAGGTCAGGCACCTCCCTCCGGCTGTATGCCGTATTCTGCCCCTCTCAGGGCCCTCAGTATAACACATTTGAGGAAAAAACACAAGCGGAAGCCGCTGACACGCACGATAGGCGCGGCCGGGCGATTTCTGAGGGCAGGACCGAAATGGATCTACTTGATCTCATAGTCCCGACCGAACTGAAGCTCTCCAAAGTCGATCCGGGTGGTCTTTTCCATGTCCCCGTTTTCCTCCGGTTGAACCTTCTGTGCCGGAAACTCGGCGGTATCGGACAGATCTTCGGCAGGCTGGCTCTCCCCAGCCTGGCGGACCTTCTCGTTCTCCGCAGCGGCCTCCGCCATGGCCTGGGCTACCAAGCGCTGGACGCTGTCGTCGATGTCGGAGACGGCCTCCTCCATCTTCTCCTCCTGCTGGTCGGGGGCCGCGGGGACCAGCTGGTCCAGCTGATCCAGATAGGCCTGGGCCTGGGCGTGGAGGGCCTTCACCTTGGCCACATAGCCCGCAGTCTCCTTCTGGGCCGCGGCCAGGCGGAACTGCTCCGCCTCCGCCTCCTGGCGGATGGAGTCCACCTTCTTCTGTGCCTCCGCGGCAGCCTCCTGAAGGATCTGGTCCCGCTTCTGCTCGGCCTCTTTCACCAGGTCATCCGCCATGCGCTGGGCGGTCATCAGGGCCTTCCGCATAGCCTCCTCTGTGGAGCGGTACTCCTCCACCTTCTCCACCAGCACCTTCATTTTGCTTTTGAGCACCGCATTCTCGCTGTACAGGGCGCTGTAATCCTCGGTCAGCACGTCCAGGAACTCGTCCACCTGGGTCATATTATACCCGCCGAAGGACGCCTTGGGAAAGGCGCGCTCGGAAACCTCCTGGGGAGTCAGCATCGTTCATTACCTCCTAATCAAAGCGCCGGTCTCAGCGCAGCACATCTTCCGCGGCTTCGGCCTGCCAGTCAAAATATTGGCTGACCACCGCCGGCTCTCTGTCCTTCCAGGTCACCTGGGTCACCAACCAGCCCATTTTCTCTGCCTGGTCCCTGTTCCACAGGGGCTGGATCACTTGGATCCCCTGTTCCGCCGGTCCCACGCCGCAGATCCCACCGGCCTGCTCCGGGGCTCCGGGCTGTCCTGCCTCCGGGGCAGTCTGGGCGTTCTGCCGGGACAGCCACCAGTTCAGATCCAAGTCCTCCGCGTTTCCGGTCTCCGGCACCACCACATGGGCCGTTGTTCCCTCCAAAAGCCCCTGAATGGAGTACCTGGGCGCCTCCAGCCGGACGAAGGAGCCGGTCCCGGAGTCCCAGGAGAGGGCGTATACCGCGAGTTCTCCGCTCTCCCCCTCCTCGGACAGCCCAGCCACGATCACCGGCGCACCGGCCCGGTCCGCGGTGACAAACAGGCGCGCCACTCCTTCGTACCGCTCTCCCGCATCCCCAAGGGCGCAGGCCGCCGCCCGGCCGTCCACCTCCGTCTCCAGGCGGTAGGGGCGCAGGGCCGCCTCATCGGTGACCAGAGGGACCCCGCTCTCGTCGGGCTCCACCGTCTCTTCCGCGCACAGCCGCACCGTCTCGTCAGAGCCGTCCCCGTCCAGATCCGCGTACACCGTCCCCACGGTCTCCGCCTTGGGGCGCACCAGCTCATAGACAACGCCGGTCAACTCCTCCTGGAAGACCTGGCCGCCGGAGAGGGAATAGCTGGCCCCCCAGTCCCGCTCCAGGTCGTGGAGCCACATCCGGTCCCCCAAAAACAACAGCTCACAGGACACCCCGCTCCGGTCCCGGAAGGTGAGCAGCAGGCTCTCCCCCATGGAGGAGGTCACCGGCCCCTCCCCGCCCCAGGGCAGAAGGTCCCCATACCGGCGGCGGAGCTGCTGCTCCTTCAGGGCTCCCAGCACCTGGCTGGTCTGTTCCCCGGTCAGGTCCCGAGCATAGCCCTGTCCCTCCTCCGGCGTCCACTGGGCCCGGCAGGACACCTCCACAGAGCCGGACAGTGGAAACACCGCCCGGAATGACCGGCTCCGCCCGTACCACAGGAGGGCGGCGGCCAGCAGGACCAGCGCCGCCGCGGCAGCCGCGGCCGGGACCAGGTATTTTTTCTTCATGGGGTCCTCCCCTTAAAAATACAGCCCGTTGTTCTCCAGCTCGTCGATCAGATCCCCCAGAATGTCCACGTTATAGGGGGTGATAATGTAGGTGGAGATGGCCACCTTCTTGATCTTGCCCTCGTTGGCATAGGCCACGCCGGACAGGAAGTCCAGCAGGCGGCGGGCGATCTCCTTGTTGGTGGACTCCAGGTTCAGCACCACCGTGCGCTTCTCACGCAGGTGGTCGGCGATCTCGCTGGCGTTCTCAAAGCGCTCCGGCTTGACCAGCACCACCTGGAGCTGGGTGGCAGCCCGGATATTGACCACCTTGTTGCTCCGGCGGGCCTCCAGCTCGTCCATCACGGGGCTGGAGTATGCCGGTTCGCTCCGGGGGGCGCGTTCCCGCTCCCGGCGCTCGATGGGACGGGGGGAGGCGTCAAAGTCGTCCTCGAAGTTGTCCTCTTCCTCATCCTCATAGGGGTGGGCCAGCCGCTTAAACTCGTCCAAAAATCCCATAGTGAAACCCTCTTTTCTCAGGAAGTATACGCGGACCTTATTGCTTTGTCATGGGGGGCCGGGGCCCGAACAGGGCGGTCCCCACCCGCACCAGCGTGGAGCCTTCGGCGATGGCGTCGGCATAATCCCCGCTCATGCCCATGGACAGGCAATCCATATCGTCTTGATTATGGGCCATTTTTCCCTTTATGTCAACAAAAAGCTGACGCATCGCCGCAAAAAACGGGCGGTTGGCCCCAGGCTCCGGAGAAACCGGAGGGATGGCCATCAGCCCCCGCAGGCGCACATGGTCCATCCCCTCCGCCAGGGCGGCCAGCTCCTCCGCCTCCTGCGGGGTGCAGCCCCCCTTGCTCTCCTCCCCGGCGATGTTGACCTCCAGCAGGATGTCCTGCACCAGGCCCAGCTTGCCCGCCTGGCTGTCGATGGCCTGAAGCAGCCGCTGGGAGTCCACCGAGTGGATCAGCGCCGCCTTTCCCACTACCTGCTTGACCTTGTTGGTCTGGAGGTGGCCGATGAAATGGACCTGGGCCCCGGCATAGGCGCCGGCGGCCAGGTGAGCGGCGAGCTCCTGGACCCGGTTCTCGCCGCACACCGCAATCCCCGCGGCGATGGCCTGACGGATGGTATCGTCCGTCTGCACCTTGGTGGCGGCGCACAGGGTGATCTCCCCCGGGTCCCGCCCCGCCGCCCGGGCGGCGGCGGCGATGGTCTCTTTGACTGTATTGACGTGCTCCTGAATAGACATTTCCGCTCCCTCTTTCTGTATTTCTGTCTCTGGCTGTTCCTCCGGCAGGCCGCGCCCGTCAGAACTCCAGCAGCTTTCCATCGTACAGGCCGGTGCCCCGGATGACCACCTCGTCCCCGGCCCGCAGCGCCTTCCGGTCCTGGTTCACCGAACGGACCACATAGAACTCGTCCCCCTCGGCCAGGATCTCCACCGGCTTGAACTCCGCCCGGCCCGCCGTCACCACATAGACGCCCAGGGTGCTGTACTGGGTGGTCTCGCCGGTCTCCTCATCGGTCCGCGTCCCGTCGATCATGCGCACCGCCCCCTTCGGCACCCGCAGGCCGCTCCGGCTGTCAAAGATCAGCTCCGCCGTCTGGCGGCGCAGCAGGGTGGTCTGCTCCAGGCAGTGGTCGGTGGACAGCACCACCACCGCCTGTCCGTTTTCCGGCTCTCCCACCCGGACCACCTCCATGGGGATGTCCTGGGTAAAGTCGCTGGCAAAGCGGAGGGTCACGCCGCTCTCCCGCGCCAGCCGCTCCCCCTCCTCCTGGGTGACCAGGGCGGCAAACTGCCACTGGTTGGAGGTGATGAGCTTCCCCGCCGCGGTGCGGTCGGCCTCCGGGGGCTGCTTCATCAGGCCGGACAACCCCTCCGGGGTCAGCTGGAGGGCGGTATCCGGATCGATCAGGGTCTCATACCCGTCCACCAGGGCGGAGAAGGTCCCGGACACCGGGGCGGTGATCCGGGTGACGGCGTCATAGTTCTGGGCCCGCAGCGCCTCATACTGGGCGGTCATCTCGGTGAGGCGGGCGGCCAGGTCTACCGCGCTCAGATCCGCGCCATAGGCGTACTCCCGGCGCAGCACACTGCTCTTCACCTCCAGCACCTGGTCCTCCAGGCTGCTGTAATCGTTCAGGGCGGCGGAGCTGCGCAGCGCCACCAGGGCCTGGAGGATCTCCTCATCCACTCTGGCCGCTGAGGCGGCGTCTCCGCCCTGGCCGATGGCGTACCGGAGCTGGACCAGCTCCATCCGCAGGGCCTCCTGCTGCTCCTGGGCCTGCTGGGCCTGGTCATCCCGATAGACCAGACCGATCTGCTGGCTCAGCCCCACCTGCTCCCCCTCGCCCCGGGTCACATCCAGGATCCCCTGAGCGCCGGGGAGCACCTGCTCCTGGCGGACGATGAGGCCCTCGGCCTCCACGCTGTCGTTGAGCTCATACTCATAGGCGTAGGTGGTGGTAAAGGGCTCCTGAAAGGTATCCCACACATAATAGCCCAAATAGCACGTCAGGGCGGCCGCCAGCAGGACCATCACAAAGGTGATCAGGGCTTTCCCTTGTTTCATGGCAGTTCTCTCTTTCTCTTGAAATCCGTGGGATCCATCAGCTCCGGCCCCGCCGGGCGGAGGCAGAGCTCATAGATCCCCGGGCGGAGGGCGGGCCGGGCCGCCCTCCGCATGTCCCGGGGCGGGGACGTCTCAGACCTCCCCGGGCTCGCACAGCGCCACGGGGCGCTCAGGCACGATGGTGGAGATGGCGTGCTTGTAAATGACCATCTGCTTGCCGTCGCTGCTGAGGACCACCGTGAAGGCGTCAAAGCCGGTGACATAGCCCCGCATCTGATAACCGTTCATCAAAAACATGGTCACGGGGCGGCGGTCCCGGCGGACCTGGGTGAGGAAGATCTCCTGGAGGTTATTTGTTTTCTGCATGATGTAGCACTCCTTTTTTCTCTGGCGGGGCCCCGGCCGGAGCCGCGCTTGAAGTGCCTCTATCCTAACCCAGCCTCCCGGATAAATTCCGTCGAACGCCGCCGGGCAGTGCCAAAATCTGGTTCTTTCTCCCAGGTGATCCACTGGGTCCCCTCCCGGCGGCGGAACCAGGTCAGCTGCCGCTTGGCATACTGCCGGGAGCGGAGCTTCACCAGTTCCTCCGCCTCCTTCCAGGAAATCTGTCCATCCACCGCGGCCACAAATTCCTTATAGCCAATGGCCTGCATGGCGGTGCACGTCCGGGGCAGCCCAGAGGACAGCAGCCCCCGCACCTCCGCCTCCAGGCCGTCCCGGGCCATCTGGTCCACCCGCCGGTCGATGCGGGCCCACAGGTCGGCCCGCTCCCGGAAGGTCAGGCCGATGGTGAGTGCGTCATAGCGGGGGGGGAGGGCACGGGTCTCCCGGTCGTGCTGGGAGATGGTCCTGCCGGTGGAGCGGAACACCTCCAGGGCCCGGACGATGCGCTTGTGGTCGTTGGGGTGGAGGCGCGCGGCGGTCTCCGGATCCACCCGGGCCAGCTCCTCCAGCATGGCCGCCCCGCCTCGCCGGGCCAGTTCAGCCTCCAGCTCCCCCCGCAGGGGGCTGTCGGGGGAGAAGGCGGCGAAGGTCCGCCCGGAGAGCAGGGAGTCGATATACAGCCCTGTCCCCCCGGCCACGATGGGCAGCCTGCCCCGGGCCAGGATCCCATCCACACAGGCCGAGGCCATCTCCACATACCGGGCGGCGGAGAAGTCCTCCCCGGGGTCGGCCACGTCGATCATGTGGTGTGGGATCCCGTCCATCTCCTCCGCTGTGGGCTTGGCCGTGCCGATGTCCATGCGGCGGTAGACCTGCATGGAGTCGGCGGAGACCACCTCTCCGTTCCACTCATGGGCCAGCTCCACCGCCAGCCGGGTCTTGCCCGAGGCTGTGGGGCCGACGATCACCAGGATCTTTGGGGGCATCGTACCACCTCCGAAGTAAAATTGCAAGTATCCTGCCGGGCCTCAGGCCCGCTTGAACTGCTTTTCCAGCTGTCCCCGGGTCAGCTCGATGGCCACGGGACGGCCGTGGGGGCAATAGCGGACCTGGCCGGACATCACCGCCCGGGCCATCCGCTCCAGTTCCTGGGGGCTGGTGCGCCAGCCCCCCTTGATGGCCGCCTTGCAGGCCATGGTGTGGAGCAGCTCGTCCCGGGCCGCCGCCGGGTCGGCGGAGCCGGTGGACAGCAGCTTCCGGGCGATCTCGGTGAGGGTGGCCTCAATGTCCCCCGGATCCACGTCAAAGGGGGCCCGGCGGACGATGAGAGCCCCGCCGCCGAAGTCCTCCGCGGCAAAGCCGAACTCCTCCAGCAGGGGGAGCCGGGCGGTCAGCGCGGCGTGCTCCTCCGGGGACAGGCGGCACACCGCCGGGGCCAGGAGCGTCTGGGACATGGGATCGTAGCCCTCCGCCTTCATGCGGTCGAAGTTCATCCGCTCGTGGGCGGCGTGCTTGTCGATGAAGA